>CEQX01044093.1_pt1 | contig 10212 bp, 11 predicted proteins | sample 356261 | NCBI WGS metagenome assembly CEQX01 (sample SAMEA2621076, study PRJEB7988) | marine metagenome | isolation source: saline water (ENVO:00002010), including | reverse complement strand
GTCCTCCATTTGTCAATGCACCAGAGGACTTTCCTGTCTCACCGCAGCAGAAAGCGGCCACCAGCCACAACATACACCCCAAAGCCCCATAATTCCTGCACAAATCCTGCACCTCCCCTCGTTTTCTTCAGCTTCAAAATATCGCGGTTGCTCCTTTGAAATCGCTGAGCATATAGTCCTTCACCGATGAATTACATGGAAGTCGTCGCCCTCGCCCCGGGGGACATGCTCGCTATCTCCATGACCGCGCTGGTCAGCTTCGCTCTGGGAATGATAGCGACAATTCTTTTCGCGATGGCTCGCAGCGGGGCGTCTCCCAGTAACATCGAGAGCGAATTACTGGAAGATGAGGATCAGGAGGCTATCGACCAGCCCCATGAAGCCGCCGGAGATCTGTCTGACACCCCACCGCAGGAAGCTTGGGAAAAGGATTCAAACTGGTGGAAAAACCAGTGAGGGGCACCTTCACCTACTCTCCCAGAAGACGGCACGCCTGATCCATGTCCTTATCCCCCCTTCCAGAGAGGTTCACAACAATGATGTCTCCCGGAGGCAATTTTGGAGCGACCTCTGCCGCGTAAGCCACCGCGTGCGCGCTTTCCAGCGCTGGTATGATTCCTTCTATCTGCGAGAGTTGCTGAAAAGCCGTGAGTGCAGCAGAATCGGTAGCATAGGTATACTCCACCCTTCCTAGCTCTTGAAGGAAAGCATGTTCAGGCCCCACTGCTGCATAATCCAGACCGGCACTTACGGAGTGGGTAAGATCTATCTGCCCATCGTCATCAGCTAGCAACCAGGTCTTAGTCCCCTGCAGGACACCAAGTTTGCCGCCTTGAAAACGGGCGGCATGCCTTTTAGGCATGATGCCATCCCCTCCGGCTTCCACTCCCACCATTCGCACATTTTCATCGTCAAGGAAGGGATGAAAGAGACCGATTGCGTTCGAGCCGCCGCCAACACATGCCACCAGAAGGCTCGGGAGGCGCCCTTCCTTCCTCAACACCTGCTCGCGGGCTTCCACTCCGATTACCTTATGAAAATCTCTCACCATCATGGGAAACGGATGAGACCCCAACGCTGAGCCGATGATATAGTGAGTATTCTCAACAGAAGCAGTCCAATCACGCATCGCCTCGCTGACCGCTTCCTTCAGGGTCGCTTGCCCCGCGGTAACTGGAACCACCTTGGCCCCAAGCAACTCCATTCTCCTCACATTAGGGGCTTGTCGCTCCATATCAACCTTTCCCATGTAGACTGTGCAATCGAGGCCGAAACGAGCACAAACTGTTGCAGTAGCCACGCCATGCTGGCCGGCTCCGGTCTCAGCAATGATTCGACGTTTTCCTAACCTGCGTGCCAGCAAGGCCTGCCCGATTGCATTGTTGATCTTGTGAGCACCGGTGTGAAGAAGGTCCTCGCGCTTCAGATACACTTTGGCTCCTCCCATCAAGTCACTCCAGCGCTCAGCGTAATAGAGAGGGGTGGGCCTTCCGCAGTAATCAGATAATAGCCCATCCAGCTCTCGCTGAAACTCCCTGTCGACTCGGGCCCGTGCATACTCCTCCGAAAGCTCATTCAAGGGAGCCATCAGGGTTTCCGGGACAAACATGCCCCCAAACCGCCCATAATGGCCGGTAGAATCGGGGGCGGAAGGTGGAGCCTTCATTTCCTCAAGGGTGCCGAGGACGGACGAAAAGTCAAAGGCGGAAACCAGCACTTCAATCTAAAACAACTCTCTCAATCCCGAAACCCTCCGTTTCGAAAGGCTTGCAGAAGCTCCTGCAAAAGCACGCTGCCGGCCAGTCCATCACCATTCTCAAGGCACGAGACCGGACCGGCAATGAGATCTTCGAGGACAACCCGGTTGGTCGTCATGGCAATATCATGGTCCTCGGTAAGATGGTTAATGATGACGCCCGCGAGGTGCAATCCACGATCCCGAATCGCATTCTCGGTGAGAAGCGTGTGGTTGAGCGCGCCAAGGCGATTCGCCACCACCAACACTGTAGGCCAACCGAGACCTTCCGCCATGTCGGCAAAAGTTTCCCTCCCACTCATGGGAACTTCCCACCCTCCCACGCCTTCCATAACAAGTATTTCGTGGCGCTCTGCCATCGATTCTGCATGAGAGCGTATATCCCCGAGTGGAACCGGCTTACTCTCCAACTCCGCCGCAACCGACGGCGTCACCGGCGCCTGATACCACACCGGGTTTATTGCTTCAATGGGCTCTGCATTTTCAGAAGCCTCAAGCAAAATCTCTGCGTCCTCCCGGTCTCCACAGCACACTGGTTTGTAGCCCACCGCATCTATGCCCTCTTCACGAAGCGAACGCACGAGCTCAGAGGTAACATACGTTTTCCCAACTCCGGTATCAGTTCCGGTAACTATCAATGGAAAAGACATTTTTCGGCGAGAGAGAAACGATTAACGCAAATCAAACATGACCAAGAACCATGGGAGGCTAACGACTCCCCGGCACCGTGTCGCCAATGACTGGATTATCTTCCTGATATCCGCTAATCAGAAACCATAGAGCGACCGCCACCAGCAGCGACGCGATCTTGGGAATCCAGTTGTTCACGAATAATTTCTTCATCAAGTCCTTCTTCATCAAATCCTTCTTCATTGTCGTCAACATCACTATCACTGAGGAAAATTTCTTCTAATCGCTCTCTGAATGCATCCTCTTCTAGATTTCTCTCAATCTTGCCATCGATACATATGGAGACTTGCCCGGTCTCCTCACTAACGACAATCGTCACCGCATCACTCTCCTCGGTAAGACCGATTGCCGCCCGGTGCCGCAAGCCCATTGACCGATCTCCAACCTCCGATTGGCTTACCGAAAACACACACGAGGCCGCAACAATTCTCTCTCCCGACAAAATGACTCCCCCATCGTGCAGAGCGGTTTTCGGATGAAAGATAGTAAGCGCCAACTCGGGACTGAGCACCCCTTTGATTCCTACTCCGGTCTCGATATGATCCTTTAAACCCATGGTCCGTTCGATTGCAAAAAGAGCTCCATATCTTTTCTGAGAGAGCTGCCAGACCGCATCCGAGAGAGTTCCCAGAAATTCCTGCTGCTGAGTCGAATTAAAAGACCACAAGCGAGAACTTCCGAGGCGCGCGAGAGCCATTCTTAATTCTGGCTGGAATATAATCAGGAGAGCCAGGGCCGCCACCACCGCCACCCGGGTAATGATGAATTGCATGACCTCGAGCTGCAGAAACTGGGAAGCGAGTGTCAACACCACAAAAATCATCGCTAGCCCCACAAGGATTCTAGCGCCCCGAGTCGCCCTGAAAGTACGGTAGAGCTGATAGATGAAGACCCAGAGAATCAGGATCTCTACTGCACTGCGCCAGTGCTCTTGCAAGAAATGTAACACTTTCCCCTCAAGATCTTAGCCTTAAGGTGAGCTCAGGCAACGGTAATCGTCATCAGAGCCCCCCAGAGCGCCTGAATAAGGCCCACCCTTCTTTTCCGCAGGAGATAACAAAAGCAATAGCTTTCCGTCGCCACCCTGAACACTTAGACTCCCCGCCCTGTCCTGAACTGCATTATCTGCTAATGAAACTTCTACCGCTTTCCTTCTCTCTCACTCTCGGATTTTGCACCGGCTCCCTCCTCTTAGCTGAAGCTCCATTCAAAGCTCAGACGATCGACCCACAAATCGCCATCGGTTATGGCCTGGCTGTTGGAGATGTCGACGGCGATGGCGATCAGGATATCCTCCTCGCGGACAAGCGCGATTTTATCTGGTATGAAAACCCCTCATGGAAAAAGCATTTGTTCCACACTTTCCATCAGGGGGATAAGCGCAACCAACTGCGGGATAATGTCTGCATCGCAGCACGTGACATTGATGGAGATGGCAAGGTGGAAGTAGCCGTCGGCGGAAACTGGAATCCGGGGAACACCGACAGCGAAGAACAATCCGGATCGATCCATTATCTGGGATCTCTGGGCAAGGTAAAACCAGTCCAACTTCCCCACGATCCGACGACTCACCGGATGCGGTGGGTTCATGTCGGCGACAAAAAATATGCCCTCGTAGTCCTCCCTCTCCATGGGAGGGGGAATCGTGGAGGCGAGGGAAAGCCTGTCAATGTGACCGCCTACTTCCCTCCCAGCAATCCGTCCGCAGGCGGCAGCTGGAAAACCGCCATCATTAATAATGAACTCCACAAGACTCATAACTTTGACTCTTTTGACATCTATCGAGATGGCTCCATTGACACCGTAATCATCGGGGGAGCCGAGGGAGCCCGATCGGTCTGGCTTACTGGGGGAAAGTGGCAATCGCGAGATCTCGCCTTACCCGACATGAATGGAGGAGCGGGCGAGATCCGTATTGGCAAATTCGGCAAGGGTGAGCCTGCACGGCAAAGAAACACCTTCGCCTGTATCGAACCAATCCATGGAAACACAGTCGCCGTTTACGAGGGAACTGGAGGCAAGGGAATAGGAAAGACAGGGTGGAAGCGGACCGTCCTTGATGACAGTCTCAACCAAGGCCATGCATTGGAATACGCTGACATTCTCGGCACGGGAAGCCTTCAGGTCGTGGCAGGGTGGCGCAACCCGAATAAGGAGGGAAAAGTAGGCATCAAGCTATATACCCCGGGCGAGCAACAAGGCATGTGGATCACACACCTTATTGACGACAAGATTGCCTGCGAGGATCTGAAAGTTGTGGATCTCAACGAGGACGGAAAGCCCGATATCATCGCCTGCGGCCGATCTACTCGAAACGTGGTAATCTACTGGAACAAGGGGTAAGCGCAGCTCTCTGCGCTCAACTTCAGGGCATAGTTTGGGCGCTCCCATCCGAGGCCAGAACAGCTTCGACGACCCTGAGGGCATCACGATTCCCTTTTACCGAATGAACTCGGTGCAGGAGCACACCCTGCATGCGGCTCGCTGCTGTCAAGGCCACCGTGGACCACTCCCGGAGATCAGGTGAGTCATCGTCCAGAACCTTCCCGAGAAAACTTTTTCGGGAAATCCCGATGAGAAGTGGGCGGCCCCGCACAGCCAGCTTCTCCAAACCGCTGAGCAGGGAAAGATTGTGACCCAAGTTCTTACCAAACCCGATCCCGGGGTCGAAAACCAAGCTTTCGGCATCTATGCCTGAAGTCGTTAGGGTCAGAAAACGCTCCTCAAAAAACTCCCGAACTTCGGCCCTTACATCGACATAGTTCGGATCGGTTTGCATCGTCCGTGGCTGCCCCTGCATATGCATGACGACAATTCCGCAACCCGCCGCTTCACAAACTTCCAGCATCCTCTCGTCTGCCCGCAGCCCAGAGACATCATTGACTATATTCGCCCCGGCGGCCAGCGCTTGCTCCGCAACAGCGGCTTTACTCGTATCGATGGAAATGAGGCCCGCCCACTCGGAGCGGAGCCCCTCTATCACCGGAATCGTTCGGGCTAACTCCTGAGAGACAGTAACTGGAGATGCTCCCGGGCGCGTTGATTCCCCACCAACATCGATGATCCCGGCCCCCTCGGCAATCATGGCGCGGGCCCTGCTCAGAGCCTGGTCGACTGCAAGATAGCGTCCTCCATCCGAGAAGGAATCGGGAGTCACATTAAGAATCCCCATGACAACCCCCTGATCCAATTGGAGGGTATTTGTACCTGCTTTCCAAATCACCGCTTAAAAGAGAAAAAACCCTAATTTCCTGCCGACCGCATCAAAAAAGCGGACGGGACACTCTTACTCACCCCGGGGTCACATCCCGGGAGCTTCTCATTAGCCGTTGCTATCCTATAAACTCACAGCTACCTCTTGTGCTTATGCTTTCTCACCCGGCGTTTCACATGGTGGTAGTTTCCGCTATCTCGATGCTCTTGCTCACCCCGAATATTGGAATGAGTCAGAACGAGAAAAAGTCTTTCCCAGACAAGTTTCAGGAGAAATGGGAAAAAGACGGGCCAAACGTGCGTATCAAGCGCCATCAGGATGGGTCGCGAACAGTGTTTCGGCGCAGCCCCGATGACCGCACACTCGTCAAGCGAACCTGGGGCACAAACGGAGCGGTAAAAATGATCGTCGTCTACCGCCTCAACCAGAAGGGAGACCCTCTCGCCTGCAAGATCTACGATGGCCGTGAATCCCTCCTCTATAAGGTCTCCTATGGCTACAGCAGAACCACTGGCCGCTTGCAGGCAGAACGAATGTTTGATGCAAGAGCACTTCGAACAAACCCGGAAACAGGCAAAGAGACTCCAATAAGGATAATGTACTACAACTATGACGCCCAGGGTAACCAGACCGCACCCGAGGTCTACACTTTCAAGGAGGGCAAAAAGGCAGAGGAAGTCTTCGGAGCACGCGGAACCTTTCCTAGGGATAATCCCTTCAAGCCCTGAATACTTCACGGTTTAAAAACCAATGAGGGGCACTGGAAGCCTTCTTATCCTTTTGATTGCTGCCGTCGCGGCGGGAGTTCTTCTTGTCGTATTCAAACCGGATCAGCTGCCCCGAACTGACACGCAGAATGGAGAAGCCCCCAGCGCAGAAGCCTATGTGGAGGAAATTCTCAGACTTCGCTTCAAGGCCGCTCCCGTTCTTCTCCCGGTCCCGAGGGAGACCTGGCTTGCAAGAGTTGATGCGAATCTCTCTGCCCAGTTCGGGCCGGGGGGCCTAGCCAGGCGGTCCCGGGCCCTCGATCTGCTTGGGTTTCGTGAATTCTCCGGACAATCCCTCAGGCAGGGACTTTCCGCCCTTCATTCAATTGGGTTGAGAGGCTGGCTCGACGCTACCGAGGGCGCTCTACTCCTCGCAGATGACTTCGACGAAACACAGACCGAGGATGAAGTTCTCCTCCATGGATTACTTTCGCAGCTTCTGATCGAGCAAATCAGCCCCATGGCGATCGGTCAACTGAGTGACGACGAGTGGATTGCCGAGTCTGCTCTTCGTTCAGCCATATCAGAGTCAATTACCGCAAAGCTTCGAGAGGAAAAGAGAGAATCCTTCCTTCTGCCGACCTCTCTGGTTACGGAGAGGGAATCCCTCCTCGCTGGACTTCCCATCTACCTTGCGGCTCTGGGTGAGCTTCCTCAGGAACGGGGCGCCGCCCGAATTTTTGTCGAAACACGTTTGCGGACACAAAGCCGCACTCTCCCGGACCTTGTTGAGAACCCACCCCGAAGCACCCTCGAACTCCTGGGAGGAGACCATTCTTCGATCGTACCAGTCACCCTCCCTACCCTTCCGACTGACCATGTCAATCAACTGGAGGAGTCCCTCGGGGCCCTGCAGGTTCAGACCCTCATCGAGTGGATGGAAAGCTACGAGCAGGCGCAGGCTCTTGCCCTTCTCTGGCGGGGAGATCGCTACCGCCTCTTCGCGAATTCAAGCGGCGATCACCTCATCTGGATATGCCGATGGGAAACTGAAACTGCTGCCAACAGAGCATCCGAAATACTCGCCAAACTCGACGATGACTCCCACACTCCAAAGCGTTTCATCTCTGCCTCTGTAGATGGAAACACGACAACTTTTACCAACTGTGCCGACAGCGAGACCCGGGATTTTCTATTGCAGACCACGCATGGGCTAAGACCTCGCTAGTCTTCTCAGGCAAGCCGTTTCGCACTTTCCCCACCGGCGCGACCTCTCTGTAGTGGACACAACCTGCATTCAGCGAGTAACCTTCTGAAAGATGATCGCAAAGAAAATCATCTTCTCCGGACGTGTTCAGGGAGTTGGGTTTCGCTACACCACCAAGGAGGTGGCCACAGGTTACGATATTGTGGGCTCGGTGAAAAACCTTCCAGATGGCTCGGTAGAGCTACTGATCATGGGGGAGACCGACGAGACCGATGCCTACTTGTGCGAGCTCACTGAGGAGAGCGCAGTCTCTCACTTCATCAAGGAGATACACGCCGAGAAGATTCCTCTTCTTGAAAATGCGAAAGGATTTGTGATCAGCAGATAAAAGGGCCGCTAGGGGGCAGCCTCCCGTCACTCCTCTTCAACAATGCGGTAAAGCTCCGTTTCTCCCGACGGAAGAACAGCCCACGTGGTTTCGGCGCTTTGCGCCTGAGTTGAGCTTTTTTCACGCCAGCAAAGGTCCTCAGCGAGATATTGAATCACGTAGAACTTGCCTGGGACACTACCCCATCTCAATACGACCTCATCAAACTCGACGTCATAAGTAACATCTCGTAATTCCACCAATTCCAAGTTTGGCATTCGCGTCCTGATACTTTCCGGGTCGACTGTAAAATCAATAATATCGCCGGACCCACTTGAGATGAATCCCCTCGCCGCAGTAATGCGGGTAAAGCTCTGGGACACGCAGGTAAGATCCGTAGAATCGAGATAGCTGGGCACTGCATCACCACCAACAGATAAATCGCTGAATTCAATTTGAATTCTGGGATTATCTGTCGCTACCAATTCCCCGGGAAACAACGGAAAACTACCTCCGTCATCTTCGGCAACTGTCAGCCTGAAACGGTCAACAGTATCCCCCGCAACCTTCACATCCTGCACCTCGATAGTGTAGGGAGGTCCAGGGGAGCCAGACTCCAGAGTTCCTCGCCAAGTGTGCTGCCCTATCGTAATGACGATGTTCAGGTTGACGGATTGGTAATACTCCTCTTGCTGCCAGAAGAGCTGATCATTCAGATCAAAGATCTGCCTGAAAATCTCTCCCTCACTGCCGTTGTCATAGCTAAGTTCAACTATAACTGGATCGCCACTGGCCACCATGGGGAGGAAGTCCTCTCCACGCACAACATTGACAGCCCCCGTTGCGTTCCACTCCACCTCTGCGGCATTACTGAAGAGAGTTACCAAAGCAAATAAGCTAAAGCATATGGTGATTTGACGACTCATTTCACATTGTGAAAACTAGGAGATTCGAAAAGCTTCTCAAGTCTCTACCGGACTAACGATCTCCGATTATCACCTCCGAGTCACCTCCTCGACCCATTTGAGGTAATTCTTGCTGCCACCGTCTACCGTCACAATCAGGAATTCGGGGACCTCATAGGGATGCAGGGCCACCAACTCATCCTCCAGCTCGACAAGCCGGTCTGAGGTTGTCTTGAAAACGGCGACAACTTCCCGCTCCGATGTAGTTTTCCCCTCCCAGCTGAATATGGACTCCACGCCAGGAATCAGATTTACACAGGCAACCAGTTGCTTTTCTATCAGGAGTGTGCCAATATGTCGCGCCTTCGAGATGTCTGGGAAACTGCAGAGGACAATCTGAACTTTGCTCATGGCCCCTCAGTAACCTAGACCGGTCTCCCGACAACCAGCAAAAGAGGATTGAACACTGGATTCATAGAGAAACTGATCGCCAGGCTGGACCGTCTGAACTCTCGCCAAGTCCAGACTCTGGTGGACCGCCTCGTGCGAGAGAGAGGATTTCTTGAGAACGTCTTTCAGTCACTGGAAGAGGGCGTCCTCATTCTGGATCCGGACGGAGCTGTCACTTTTCTTAACAGAGCTGCGTGTGGATTTTTTGGGCTTCACGAAGAGGAGTCTGTTGGGCAACCGCTGGACGGCTTAGTTCGGGGTCTCGACTGGCCCTCTCTCGCCGGGCCCGGGCGCCAGTCAGTCAATCGAGACCTTGAGGTCTTCTACCCCGAGAACCGTTTTCTCAACTTTTACCTCTCGCCACTGGTAGAGGATGTCGACGGACAGGAGGAGCTTCTTGGCTATGTCATGCTTGTCCGTGACATCACCCAATCACGCCGGGAAACCGAAGAGACCATTGAAAGCGAAAAGCTGAATGCCCTCACCCTTCTCGCCGCGGGCGTAGCACACGAGATAGGAAACCCCCTGAATTCGCTCGGAATCCATCTCCAGCTCCTCGAACGAAAAATTACTGACCTGCCTGCCGCGGACAGGAGTAATCTGGATGAACATCTTACAACCGCTCAAAATGAGATTAAGCGACTGGATAGCCTTTTGAAGGAATTCCTGCACGCGATCCGCCCTGCTACGCCCATCCGAAAGTCAGCTAATCTCAATCAGGTAATCGAAGATACGCTCGCATTATTGGCTCCCGAAATGGAGGAGAGAAACATCGCTGTTCACCTCAACCTTGATGAAAATCTGCCTGCCCTACTTTTAGACAGCGACCAAATGAAGCAGGCGTTTTTCAACCTTCTCAAGAATGCCTACCAGGCTCTCCCGGGTTCAGGTGGAGAAATTCACATTGACTCTACCA
>CEQX01066268.1_pt1 | contig 10218 bp, 9 predicted proteins | sample 356261 | NCBI WGS metagenome assembly CEQX01 (sample SAMEA2621076, study PRJEB7988) | marine metagenome | isolation source: saline water (ENVO:00002010), including | reverse complement strand
TCACGCGGTGCAACGCCTAGCTCTTGTAATTCTTTATCAAGCGCTTGCAAACGGGGACCATCGTTCCAAAGCACTTTGTGGTTTTGGTTAAGCTCTTTAAAAAAGCCTAAAGCATGGCGGTATTGTGACTCGTCTGCCCTGTCTAAACCTATGGTAATTTGCGATAAATAAGGAACCTCTCTGAGTTCTTTTACAATGTTTTGCAGCGCTGGGCCTTCAAGCTCACTAAACAACGAAGGGAGTATTAACCCCATTGGCCGTTGCTTACTAAAACTAATTAGCTCTTCTTCAAGCGCTTCTACTGGTCTATCGGCGATATTGTGTAAGGTTGTGATGATGCCATTTTGATAAAAATCAGCCATGTGATTTTCGCTCCTCAATAGTATTTAAAATGCTGCTAATACAAGGCAATGTGGTTATTTCTTCAATCCAACCCAGTGGAGCGGGCGATTGCGAATAACGCGCCTTGTTATGTGTTAACTTAACCGGCTTTTTACTGCTTGGGTTATGTATGATAATGGCGATATCAGCTTGCTCTAGCATCTGCTTATCGTTGTCACTATCACCTAGTGCAATTACCGTGAGAGGCTTTCTAAAATGTTGTGAAATTTGTTTAACTAACCACTGCTGTGCAGCGCTTTTATCGGTGTTTTTAGCAATATGTATAAACCGCCCGCCTATTTTTATTTCGTAGCCGAGTGCTTTAACATCGTTTACAAACGCATTAAGTAATTCATCGCTTCCGTGCCAATAAAGTGGGTCTGAAAAATCGCGTGTTTGAGCGCGCCTTGCATGCGCTTCATCAAGCCCGGTGAGGGATGATATTTGCTCGCTCGACAAATCACTAAATAACTTATAATGCGATTTATACTCGCTGCTTAAGGAGTCTAAATCACTAAGTAAGTTAGATAAGGGTGATGCAAATGCATAACACCAATACGCCCCTACTTGCGTGCAGCCAATGGGTTTAAGCTCAAAATAATCTACGGGTAAATAAGCAGCCGCGCCATTTTCAACAATAAAAGGCTGTTGAATATTAAGCTCGTTTTTAAGTTCAACCACTTCGCAAAATGTTTTGCTCGTATTAAACACCACAGGAATGTGGGCTGCTTGTAAGTCTTGCAGCAAGCTACTGATATTTTTAGTGTTGTAATCGGCGTGATCGAGTAACGTGCCATCTAAGTCGGTAAATATAATAGGTTGCAGCGTATTGTCGCTGGTTAAGTGCATAGCACTAATATCGCGATTACTATCAAGCTCTATAAGGGCGTTAGCTTTAGCGCTTAGGGTGTTTAAGTTTTCGCGAGTAATACGCTCAAAATGAGAAATAAAGTGCACCAGTTGCTCATCACTCATGGTGCCATCGCCCTCGCCCTTAGCGGCAATAAGCTTTTGCTCTTGCTCTTGTCGCCACTTAAATACATCTTCAAAGCTCGGCGCTTTGAGCATCACCGTGTAATCTATTTTACTAAACACACTTTTGTATTCATTTGCTAGGCAACTGTTTACACAACGGCGCCACACGCCTTCTTTATCGTGCTGTGTTTCTAACTCGTTTATAGGCTCACTTAAAGAAAATAACGGTTGTGGCTCACTGCCTACACACCAGCCTTCTAAAATAATAATATCAATGGGTTTATTGTTACATTGCCATGTTTGCTCGGGGCTGCAATCGTCGTGATGCTTGTCAAATTTAGGCAAAGGCACGCCAACCTCTTTTGCAAGTAACCGGCTTATGGTGGTATTCATTAACCCTACATCGTGGGTGCCAGGCACACCACGGGTGGCAAATAATGGGTGTACGTCTTTGGCAAGTCCTTGGCGGTGCGCTTTAGATAAGTAAAAATCGTCAATAGAAAGCGCGACACTGGTAAACGGCGTGTTGTTACTAAACCAAGTAACTAAAAAATCTGCGAGGGTGGTTTTTCCTGAACCTTGGCAACCATTTATGGCGACAAAAATAGGGGTGTTATTTTTTTTTGATTCTAGAATATCGTGTGCAAGCGGGATAAAAAATTGCTCACTAAGGTACTGATACTTTAAAGGCAATTGGTGCTTTGCTAAAAATGGGGTTATATCCACAATACTGGCCTCTGACATAGTAACTCCTTATATTATGAAGTAACAAATGCAGGTACTAGACCACTATTATTTTTATTTAATTATTAGTAACTTACAAAAATAGCGCAATTAGTATGCGCTATTTTGGTGCGTAAATTTTACATACAGTGCAAAATTAATCAGTTTCTGGTTCAGCTTTTGGCAATACTAAGTTAAGCACAATACCTAAAATGGCGCACAAGCTAACCCCTTCTAAGCTAAATTGGCTGCCCCCAATGTGCATACCGCCAATACCGCATACTAATATAAGTGCCACAATACTTAAATTACGGGGTGCAGTTAAGTCATCACCAGATTTAACCAACGTATTTAAGCCCACTACCGCAATTGAGCCAAACAACAAAATCATTATGCCGCCCATCACAGGTACAGGAATTGTTTGTAAACCAGCGCCCATTTTTGCCACAAAGGCCAGTACCACAGCAATTATGGCAGTCCACATCATTACTTTAGGGTTAAAGTTTTTGGTCAGCATCACTGCGCCGGTTACTTCAGAGTAAGTCGTGTTTGGCGGGCCACCAAATAAAGAGGCAGCGGCAGTGGCTAAGCCATCACCAAATAAGGTGCGATGTAAGCCTGGTTTTTTTAAAAAGTCTTTATTGGTTACTTGGCTAATAGCCATCATATCGCCAATATGCTCAATAGCAGGTGCAATGGCTACAGGCACCATAAAGAGAACTGCTTGCCACTTAAATTCGGGCCATGTGAAGTTTGGTACAGCCAACCAGCTGGCTTCATTTACGCTACCAAATTCAACCACACCCATTACTAGTGATAAAACATAACCCGATATAACACCGGCTAATATAGGGATCAGCTTATATACACCTTTGCCCCACACAGCAAAAATAAGTGTTACAACAAGAGAAAACAGCGAAATAATAATGGCTTTATCGTAAGCAATAAGTTCAATACTGCCGTCGCCACTTTTACCCATTGCCATATTTACCGCAACCGGTGCAAGGGCTAAACCAATCACCATAATAACGGGGCCGACGACCACAGGCGGCAAAATTTTATGAAGAGTTGCCACCCCTTTAAATTTAACCAATAGCGCTAACAGCATATAAGCACAGCCCGCTGCCATTAAACCACCCATGGTGGCTGGTACGCCCCACATTTGTACTGAGGCAATAATAGGCGCAATAAACGCAAATGATGACGCTAAAAATATAGGCACCTTGCCTTTCGTCACTACCTGAAATAATAAAGTACCTATACCGGCTGTAAACAAAGCGACACTTGGGTCAAGCCCCGTTAATAAAGGCACTAACACTAACGCACCAAATGCTACAAACAACATTTGGGCGCCGGTTAAAATGGTTTTTATAGAAAATGTAGAATTATTTTGCACTGTTAAACCTTAGTAAACCGTACCGAAAATTTTGTCACCTGCATCACCAAGCCCTGGGATAATGTAACCCTTTTCATTTAAATGGCTATCAACTGAGGCAGTAAAAATCTCAATATCAGGGTGAGCGGCTAATGTTTTTTCAACACCCTCAGGTGCAGCAACCAGTACAATTACTTTAATGTCTTTACAGCCGGCTTTTTTAAGCATATCGATAGTAGCAATCATTGAGCCGCCAGTTGCAAGCATTGGGTCTATAACTAAGCTTAAGCGCTCATCAATATTGCCTACTAACTTTTCAAAGTAAGGTACTGGCTCAAGCGTTTCTTCGTTACGCTCAAGGCCCACTACACTTACCTTAGCCGCTGGGAGTAATGACATTACGCCATCCATCATGCCAAGGCCTGCGCGTAAAATAGGCACAACAGTAATTTTTTTGCCTTTAATGTGCTCTACTTTTAATTTGTTGCCGTCCCAGCCAGTAATTTCGTTATCTTCTAACTGTAGGTTTTTAGTTGCTTCGTAGGTTAATAAGGTACCTACCTCAGAGCATAATTCACGAAAGCTTTTAGTACTTATACCGTGAGCGCGCATTAAGCCTAATTTGTGTTGAACTAGAGGGTGTGAAATTACGTGAATTGACATGATAAAAACCTACTGATACTAGAATTGGCGGTATTTTATATTAAAAAAGGTCATTTGACCTGCAATTTTAAATAAGTTTTCATAGATCGTGCCAAAATGTATTGATTTGCTTGATATTTATGCAAGCAATACGCTACTTTATGTTTATAAGTTGTTATCTGATAACGTTATATTTACTTGCGCCATCATGTAGCTATTTATTTTAAAATGAGTTGGGCTCCAACCCGCTAAAAAACGATAAAAGTCGGCCCAAGCTAATGGCCATAATGCATGCCACTTTGCAATCACGTCAGCGGCATTTATTTGCGGTTGATACACTAAAAGCGCATTTTTTAATTGGCTAAAGTAGTAACGTAAATACTCATCGGCGCAGGTATGTAATTGCTCGTTGCTTAAGCAGCTGGTCATAAAATACATTACATCGCAAATCCCTACCCCAGCCCCTACATACTGAAAGTCATAAGCGAGTATTTCACTTTGCTCATTTGCAGCAAAATTGGCAAGCTTAGCATCGCCATGTATCAAGGTTTTGTAGTGTGATGCTTGCAGTTTTTTATCAATTTTATGAGCCGCATTTTTAATATCGGACTTTTTGTCAGCGCTTGGTTTTAACTTATTAAACTCATCTGGCCGTGTGCTCAAATGCCAATAGTTCCCTTCTTGCCATAAGCCCTTTGCAGGCTTATTTAAATTAAAGGCATGAAAAGATGCTAACCAGTTTAGTATTGCCTTTATATGCTGGGAGCTTGCTTGAGCAAAACCATATTGAGTAAAGTTTTTAAATACTAACGCATAATCATCACCATCATTAATTGCATTAATACAGGTAATACTTTTAGCGCTTGTCGGTAAGTACGCGCTGTATAACCTATAAAAATTATATTCAACTTTATAAGACTGCTGCTTTCTCTTTAATGCAAATTCGCTTTGCTTAATTTTTGGATGGTTTATGTAGCGTGGTATTTTTATCGCTTTAATAACACATGGCTCGGCATCAAGCATGCACTCGACAATACTGCCACACCCGCTCCAAAGCGATGTTAGCGTATCGCCCATTTCAATGTGTTTAAAATGAGGCTGTAAAAGAGGAAGATAAAATGCCATTGCTATATTAAGTCATTAAGTTTTTTATAGTTTAACATTAGAAGGTATTTTTAATAAAACGATAGCATCCATAAGCCCATTTCTTTTTAAAGTGACACCCACCTTAATTTCTACAAAGTGAATTACAAAAAGTTAAAGTTACCTAATGAATTTATGTTTTTTAACTGTCCAAAAATAATTTGAGTTTTAAAATAGAGGTATTACTAAATAAAGCTCAAATGGCAGCCACAAAAAAACCTACATTATGTAGTTGGAGTGCTCAAAAAGTGATTTGGCTCTAAGCGAATAACTTTGCGCAGTTACTGATATTCGCTCGCCGCTTTCGGTTTAAGTTTTCGCAATACCCTTCTTGTGAGGCAGGCCTGCCCACTGCACCATGAAATACGCGCGTAAATTGTGTGGTGAGTTTTAACCAGTTTTCTGATGATATATTAAGCCTTTCTAGCAAAGGAAGGGTCATATTATCTATATGCCCGTGCTTATCCTCTCGCATTACTCGCCCTGTTAGCTCAACAAGTTCAAGGTACGATTTAAGCTCAAACGGCAGCCCTTTAGGCATTACTTGACGTGACATGCCTGCAAAGCGAAGTAGTTGCTTTGGCTGCTTGCCTTCTTTTGCACATATTAAGCGTGCTTGAGCGCTGGTATGGTCTGACTCTTCTGGCGTGTTAGCCATCTTGGCTCTAATGGGGTTTAAATCTACATAGGCCATACACGCTGCAATTGCGGCTTCATCAAGTAAAGCTTGCGATTTGAACCTACCTTCCCAGAACCTCCCTGTGCAATTATCTTCTTTATTTGCTCTACGCGCTATATTTTCATTTAACAGGCGCATAAACCAGCTGATACTTGCTAAACGTTCTCGGTATTGTTTTACCGTTTGATTGAAAAAAATGAGTTCAACTTTACTTAGCTTCTCGCCTTGTATGAATTTTTGCGTTAACAATGTGCCTTTACAGAGTTTATGCCAGCGAATAACAATCGCTTTATCATTCAGCCTATTTGCTTTTTTATCATCTACATACAGTACTAAATGGGTATGATTGCTCATTACGGCATAAGCGCACACATCAATACAAAATACCTTAGCTAATTCACCCAGCTTATCTTCAACCCATCCTCGTCGATGCTCGTAAGATTGACCAGTGAAACGGTCTTCGCCACATAAAAATGCACGACGAACACACCGTGAAATACAGTGATAGTATTTTGTATCAACCAAACTTACTTGTCGCTTTCTTGCAATTGCCATATGACACTCTGCTTGTTTTTTGCACTAAATAAAAGCTAGCCTCTAATTGCGTTAAATGCAAAATTTAAGATGGGTGTCTAGTTTATTGGTTTTAATGCAAAATTTAAGATGGGTGTCTAGTTTATTGGTTTTTGGATCAATATTCATTACGGGAGATGAACCGCCCATTGCGGACCCGTATGATGGGTGGTGTGGGGGCTGGAGGTTAGAGACCTCCGGCTACCCGATTATGCAGCATTTAACCTAAACTTGCATGTTGTAACTAAGCCAGTATGAAGCTCTTTACCTTGAAAACGTTCGATAGGTAGAAATAACCATTTTTTAACTGAGTTCTTACATTGTTTGTAGAAGTTATTATTAGTACACTCGATTAGAGTCAGGTTAGCAGGAACAGCTCCTTTACCTTGATTTTCGAGATCAAATGACAATTTACAATCACCCTCAATATTATTTTTTGCTTCTTCAACTGGGTACAAAGGCTCAATATAAATTAAGGGTTTGATATGTACTCTATTTTCTATCGCTGTTTCGAAAATTGATGGTTCACTTTTGATATTAGTTTTATCTGTCGATGCACAACCAAACAAAAATAGTAGTATCAAAACACCTAAACATATCCTCATCACCAGACTCTCCTTGCTGCATAACGCCTCAATCAAAGGCAAAAAATAGTTGGTTAAAATTAGCGACGCAGGAGCAAAACCAACTGTTTTTTGTCCCGCTGAATTGACTTGTTAGAGGCACGGATCTTCAGAGCTTAAAATCTCTGCGTACCACTTTTCTTTGTAGAGAGCTTCAATTGCACCACACTCGAGTTCATCATTTAAATAAACAGGAAATTTTTCCCAGTAACTAATTTCAAGACCTCCACCAGATACTGCAATACCTCTCCTGTTTATGAATATACTCGCAACAAAATTTCCATCATCGAATGTATGCGCAACAGCTAGAACAACACCAAGGCTTGTTAGCTTACTTTGTATTTCTTTTATTTTGGTTTCTTGAGACGAACTGTTTTCACAGTTTTGACTGATATATTTCATTGAGCCGAGTTCAACTCTACGTAAACATTTGTCGCTCTTAAATAATTCAACGATAGAAGTTATTTCAGTTTCATTTACCTTAAACCAGTCATCAACATCACTGATTTCCATATCAACACCTTCTGTACCACATCCTGATAGCAAGAATAGGGCTAGAAAAATGGTTGCTAACTTCATAGTGCCTCTAACACCTTAATAAACGGCGGAAAATAGCTGGCTAAACTAAGCGAAGAATGAGCGCAAGCCTGCTGTTTTGCGTCCACGGTTTAATTAATTTGTTAGGGTTACAAAACATCTTTTTTGATTGAGTGTGCTTCAAGTTCCTTTGCTATTAAATTTCGATCCATATCTTCAGGTAATAAGAATGTGATTTCACTATCATCAGTAAACTTAAAAACGATGCCGTTAAATATAAACCTGTACGAAGAGATCAGCTCCCAAGGTATCGAAGTTATATTATCTGCTTTGATTCTGACAAGGCCTTTGGGACCGGAATCAATTTTGACTGGTGACAGCCACGTGACCGTATACAAAACCCAAGCTAAAGTGAAACCTAGCACAGGAGCAATCCAAATTGTTTTAGCTAGATGACTGATAAAGTCATCTTTAGTCAACAGGCTTACAACTGCCAAAAAAACGAAAAACAACGTCCATAGTAAGCAGCTTATTAACACCCCCTTTGAAATGAGGCTATATTTCTCTTGGTTTTGGATTGATTTAATCCAAGGTTCAGTCCACTTCATTGCCTGATTGTAACCCTAACGCTCGGCTAAACGGCGCGAACGTAGTGAGCGTCCGGCGGAGTGAAACGTAGCGAATTTAAGCCGCTTGTTAGAATTCAATTTCCCCATACTTTTCATCTATTTCTTTTAAAGCAGTCAACCTTTGTTCCTGTGTAGATTTTTTTATACCGCTCTCAAATAGATTTTGTAGCTCCTTGTTTTCTAGCGATTGAGCAAATGTTCGATGGCTATGAGTCCCTGCGCAGAAACTTAAAGCCTCTTTCTCATCGGCATCGTCAGGAAAAAAGTCATATTCAAACAATCCTAATGCGACAAGGTACGAATGCCAGGTGTGATCTTCAACTGGGACTGCGGCCATTCTCTCCACATCCATTTTGGTCGTGTCTAACGGATATGGTTCTTTTAAAGTCCAGTGAGGTCTAATCGACCTGTCGAAAAACTTCAATACGTCACTGTACGTGTCAATTGAGTCAATTTCTTTTTGTGCCTCGGGTTCATTTGAAGATAGGTAGAGGCTTTTAACTAAGTTTTCTAGCTTTTTGCCAGATGAACTCAGCCCTTCAATTAGATGATTTGTCGCGTCAATTTGTGATTTCACTTCTCTCGACTTCAGCAGATCAAAGAACATACCCGCCCATTGCTTCCTCAAATGGTTTTCTATTTCTGAAAAGCTTTCAAAACCCTCAAAGGCATTGTTGGTTGGTGACCTTCGAACGTCATCTATAAAAGAGAAAATATTCAAGGCATACTCTTGTTTCTCGATAGCAGGATACTCAATGTCAGAAGCAAATTCTTTTTTCTTATTTTGTTGATAAATATGATGATTTGAAAGAACACCTTTTCTTACATATGTAAAAACCGGAATTCCACTTTCCCTTGCTGCCAAATACTCAGCATTAGTAATGGATTTTTTTCTATCCGCAATGTACTCGCCCCCAAATCGCCCTCCAATTACTAAAATAAAAATCTGACAATTCGATATCTCGTGTATACATGATTCATGAGTATGTAATTCCGGGTGATAGAACACATCTCCATTCTCACTGAGTACAGCTTCAAATCCGAATGATTGAATAAAGCGTCTTAGTTGCTCTCGTATTTCACCCAGATCGAAACAGGTAGAGCTAACGAATACTTTTGGGGTTGCCATGTAACTTCCTTTTGGATTCTAACGCCTCATTAAGAGGCTAAAAATAGTTGGTTAAAATAAGCGAGGTATGAGCAAAAACCAACTGTTTTTTGTCCTGCTTTAATGACTTGTTATAAGCCACTTACCCTACACCTATTTCTTAATGTTTTTTGGTATAAAACCAAGTAGTTGTTCAGTGCTTTGAATCGTTAGCCGTTGCTCTGGAAACTGGTGCAATTTAATATTTAAGTACTCAGTGCCAGAAATTAATTTACCTACTCGTTTAAGAAAACTAGGCGTTTTATCAGAAAACAAACCACTTTCCGATGTCATAGCCTCAATGTCTTGCCAAGGAATAAACAAGTTTTTATGACCAAACTTAAAAGGAAAAAGTACTCTTAAATAAACTCCTTTGCTGTTTGCTGCAACTTTCAAAATACCATTATGTCTTGTTTTGCCGATATACCCATTTCCAGTTTGGAAATTTTCGTCTGGATTATCGTATTTATTATTTCCATACTTTTTAGCTAAATTTTGCCAGCCACTTTCTTTTCCTAACGTATAAGAGACACCAAACCAACCAGCTATAAAAACGATAACAAACCAGTGGGAGGTTAAAAAAGATTCTAATAAGTCCTGAAAATTGGTTACATACTCTTGAGCGATAGGAGGTATTTCACCACCAGTGCCTGAGTAGAAAGAAAGGATGAAAAATGAAAAAAATGAAACAGCCCAAATTAATCCAATAAACTTTAAAATAATCTTCATACTATCCTTGTGGCTTATAACAATTTTGTCTACGACATTTGTCGTTTTATAAACCGACAAAT
>CEQX01016542.1_pt1 | contig 10244 bp, 8 predicted proteins | sample 356261 | NCBI WGS metagenome assembly CEQX01 (sample SAMEA2621076, study PRJEB7988) | marine metagenome | isolation source: saline water (ENVO:00002010), including | reverse complement strand
ATCTTTTAAATCGATAACCTTGCCAATTCCTGAACCAAGCTTCATTAGCTTATTAAGCTGCTCTGGGCTTAAGCGTTGTAACTCTGAAGACCACTTAGTAACCGTTTCGAGTAGGTTGTGGATTTCGCCCATTTGCTTTTGTGCATAGCGCTCTTCTTCGTTGTTTGCTTCGTCTAAAAGGTTATCACGCAGCAAACTTAGGGTAGGATCTATTTCACGCTTTTTACGCTCTTCAAATACGCGATTAGCCATATCCCAAATTTCACCCGCTGGGGCGTAATATTCTTTACGATCACCAGGGATATGATGCACTTTAATTAATTGCCATGACTGGAGCTCTTTAATTCCCATGCTTACATTGCCACGCGAGATACTTAGCGCATCGGCAATCTCATTTGCGGTCATGGGCTCTTTGGTGATGATCAGCAAACCGCACATTTGGCCAATCGTACGATTGAAACCCCAACGGCTGCCCATTTCACCACAGTGCATAACAAAGGCTAAGTTTTTTTCAGATAGACTCATAGCTTTTTAAGTTTCAGTAAATTCAGAAAGTAATGCTAGCACGCTTATAAATTATAGCAACGTTTAGCCTGGTATCTTTTGTAGAGTATTAAATCAAGATTAGGTTTAATTTACTCCTACTTTTAGTAGGAGTAAATTAATTGCTTAGGCAGGGTTAAAGTGTGTAGCTAAAGCTGAGCTTAGCGTTGCGCTCTTCGCCTGGCATACCACCTAAAAACATGGCTTTAGAGTAGTACTTTTTATTAAACAAATTGTTTAAATTAAGCTGCATGTGCCACTTATCAGTGGTGTACGAAACTGCTGCGTCGTACACCGTGTAGCTTGGTACATAGCCATCAGGAATACTAAATGAGCTTGAGTTAGTGCTTCTGTTATCTACAAAAGTAATACCGCCACTTATGTTAATAGCCTCAGGTAGGTTAAACATATCGGCGTAGTAGGTAACCCACGTACTTGCCGTTACATACGGTACGCCTTTTTGGCGCGTATCGTAACTGCTGCTATTTGGATTAGATTTATCGCGGGCATCTTGGTATACGCCGTTTACATTTACTTTCCATTGCTCGTTTAAGTGCGCATTTAAATCGAGTTCAACGCCTTTGGTTTGCTCTTCACCATCGTAGTAGCTTTCTACTACATCAGGCCCAGACACTCCGGCTTCATACAGTGGGTTTGTGTATTCAAGGTTTGTACGCGCGCTTTCAAATACTACCAGTGATGCTAAAAGCTGATCATCAAATGCTTTAAATCTAAAGCCTAAATCGTTACTGATAGACTCAGAGTCTTCACGGTCGGCCTCTGTACCTGCTACTGAGCCTAATACACTGTAGGCAGTACGGCCTTTAGCGTGGTTAATAAACACGGAAAAGTTTTCAGTAGGCTGATACGTTGCGCCTAAGTTATAAGTTAAGCCACTGTCTGATGTGTTTGCTTCAGGCGTTGGCTCAGCGCGGCTTGAGCTATAACGCTCATCTACACCATAGTGCTCATATGTTTGCTTAATGCGATTATAAGCAACACCAACTCGAGTTGTAAGCTGCTCAGTAATATAGCCTACGTGTTGAATACCTAAGCCCCACGCTTGTACTTTTTTGTTGTAGTCACTTGTTTTTAGCGGGTCGTAGTCATCAAAACTGCCTGTTGGCCAATTTGGCGAGCGCATATCATAAATATATGGCAGCGTGCCTTGGTAAAGTACATTTCCTTCGCTGTCGTAAATAACTTTGTCTGCATCGTAAATAGAATACTGTTTAAAGCGAATGTCTCTGTCTTCGTAGTTTGCATTAACCAGTAATTCGTTATCCACGTCGCCTAACATAAAGTCATAGCGCAAATCTAAGAAATACTGCCATGACTTTTCATCAGCTTCTACTTGGCGGTATTCTTGGCGTCGCGCTGCAAACGGGTAAAGCACACCGTCTTCAACTAACGGGGCACGCGGGTCGTTATTTATAATGCCATCGCGTGTTGAATACACATAATTAAACGCACCTGTTTGACGAGCAAAGCTTGATGTGTAGTTACGGTACTGTAACTGCTGATTTAAAAATAAATCATCTGTAATAAAGTAATTATGGGTTAGCTTAAAGCGAAGCTCTTCACCTTCATTATCATCCGCCATAGGAGAGATAATACCGTTAGTACCAAAATCGTACGGGGTAAGGCCATCGGTTGATGAAAGCGACTGTGCCAATTGTGTTTGTTGAGCCGCAGTTAATTGAACACCATTACCAGATGGGTCATTTACTAAATCTTCGCCAGTTACTTCACCTGCAGTTAAACCATTGGCGGTTTCTGCATTATAAATTCGAATAGGGTGGCCAATAGAATCTACTGCAATTGAGTCTTTAATATAGGCAGCAGAGAGCATGATATCTTGCTTGTCACTTAGTATGTATTTAAGCGAGGTATAAATTTCGTCGCGGTCTTCTTTTAAATCACGAAAGCCATCGCTTGAGGCCGTTTTAGCCATTACGCGATACGCTAGGTCATCGGTAATCGCATTGGTGCTATCAAAGGCAAGTGAATAACTATCCCATTGGCCAAGTTCGGCAGATATTTTATGTTTTTCTTCAAACTCAGGCTTTTTTTCAATCAGATTTATAACACCACCAGCACTGCCTATACCATATAAACCGGTAGCAGGGCCTTTAAGTACTTCAACCGACTCAACATTAGTGAGTGAACGAGTTGGGTTAAATGTATTACCTAAGCCTGCACCGCCATACATACCATCGTAAGTGTAATTAGCATCAAGACCACGAATGACTAAATTGTCGCCTATACCGTAGTTATTACCGGCTTGAGTTAAACCACTTACATTACGTACAAGCTCTTGTAGGCTATCTACACCTTGTGACTCTATAAGTTCACGGTCAATAATAACAACCGGTGCCGGTGTTTCCATTAAAGACATGTCTGATTTAGTTGCAAGGCCTGAGCTCATTACAACTTGGTTTTGCTTTTCGTAAACGCTGATGCGCTCAATGTCTTTTTCAGCCGTTGTTGCAGCAACCGCTAATGATGCGTTTAAACACGCAAGTGTAACAAGAGAGTATTTGAACTTTTTCATATTGATAATTATTCGCATTCCATAAAGTTTGCGAATAGTAATAGTTATTATTCGTTAAGTGAATAAAAAATTCTAAAAAAGTGAAATTAATTGCGTAGTAGGTGAGTTATTGTTCTAAAAAGTAAATTTAAGGTTAAATTAATGCGGTAAATAAAAAGCATGAAAGTGTAAGCTTTCATGCTTTTGTAAAATAATACATTAATTAGTGACTATTTTTTATAAACAACGCCTGCTTTCATAACAAAAGGAATGCGCTCAAGCACAGAGATATTTTTAAGTGGATTACCTTTTACGGCAATAATGTCGGCTGCAAACCCTGACTTTAGCTGACCCAGTTTATTATCCATTTTTAATAGCTTTGCACTGTTAATGGTGGCAGCTTGTATTGCTTGTAATTCGCTCATGCCAAATTTAACCATACGGCTAAATTGTTTTGCATTATCGCCATGAGGGTAAATAGCAGCATCGGTACCAAATACCATATTTACACCGGCTTTTACTGCGCGGTTAAAGCTGTCGCGCTGCTTTTTAGACACTTGGCGTTCTTTATTGAGGTTTTCTTCATCTACCCCATTTTGCTCACCAAAACTCAGTGTGTATTCTGTATTATAAATGTCCATTGATAACCACGTGCCATGTTTTTTAGCAAGTGCGATGGCTTCATCATCTAAAAAGCTGGCATGTTCAATACTATCTACGCCGGCTTTTATAGCTGTTTTAATACCACTTGTGCCATGTGCATGAGCGGCTACAGGTAAATCACGCATGTGGGCTTCATCTACAATGGCTTTCATTTCTTCAAATGAATACTGCTGTACACCCACTTTTGTCCCTTTAGAAAAAACGCCCCCCGTGGCGCAAAACTTAATGGCATTAGCGCCATACTTTATGTTTTCTCGTACTTTTACACGTGCAGCCCATGGGCCATCGGCTACCCCTGTTGAAGTGTATTTTAGCTCTGGTGGTAAACGGTTATTATCGCAATGTCCGCCTGTGATCCCAAGCGAAGGGCCAGCTGCCCAAATACGCGGGCCTACAATATCTCCGGCGTTAATACCATCACGCACTGCAATCACGCTATAGCCCTCGGCCCCTACATTTCTGAGGGTTGTAAAACCAGCAAGTAATGTTTTTTTAGCAAAGTGCGCGGCTTTAATGGCCATGCGCGGTACCGACTGACTTAAACGCTCACTTCGAGATACCGTAGGGTCGCTGGTCAAATGTACATGCATATCCATAAGGCCCGGCATTAAAGTGAGCTCGGGTAAATCAATATGCTGATCGTTTTTGCTCATGCTCGGCTTTTTGTTTTGTGCAACGTTAGTGATCACCCCATTATCAATGGTGATCAGCGGCGATTGAATAACCTCGCCAGTTGTACATCTACCATGGCTTTAGCAGATATATAAGTAAGGGCTTGCGCGTTAAAGCTTCCTAAACACATAAGTGCAACGGAGGCACTGAGTAGCTTTTTTTTCATTGTTTTTTCTTCTGGTGGCGGTTTAATTAATTGAAATGTAACAACCTAATATAAAAGTGTAAATATAATAGGTTAATCGCCACTTATCGTAATTTCTTTATTAACGCAGGTTAAGTGCGCATAATCGGCTGACGATACTAAAAAGGATTACCATGAAATCAATTAAATTAGCCTTAGTTGCCAGTGGCGTTATGTTTGCTTTAAGTGGCTGTATGAACACACAAACCAGTAATAACACTGGCAATAGTGCACAGCTAAACACGTCAAGCGCACCTGCGGCTATTGTTTCAGAGCTCTCTTATGAGCAGCAATTAGATGTACTTGTAGCACAGTACTACAACGAGTTACTCAGCTTTAAACCTATTAATGCAACTTATAGTGGTCGCAGTGAATTTAATGATAAGTTTACCCCCGCTATTACCCAAAAGAATAGGGCAAAAAAAGCCGCGTTTTACAAAAAGTATCAACAACGTTTAACACTTATTGATAAGTCGCAGTTAACAGGGCAAGCGTTACTCAGCTATGAAATATTACAAAGAGACCTAGCACTTAATTTAGAGGGAATGCAATTTCCAAGCTATATGCTGCCTATTAACCAAATGGCGGGAGCGCATAATACCTTTGCAGGTTTTGGCTCGGGGCAAAGTGCGCAGCCATTTAATACCGTAGAAGATTACAATCATTTTATAAAACGAAGCGAAGGCTTTATTTCCTGGCTCAGCAGTGTAGAGTGCGCGATGGCGAAAGGGATTAAAGCGGGCATTACCTTACCAAAACCATTAGCTAAAAAGCTTCAGCCACAATTTGCTGCGCATGTGGTTAAAAATGCAGAGGATTCGTTATTTTGGGGGCCAATTAAAAACTTACCAGCCTCATTTACTGCACAGCAAAAGCAGCAAATAACGGCGCAATATAAAGCACTTATTATGCAGCAATTAGTGCCTGCATATAAAAGTATGAGCGACTTTTTAGCCAATCAATACATTCCTCAAAGCCGAGAAACGGTAGGTTATAGTGACTTGCCTAATGGTAAAGCTTGGTATGAATATCAAATTAAAAAAAATACCACGTTGAGCCTTTCTGCAGATGAAATACATGAGATTGGTTTAAGTGAAGTTTCGCGTATTTTAAGTCAGATGAAAAAAGTAAAACACGAGGTAAGTTTTAACGGCACCTTGGATGAATTTTTTCAGCACTTACGTGATTCGGACCAATTTTATTACGATACGCCAGAGGCATTAATTGCAGCATATGAAGATATAAAACAAAAAATAGATGCGCGCGTCCCTTTATTGTTCGATGTTGCGCCTAAAGCCCCTTATGTTGTAAAAGCGGTTGAACCTTATCGAGCTCAATCTGCAGCGGGTGCATCTTATGCAGCGCCGGCACCTGATGGCTCTCGACCAGGTATTTTTTACATCAATACTTATAACTTAAAAGCGCAGCCAAAATTTTTATTAGAAACACTCTCTATACACGAAGCCGCGCCAGGCCATCACTTTCAAATTGCTTTACAGCAAGAAATAGATGGCCTTCCAGATTTTAGAAAATTTGGCGGCTACACGGTATTTGCAGAGGGCTGGGCGTTGTACGCAGAAAGCCTAGGAAAAGAGCTGGGTTTATTTACCGACCCTTATATGTGGTACGGGCGTTTGGCCGATGAGCAACTTAGAGCAATGCGCTTAGTGCTTGATACAGGCTTTCATGCAAAAGGCTGGACTCGACAGCAAGGTATCGATTACATGCTGGCCAATTCGTCAATGGCTAAAAGCGATGTGATAGCAGAAGTTGAGCGTTATATTGCATGGCCTGGCCAAGCACTGTCGTACAAATTGGGGCAATTTAAAATTCAACAATTACGTGACTACTCTAAAAAAGAGTTAGGTGATAAGTTTGATATTAAAGCGTTTCATACGCAAATATTGATTGATGGTGCCTTGCCGATGCCTATTTTAGAGGAAAAAATTAAACGTTGGGTTGCTGCCAGTAAATAGCAAAATGCACAAAGCCTGTACAAATAAAGGCACGGGCTTTGCGCACGCTGTAGCAATACGTTAGAATGCGCGCTCTTTAGGGGCGCGAGTAAATTATGTTTGATCAAGAGTTAGCAAATACACAGTTTTGGCTTAAAAAAAGCTTAGCCGATATGAACCAAAACGAATGGGAAGCGATTTGTGATGGTTGCGGAAAATGCTGTTTAAATACCTTTATTGACAGTGAAGATGAAGACGAATTTACCGCCACCGACCAACTACGTGAAGGCGAAGAGCTTATTTTCACCAACATTGTTTGCCAATACCTTGATAACAATACCTGTGGTTGTAGCGAATACGAAAACCGCCAAACGCTTGTCCCTTCTTGCGTTAAACTAACCAAAGCCAACCTTAAAGATATCTTTTTTATGCCGCAAAGCTGTAGTTATCGCCGTCTTCATGAGGGGCGAGGTTTAGCCTCTTGGCATCCGCTATTAAATCAGGGTGACAAAACCCAAATGCATGCGCTTGGTATTTCTGTTAAAGATAAAACCGTAAAAGACTGTGACGTAAAGCTGGATGACTTTGATTTATACATTGCTGAGTGGCCAACAAAGGATTGCGACTAATGAGCGAGCTTAAGGCTGTAATAGGTTTAATTAACCCAAAAAGCCCGACAAATGTTGGCGGCGTTTTACGTGCCGCGGGTTGCTATGACGCTAAACAAGTATTTTTTACCGGTAGTCGCTACTTAAATGCTAAAAAGTTTCATACCGATACTAAAAATGTTGTTGAGCGTATTGCACTTACCGGCACTGATAACTTACTCAGTGTAAAACCTGAAGGTGCAAAGGTTGTGGTTATTGAGCTGATTGAAGGCGCCACGGCGTTACCTGATTTTAAACACCCTGAAAACGCATTTTATGTATTTGGGCCAGAAGACGGCTCAGTATCAAAAGAAGTTTTAAAATGGTGCGATGAAGTGGTTTACGTACCTACAATTGGTTGTATGAACCTTGCGGCCACCTGCAATGTGGTACTTTACGACCGTTTAGCCAAACTTGGCGGGGTGGAGAGCAGCGACTCAACTATTATTAATTCTCGTGATACCAATAATAAAATGAAGTGGGTAAAAGCTTAAGCAGCCACAGCTGTAATTTTAATTAAAATTTCTTTTACTTTATGTACTAAGTTCTACACTTTAGGAACATATTGTAAATGAAATTTAATTATGCGTTTATTTTTAATCCTCATACTCTTTTCATCTTATTGTTTTGCTGAGGTTCCTGTGACCTACATGCAAGATGATACTCGTCACACTGTAATAGGTGAGCGCTATAAATCGGGTTACCTATTTAGCGCGCCTAACAGTAAAGGCACTATCCATGTGGTAACCGAAGATTGGCCGCCTTACATTGGGAACAAACTTTGTAACAAAGGGTGGGTATACCAATTTGCGGTATCTACATTTAACAGTGCTGGCTATAATATTTATATTGAATTTGTACCCTGGGCTAGAGCTGTCAGAGCCGTTGAACTAGGCACAGCGGATATTTTATTGCCAGAGTACTTTATTGAAGATACAGCCCCTTCTGATTACGTACCAAACCATACTCGTCGAAAATTACTTGGCCTTTCAAATTCGTTTTCGGGCGGCAATATCGGTTTTTTAAAACGCAAAGGCGAGCCCGACAGGTTTAATGGCAATTTAAAGTCGCTTAAAGGCTCGCGTATTGGTGTTGTAAGAGGGTATCAAAATACCCCTGAGTTTGATGCCATGATGGATAACAACGAATTTATCATCATTAATGCCGTTGATGATTTACAGCTGGTAAAGTTACTTGCGGCAAAGCGTGTAGATTTAATTATAGGCGACCCCGCTGTGTTACTTTACTCGGTAAAATATGCCGCTTTACCCGATAGCGAAAAACAGACCCTACTTAGTGCTATTGAACCAGAAAGCAAGGCAATTCAATATAACCCTTTATATTTTGCGATTAGTAAAAAAACACCAAACTGGCTCACTGTATTAGAAGATATTAATACTGCTTTATATAAATTTAAAAATAGCGGCGAAACCCAAAGGATGAAACAGGCTTTATTAAATGAATGTGATTAATTGTAACGTTCCAATTATTTTGTACTTATAATGTGTCGCAAACGTGTAAAATCATTTTCAACTTGTTAATGGAGTGAAAATGACGTGAGTGAAATAAATACCAATCAATCATTTGCGGTCAAAGAGCAACAAAATAAAAATTACCTGTTACCGCTGACTGCAATGACCACACTGTTTTTTTTATGGGGTTTTATTACCGTTTTAAACGACGTACTAATCCCTCGTCTGAAAGGCGTTTTTGACCTAACTTACTTTGAAGCAATGCTCGTACAGTTTTGCTTTTTTGGCGCCTATTTTATTGTCTCTATTCCTGCTGGAATTTTGGTTAAACAATTAGGTTATAAAAAAGGCATACTAACCGGCCTAGTGGTTGCCTCGATTGGCTGTATGTTGTTCTACCCTGCGGTAGTGGTGCATGAATACTGGTTGTTTTTAGGTGCTTTATTTGTACTGGCTGCTGGTGTAACTGTTTTGCAGGTTTCTGCGAACCCGTATGTTGCTGCTTTAGGGCCAGAAAAAACCGCCTCATCTAGGCTAAATTTAGCGCAAGCACTTAATGCCTTAGGGACAACAGTAGGCCCGTATGTTGGAGGTATCCTGTTTTTTGGTACCGCAGGTACATTAGCGGCAAGCGCTGCTTCTGCTGAATCTGTAAAAGTACCTTATTTAATGTTAGCAGCGGCCTTACTTATTATTGCTATCGTATTTGCCTTTATTAAACTTCCTGAAATAGAAGGCCATAAAGAAGAAAATAACCCGGTTAATGAAACTCGTTCACTAACACAGGCACCTCATTTAACAATGGGCGTATTTGCTATATTTTGTTATGTCGGTGGTGAAGTTGCTATAGGTAGTTTTTTAGTTAACTTTTTTGGCGAAGCACATATAGCTGGGCTGGAAGAGCACGCTGCTGCTGCACTGATCAGTTACTATTGGGGCGGAGCAATGGTTGGGCGCTTTATTGGCTCTGCTGCGCTACAAAAAATAGCGCCATCTAAAGCATTGGCATTTAATGCCTGTATGGTAATTGCCTTATTACTTGTGACTATATTTACGCAAGGCAATGTAGCCCTGTACGCGGTATTGGCCATTGGTTTATTTAACTCAATTATGTTCCCGACTATATTTTCTGTAGCGATAGAGCGCTTAGGCTCATTAACCAGTAAAGGCTCTGGTTGGTTGTGTTTGGCAATAGTAGGGGGTGCCTTGGTGCCTTTATTACAAGGTTACATTGCTGATGTTGTTAATATTCAGCAAAGCTTTTTTGTTCCGCTAGTATGTTATGTATTTATTGCTTGGTATGGCTTAAACGTGGTTCGTTTAGCTAAAAAGTGGTAAATACTCCCCGATGAAAGAGCGACTGAATACGTATTCAGTCGCTTTTTTATTACTATTTTATAGGAACGTTCCAAATGCGGGTTTGTTTTTTAAAAAGCAGTGGTGTTACAACTGTATAGTGAATAGAGGTGGTTCTTTATTCTTATTTTAAGTACATAACCTGCTTATCTACCTCATTAACGACGACATACCTTTAAATTTTTGCTAAAAATATAATTAATAACAAAAAATAAAAAA
>CEQX01029660.1_pt1 | contig 10262 bp, 12 predicted proteins | sample 356261 | NCBI WGS metagenome assembly CEQX01 (sample SAMEA2621076, study PRJEB7988) | marine metagenome | isolation source: saline water (ENVO:00002010), including | reverse complement strand
CCAAATGGAACCTTAGGTCCTATAGGGACCTTTGACCCACACAGTTCTGCAAATTCTATCGCATTGAAACATACAAATTCTACACTCCCAGGGAATAATCATTCTATTTTCGTGTCAGTTTTTGGTTCATGGAATTCGGTAACTCCTACCGGTGGGGAAATTATTCGTGTTGATATTGTTGAAGATGAAAATACAACCCAAGGTTGGAGAGGTGAAAATACAGTAATTGTAAAAGATGTATTCGGCGCTCTATCAATTTCATTCAACCCTGAAGGAGAACTATTTTTTTCTAACCATATTTCTGGCAAATTGCATGTTATCAGATACTCGTAAGGGCCTTATTCATATCCCGTCGAGTCTTGAGTTCCCCCGATGTCAAGGGACTATGTGGCTCGTGACCCCCGCACAGGGGAGAAGATCAAACTAGGAAGAAAAAGACAATCAATGATCAAGGCTGCATTCAGGGCACCTCAAGGGCCATGGAACTCGCTGCTACCAAATCAAATTCGTGATTTGCTTGAAAAAAATGTCTCTACAATTGAAGTTCGATGGATGGATAAACGCGTATTACTCGATCGTTTAGATGCAATTAGAGCAATTACTGCACTACCTAGAACTGAAGACGAGTATATACATTCGACAATAATTAACGGATTATGCTCTCGATCCACACAAGAACGAATTGCAAGTCTAGATGTTTTCCTTGTTGGTGCGCTACGTGATTCGGATGAAATGATGGAAATGTTAGATGCAATGATAGATGATCCAGATCAAAGCGTTCGTAAAAAAGCAAGACAAGTTCTAATCACCTGTGCTCCGATTTTCCCTTCTGCATTGGAAGACACACTATATCGACTGCTTCGTTCAGAAGAAAAACATATTCGAAATGATGCATTTAATGCACTGATTGAGGCATCAAAACAATGGCCAGAAGTAGGAGTATTACATCTTGATGACTTGATTCGTGAAGAAAATGTCGATCTTCGACGAAGGGCTGCAAGAGTACTCAGGACAATTGCTCAGAGGGCAGGGGCAGCAGGATGGGATCTGATTGGTTGGTCACTAGATGATGAAGATTCAGAAGTAAGACGTATTGCTAGTAGAACACTGCCAGGATTAGCAGATTCTGCTCCAAGAATTGCTCAGATAATGATTGAAGAAACATTATTTGACCAAGATGATGAAGTGAGAAATAATTCATTGAAAGCATTAGCTAAGATGGAGAAAGATGATTCAAGAACTCAAACATTGATTTTAGACGGAGCAAAACATAAGGATCCAAGAATTCGACTGAACTGTGTTAAGATGCTACCAATAATAATGAGTGGCAACAATTTACGTCAAACTGCTTTGGACCTTATTTCAGATGAGACTGACGATGAAATAATCAAACATCTGAATAAGATGGCATTAGATATTTCAATGGAAGGTACTGAAGATGAAAAGAATCGATTCTTAGCCCCATTACCTAAGATTGAAACCGAGGAATTGTCAGATTTACCAGAACTTAAGTCAGGTAAACCGAAAAAAGAAGAAGAATAAACATGAAGAATTTCATTAACCATCATCACCTCCTCTCGATATGCAACCTATACCACCTACAACTACTGCACAATATCAAGCACCTGTTGCTCAACAAATGCCCGTTTCTCAAAATCAACAGATGCAAGCAGCATATAACCAACAAATGGGGTATCAAGATCCTCAACAAATGGGATACCAAACTCCGATTCAATCTGCACCTGTAACTCCTGTTGCCAATACTGTCCAGCCTACTTGGAAAATAAAAATGGCTGATAAAGGACTATTCTTCACAAAGGTAGCTGCACTATTGATTACTCTTCTTACTCTAGGAATTGCAAAACCTTGGGGAGATACTATGATCATTCGTAAATGGGCATCAAATCTTAGCATTGACGGAAGATCAGTCACATACAATGGAACTGCGATAGAACTTTTTGGAATTTGGATAAAGGTACTCCTGCTAACGGTTATTACCGTAGGGATTTACTACCTATTCTGGGGAAGATATGCCATCGATCGCTACATTGATTCGCGTCTTTCATGGGCATGACTAATCCGTCATCGTCATATACAGGGTATAAGTCGGCAGACTGACGAACATGAGTGAAGGACCCGATGATTTCAAGCTCGAACAGTTCGAGCGACTCTGGGATGGATGGACTCCTAAGGGTCAAAATATAGCTAAAGCCCACAAATTCCGCCATTACATGCGCCAGCATGTGTTACAAGCACTTCCCCCTCAAAGAAAGCGTGGCAATAAGCAGAGATTCCTTACCAAGGAGAACTGCCAGAAGTACTGGATGGGAGAACTGCAAGCAGAAATCCGAGATGCCGACTCATTCTGAAGGTCGGATATAAATGTCAAACATCAGTTTCTCAGATTGGAATTTACCAGAATACATTCTTGATGCTCTTGCCGTAGAAGGTTGGGAAAAGCCTACTGAAATTCAGAGAGAAGCAATCCCATCTGCAAGAGATGCTCGGGACATTATAGGACAAGCAAGAACTGGTTCTGGAAAAACAGCTGCATTTGGAATCCCCATTATAGAAAGATCCGAACCAACTGGCCACCCTCAATCAATTGTACTCTGTCCGACTAGAGAATTAGCTACACAGGTATGTAACGAATTACAGTGGATTCAAGGCGATAAGGGCCTGATCATTCTTCCAGTATATGGAGGGACTGATTTAGAAAAACAGGCTCAAAAATTAGATTCCGGCGTAGACATTATTGTTGGCACTCCTGGAAGAGTAATAGATATGACAAAACGTAAGCACCTCAATTTGCAATCTATTTCTTTGCTATGTTTAGATGAAGCAGATAGAATGCTAGATATGGGATTCTGGCCAGATATTTCATGGATTTTCTCAAATATGCCTGAACGTAATCAAACTCTTCTTTTTAGTGCAACATTTCCTCAGGAAATCATTGATTCAACTGACGAATTTCTGAATAATCCGGTAACGATAATGAGTGATGATCTCGAAGTAGAAGTCCCAGAAATTGATCAGAAGTGGATTCGAATTGGAAGAGCAAACAAACTTTGGGGAGTGGGTAGAATTCTTGCAAATATGGATAGTTCGGACCAATGTCTAATATTTTGCAACACTAAAAGAATGGTAGAATTATTGGAAGATAGATTGGGAAAACATCGATTTTCTTCTTCAACACTTCATGGAGATATGAGCCAAAATAAGCGAGAGAAGGTGATGTTAGGTTTCCGCGATAGTGAAATCAAGATATTAATTGCAACTGATGTTGCAGCTAGAGGTTTGGATGTAGATGGAGTAACAATAGTAATCAATTATGATCTACCAGATAACCCTGAAGATTACGTTCATCGAATTGGAAGAACAGGAAGAATGGGTAAGAAAGGAAACGCATGGAGTTTTGTAGGCAGAGAAGATTTACGTCAACTTGAACGTATTAGAACTACGTGGAATCTAAATATCGTTAAAGCAGAAGCACCTGAACTTCCAGATGGAGTAAATAGAGACCCTGTTCGACCTAGAAAAGACTGGGCTGAATCTTCCGACCCTTTTGGCATGGTTCAAATTTCTATCAATGCAGGCGTAAATCTAATTTCGAGTAAACTATCTCTATCTGAATGGATAATTTCACAAGCTAAAGTCAAAGAACTCGCTATCGGAGAAATTAGTATCAACGAAAAATACACAACTGTTGATATCCATGCTGAATCTGCACAAAGAGTGTTAGAAATTTTGGAAAGAAGAGAATATAACGGAAATAAACTAATGGCAGAACTTGCAATTCGTTGACTATTCTTCCTCATCTAACCAATTTAATCTTGGTTGCATCCAAGCGAACATCAAGATTGTTAAACCAATCAAAAATAGTCGAAGATTAATCCCAATTGCATCTTCATATTCTGTAGTAATTCTATTACAAGTAGCAGAAATCGTATCAGCACAGGCGTCTACAGAAGATGTATCTTTCATTATTGTAGACAAATAGGATATTATTGATATTGCAACAAGAACCAATGAAGAATAAATTGAAGCAACTCTAGTTGGATTAGAATTCAAACCTTCTAAACTTGAGTGAAAAGATATACCTCGTAAATGAGGAAGACGATTCCAGAATTCACTCACACCTTTTCTTGCATCTGTAATATTGAACCAGATTGTCCAACCAATCACTAAAACGATGAGTGATCCATACCTAAGAACAAAATCATGGAATTCAAATAATGGAGATTCACAACCAAAAATACCTCCATTCATCCCATCACATCCACTAATTGCCAATGGATACAGAACTACAAGGCGAACGAGATTCAACAGGAATATTATCAAAGATGCAATCCCGAGATGCTTGAATTTAGTCTTCAAATCAAAAGATGGAGTCAATAACATCATCATTCCAAGGAAGAATAATTCATGTAATCCAGTACATTCATCTGATACATAAAGCGGAACTACTCCTCCGTAGAAGGTAGGATGGAGGAGGTTAACTTGAGTCATGGGCCCGGTCTGATGAGCAACCAATTCTGCTGATCCTGGCCATATTAAATTGGAAATATTACTCCATAACCACGCTTCAATAAGTTGTATTGGAAGTAAAGTATTAGCAGGCTCAATAAACCACCTAAACAAAACCTCGCCGAATAATAAAACTGCTACGAGGACAAATACTGCGCCCAACATTCGTATAAATTCTGGAAACGGGATATCATCCGAGACCTTGCCAGATGACTCCCCCATGTCCCTACATCCCACGTAGACGGTTTGAATTTGACCCGATGAAGTCAAAGCAAACATGGAAAGTGAACGATTGAAGAATAGGAGACTATACGACAACACATGTCCAAGGTGCGACGTGTGGATGTGCTGGGATTTTATTGTCCAGTACCAGTTCATGAAGCTCGTAAGGCACTTAACGAAATGAAAGAAGGAGAAGTCTTAGAAGTAATTTCAGATGACCCTGAGACATTACATGATATCCCTGCGTTGGTAGCTAGATTGAATATTACATTAGAATCAGTAACTGAAAATGCGGGTGAATTTACTTTTAGATTAAAGAATTCGGAGGCGTAAAAATGACAATAAAAATTAGCATTGACGAAAATATTCCTGCTGATGCTCGGCTTCCAACATCTCATGGAGATTTCAGAATTCGAGTTTTTCATGAAGATAGTGGATTAGACCATGTTGCTTTGACACTAGGAGACATGGAAGGTCCAGATCCAGTTTTAGTTCGAGTACATTCTGAATGCCTTACAGGTGATGCATTTGGAAGTTTGAGATGTGATTGCGGACCTCAACTTGATTCCGCTTTAAGACAAATTTCTGAGCGAGGGTGGGGTGCCCTAATTTATCTTAGACAAGAAGGAAGAGGAATTGGATTACATGCAAAAATCCAAGCATATCATCTTCAAGACCAAGGAGCAGATACATTAGATGCAAATCTAAAACTAGGTCTTCCAGGTGATGCTAGAAATTACGACATCGCAGCACAAATTCTCCAATCTATAGGAGTGACCAGAATTAGTTTGTTAAGTAACAATCCAGATAAAGTTCAGCAACTACAGAAACATGGAATAAATGTTGATGAAAGAATGCCGTTACTTGCAGGTATTGGAGATGACAATAGAGAATATCTGAAAACCAAACTTGAAAGAATGGGACATGAAATCGATAAGGACAAATTGGAATAAATATTTGATAGAATGGTGGTGGGTCCGCCCAGATTTGAACTGGGGTCTAATGGTCCCAAACCATCAAGTATAGGCCAAGCTAACCCACGGACCCGTAATCTGTTCGACCTAACATCTAGCAATGAATGTTACTAAAGAAGCATCAGTTCTCCAGAAGGCAATCTGATGACCATGCCTTCGATTTCTGATTGTTGCATCCATTCACTAACCTGTTCTTTACTATCATTCTCTGATAATCCGGAAGATATCAATTCAACTATTATCCCAGCAACATCAATTATCCCTTGATCATTTGCAAATGATTGGATCATAGATACTGGGTTTGTAGGTTCAAAGGTTGAAATTTTTTTGGATTTTTGACTCAAGGCTTTCTCCAATTCTTTTCTAATTTCAGGCGGCGTATTTTCTAAAGAAATAGCTTGAGACAATGATGAGGAATTAGAAAATTCTTGAATTACAGATAAGCCCTCTCTAGAACCACAATGACCACAAACCATTGATTTCTGACCTTTACGAGCCCCACTGAATTTCTGACAGGAATTACATCGAAACATAACCCAAGTAGTACCTGACATGAACTTCTCATGTCTAGATAGTGCTTGATAAATTCGATTAGAATGAGAAATTTCCGCCACCAGAATTTCCCGAATCGGAGCGTATCCCACCTGAAATTGATGAGAAATCACGAGCACGTCCTACTGGACCCCCTATGCCTAAACTCTCAGGAAGGATCAATGCAGCAATAACTGCTCCATGGTGGCCTTCTCCAGAAGTTACCTCGTCAACAGCAATTTCATGTTCGATAATCTCTAAATCTCTACTTGCTAATCGCCGCTGCATCTGTCTCTTCAACGTTAATTCAGTTTCTTCATAATCCTCATTTGTAGAAACAGTCGTTACAATTGCTACTTCTTCACCTTCAGGAGTGGTGCACCTTGCCCAACCGGCTCCTGCACAAGCCGTAGATCCATTCCATGCTAAACTAACAGAATAATGACATTCAACTAAACTACCCATAGGAAGAGCTCGTGGACTTTCAGGAGAGAAACCTAAGGGTAACATTGCACCTTGAACTTGTACCAGACGGCAATCCCCTAAACCCAGTTCTACAAGACATTGATCAAAAGCATCCTCTTCAGATTCACCCCATGGGGCAACTGCAGTCATTAACCATCCTCCAGAAGGAAGGCCCAAATTTTGAGTTTGACTCGGGGTATTCGCTCGACGCTCTGAACCTCCAATACTGAAATCCATAGTTGGCGGATAACCTCCGGGTTCATCAACGAGGGGGTCGGTAGACCGGCTATGACTACCATTTCCAACAGAGGAGGGGGGCCTTTCGTTGCTTTTCTGTTTATTTTGGGATGGATGTTCGCAATAATGGGCGGAATAAGTTACATTAGTGAAACAACTTCGCTACTTTTTGCTGCCTTATTTTGGTTAACTGCAGTAATAATTTTGATTTGGAATCGTGTTAAAAATTACCAAATTAAGCGATTATCTATGCAATCTGATTGGAATGAATTCGAAGGAGATGACGAAACTGAATTTTCAGCTCTCCCTAATCCTTCAGAATTTGAATTAGATGTGCCTCTATAGTAATCTAAGAGTCTCTAAATTTTGGGGGGCTGCTGCTCTAACTTTGAATGTCTCGCTTAGTGTCTTTCTAAATTCATTACAAACAGTATCGTCTCCATGATGACAAATTATTCTTCGTGGCTTAGGATTCAAGGCATTGACATAATCAAGCAATTGTCGTCTATCAGAATGGCCTGAAAATCCATCGATTGTCACAACATCACAATTAACATCGACAATGTACGTTTTCCCATCATTAGAAAGTTGAATCTCAGAATAGCCTTCTTGAAGACGTCTACCTAAGGTATTTGATGCTTGGTAACCAACAAATGCCAATGTGGCTCTATCATTTGGAGCCCAATGTTGCAAATAATGTAAAATTGGACCACCTGTCATCATTCCACTAGTTGCGAGAACAATACAAGGAGAGGGATCTAAAACAATCTGCTCACGTCTTTGTCTTGAATCAACAGTCTTGAACCATGGGGAATTAAATGGATTTTCATCTCCACCACGAAGTACTTGTTGCCTTAAATCTCGATTGAGGAAATTCGGATGAGATGCATGAATTGCAGTGGCTTCTGAAATCATTCCATCTAGCCAAACAGTACACGGATCACTAGTGAAATCTTCTGATTTGAATAACTGATCTATTGCGACCATAACCTCTTGCGATCTACCTACTGCAAAAACTGGACAGAAAATTTTCCCACCCTTGCCAAGAGTTCTTCGGATCAAATCTTGTAGTTCTTCAGTTGCTTCTTGACGAGTTGGTTGGAAAGAAGAGCGACCACCGTATGTCGATTCAATAACCAATGAATCAACTCGTGGAAATCGAACTGTAGCTGCATCAAACAGCCAAGATTTTTCATATTTGATATCTCCAGAAAATAAGAGACGATGTAGATTTTTATCTTCTCCAATTTCAAGATAAACAGATGATGATCCAAGTATATGTCCTGCATTCTCCATTGTCATTTTCATATCGGGAGAAATGTCGATTTTCTGCCCGTATCCTACATCAATTACATGTTTTATGCAGGTCTCAATATCTGCCAAACTATACGGAGGCCCATCACCGGATTCCATCTTACTTACTTTGATGTAATCTTGCTGCAGCAATGTCATTAGGTCTCTCGTAGGAGGTGTGCAATATACTGGACCACGATATCCATAACGGAAAAGAACAGGCAACATCCCAATATGGTCAACATGAGCGTGAGTAATTACTACAGCATCTATATTTTCAAGAGGGAGTAATTCAGGAGCATCAAAAAACGGCTGAATCTCAGATCTATTTGTAGTAGGTTTAGCTCCACAATCTACCAAAATCTTACTTTCGTTAGTGGTGACCATGTGCATTGCTCTACCAACTTCACGATACGACCCCAGTGCAGTCAATCTCACCCAAGGAGTACTTGTGCGCTTTGGCCGGTAAATACGAGTGCCAAATTTACGCAACAATTCTCTCCTTTCATCAGCAGTTTCCTTTCTATATCTACGAATATTATTGAGGGTTTTAGATTCTATTGCAGGAGATCTATCTGCTCTGAATAACCAACCTAAACTATTTCTTAATTCCACTAAATTCGAACCTTTCTGACCTATTGCTTGAGCAGGATCATTGCATTCAATAGTAACTTCTGCAAGGGCAGGATCTAACCAAATATTTGTTATTCCGGCTTCTTCAGGGACTATTTCTCTAACTGTTTCCAATACCTCTTTCTCAGTAGAAAGAATCGATGGATCAGGCCGGATTACAATTCTTCTTCTAACTGCTTTAGCTAATTTTACTGTCAATGAATTACTTTGTTCTGCAAAGGCTTCAGGAGTAGGTGTAATTATTGAAATGGTTCCAGCTTCGAGGTCTACAGTGTAAGGAATCCCATCAGGGATTATGTCCTTTGCCTTATTCTTGATCTCTGCCAATGTCATTCTCATTTTTCTCTCTCCAAGACCCCACAAAGCATCCGCACATTACCGAGGCGACGCGCGGGCGTCGGGGAAATTAATCAAATTCAAAGTGATTTGAATAAAGCTTCTAATTCATCATCACTAACTAATTGAAATCCATCTTTAGGGGTAATGACACATAGGTCCATTCCATTTCCAGATGCTGCATCACGTTGAGCAGATGCGAGAAGTGCTCTAGCAGCAACTTCTACCGCTTGATCTCTTGTCATGCCTTCTTTGAATTTATCTTCAAGAACACCATACATGTAAGGTGAACCTGAACCGGTAGCACAGTATGAATCAGGAATTGATCCACCTGCTGAATCAATTGAGTATACGTGAGCGCCATCTTCATCGACTCCTGCGATTAGCAATTGTACCCAATGAGGACGTCCACCCAATATATTTGCAGTTAGAGTTGCAGCACCCTTCACAGACATCTGATGACCTCGTTTAAGTTCGAAAAGTGCCATTTCTGCAGCTAATGAGCGGCTAAGAGCCTGTGCATGACCGACTAAACCAGCCGTAGTTAATGCCAAATTATCTGCGATCTTGAACAATTTCTGAACACTCTTGTTGGCAACAAAATGCCCCATAGTTGCTCGATGATCTGCTCCAACAACCACTCCGCCTTTGAAAGTGATTCCAACGGTACTCGTTCCAGTCTTTGCCTGCTCCATAATTCCGTCCATATTGATTCCTCCATCGGCGAATGCCTGCTGGTAGAATGTAATGAAACACGGCCCCTTATGAATTCGCCGTAAGAGATGCTCTTCCTGTGCGAAACACCCTCAGGTTCATGACTAGCCATCTCACACAGCATACCATGGTGGACTCGGGAGAGCCAAGATGGCTACCAATCTCTAACGAACCTCGTGCCCCTGAAGCCAGAGAAGGTGAAACATTTCATTTTCTAGATGCCAGATATCCTGACCCTCCTATCCCACGAACTCAAGATGGTGTAATACTACATCGTGCAGAGATTCTGGACATTACTGGATTGCCTCAATTATTAGATTGGGCATCAGA
>CEQX01356316.1_pt1 | contig 10333 bp, 13 predicted proteins | sample 356261 | NCBI WGS metagenome assembly CEQX01 (sample SAMEA2621076, study PRJEB7988) | marine metagenome | isolation source: saline water (ENVO:00002010), including | reverse complement strand
TCATCCTGTGGGTCGTCTGAGCCATCAGAATCATCCTGTGGGTCGTCATCAACACTGTCTTTAAGTAAGTCCAATATTTCTCGAGCAATACTTAATGAGTCAGCATTTGATTGAGCATCATTCGTTTTAAGAATAATGGCCTGCAAGTCACTTAGGTTTAACCTAGGTAATAACTCTCCCAATTTTAACTTTGCACGATGTGCATAGTCAGATAGGCAAGATTGACCTATAACCTCATGACGACCGATGTACAACACAGTCATTGCAGGGATACTACCAGAGGGCAAATCAGATGGATCGGGAAATAAATCTCTATCCATTGCTAACTTCGCCAGTTCGGAAAGGTTATTTCTACACCCTCGGTACTTTTCTCCTCGCGACTTCTCCATACGACAGTCTTCAATGATATTACGAAAATCATTAAGAACCTTGCACTCTCGCGCTGCAGTAGAAGTAACAGTGTGATCAGTTTCGTCTTCGTGGCCTAACTCATGATCGATCCAACCTTTAACCATCTTGCACCACTCCGGATCCATAAAGTTTCCATTGGGTATATTGATTAATCCAGGTTGGCGATACGCAATAGATCCACTTACCGTCACTTCTATGTTTTTAGAGCTGGTCATTACATGAGCAAGAACCCTAGCCCTTTGAACGAAAGATTGTTTTACTTTCTCTTGATTCATTGTGTTTCTCCAATAGTAAAAGGGAAACACAACATTCCCAGAGGGATAAAGTAGTGTTTCCCTAAGGGTTAAAGAATTTGAATGGTAATGTCGCCAACAGGTTTGCAGCAGCAAGGCAAAACTTCGTCATCGTTTTTAAACGCAAGAGGTTCAGTGATGTAATTCACTTTCCCTTTAACGAGTTTAGTCCTGCAAACGCCACAAAAACCTGAGCGACAATGGCTCTCTACACGAACAGAATTCGCATCAAGCGAATCCAATAAAGAACCATTAATTGATTCGACAACAGTTTGGGAAGTGCCATGAATGTTAATCATGCGACCCTCCTGTTCTGAATGCCTGCATCAACTTGATACTGCGGAGCAAGCTTAAAGTCGAAACCCTGTGGACCGTATTCAACGTACACATCATTCCAATCAGCTTCCTCCCGTTTTAAAAAATAGGGAGCTTCTATAATTACCTGTTTACCTTTGGGTTCCCAGATATCCTTCAAGGTATTACTTGCACGGATGCCTGCACCACTTGGTTCAATGTCAGCCCAAGTAATAATTGAGCTAACGTCATCACCAAAATACAGCTTCTCCATGATCCTATCCGAAATTCCGACCATCATTGGGCAACCTGTAGCTTCACGAACACTTAATCCAGTTTCGATCCCCTCACAAGTTCCAATTAATTGACCCATCGGTGTTTGAACGGGCAAATCTAAGTAGATAGCAGCCCCATCCAATGGTCTCGGTTGTGCCAGTAACATTTTCTTCCTACCAACGTCAGCTTTATCAGAGCCATCAGGACGCAAAAATGTACGATGAAGCGTAACCGGTTTAAGATCCTTATTTCGAACCACTGCTAGCATTCCAGGCAGTTTAATCCATGGTGACGAATCATCTTCCTTGTAAGACAAGGACGGATGAAAGTACAAGTCATGCCATGAATCAGCATTGCCAACAAGACCACGTTGCCGTAAATACTTTTCAGCAATAGTTCCTTTAATGCGAGTAGCTCCAGACCAGATTTTTTTAATAGTACCTGCTCTGCGCTTTGCTTCTTTTGGTTCAATATGCTCAACATTGTGACAAGCACGTTGTTGATTTACTTCCCCAATAGACTTACGCGAAACAGTTCTATCACCACCACAAATATCAATAATGATGTCCATGGCTTTTGATTTAGAAACTCCTTCAAACCAAGCAATAACGTCTATTCCGTCAGGCATTGCACCAAGATCTCGATGAAATGCACCTCCAGTAACATCTATGCCTTTTTTAAAGAAGCTGAACTTAGTTTTACCATCGCCTGTTAACGGACAAGGAAATTCCTTACCCGGGCGTTGATAAGCATTAAATAATGAATTGTAAGATTGATAAACTCGCCCCCAGCCACCGGATTGCTGCACGATAGCGTAGGTTTTGTCTATCTTTGATGTCATAGCCATGATCGTCTCCTAATGGTCAGCTGCCAGATCCCAATAAACCCGAACCATCAGATGTATTGGTGATCTGACAGCACAGAGTTATTTAACTTTTCTGTTCATTGGACTTGGCAAAGCCAGGACCAAATCTCATAAAGCCAGTGACCACTTCACGACCATCAGGAAGACGCCGTTTGGTTTTCTTACAATATTCGTTTTGTCGCTTTTTCATTGTTTGCTCCAAATAAAAAAGGGCAAACAAATGCAACAACCCAAAGGGTGTCAGCAAAATGTTCGCCCTATGGGTTTTTAAAATTAGTATTAAAAGTTATCGCACCAATCAAAATCTGACTGCTGCGGGTGCAATGAGGGTTGTGCGACCGTCTCATTCTCAACAATTGCTTGCTCAGAATCACTAAAGTCATTCACAACACTCATATCCACAACGTTTGATACGGGTTGCGCCGATGTATCCGCATCGAAGTCATCCGCATTGATATCGTCTTGATAAAACTGACTAACATTAATTGCGTCATCACTACCAGTCGCAGTCGCTTTGAGCTTCCGAACATCAGAAAGCTGCACAATAAAGTGACCTAACTTGTGATAATCGTTACCTTCTACCGGACCGGTTCTAGGCAGTTGCAACATCATGTTGTCAAATGTATCGAGCACTAAATCGATGCCATCGTCCAAAAACGACATTTTCACCAGCTTGTCACGGATCGAAAGCAAGCCATTTACAGCTTTGCGAGAGACCGATTCCTTACCAGAGAATGACATCAGATAACGTCGATTAGCTTCTTTTGCAATATCATCCCACAAGCGTTCAATAGCCTGTTTCTCCAACTCTCCTTCTTGTTCTGGGAACAAGGGTTGAATAGCTAGAGGTGGTGATACGCGGAACTCAAATACATTCATGAAGTCCTGTTTTGGAAGCTTATAATCCTCGACCAACTTACTAATCTCAGGGTTATCCTGTTTATAGCGGCTGAGAACATCGTCAAACTCAACAGTAAGCTGTTCTACTTTCGTATCCCAGTTACTTTTAATAGTCGACAGCTTTTCCAGAACCTCTTCTAAATGCTCCAGGGCAACTAAATACATGCCACCCAAAGAAACACCGAAGTCGTCAAAGACTTTATAGGCCTGCTTACGTAACGTCCCAAAATCTGTCAGTTCATCTTGTGGAAACCACTCTAACGAACCTCCAGTAACTTTCTTGCTGTCTACCGAAGTTCCATCAAGAAGAATCAGTTCTTTCTTCTTCACAGCTTTTTTCCCGGTAGGACATGAAATTTCAGGCGCTGTCATGAGGCAGGCTTGGGTTTTTAAAGAACCACTTGTGTTAGAAAGTAGTTCATTGATGTTTTGCTTTGCTTGATCTAATAAAGACATTGTATTTCTCCAAATATAATGGGAAACACAACGCTCCCAGCGGGAAAAGTTATGTTTCCCGATAGGGTTAAATTAAATAAAATCTCTTGTAGCGAAAGAGAAGGTTTTCACACCAGTTCTGACATACCCATTTTGTACTTTCTGGGCAATGCGAGCCTGGCTATTTTGATTTTGCTGAATCTTCTGGCACACAAAACGACCGGAGGTTTGGTCGTTCTTATAAATGACCATATCATCACCACAAATAGCCCAAACTTTGTCTTCATCCATATGAATGAGAACTTCAGCTGAGATATCCTGGATAGGATAAGGCGAAGGTCGATAAGGCAATGGTTCAAAATAAATCAATCCATTGCTATCTACATCCAAGACACAATGTCCATACTCTGAATCATCAATAAAGGCAATTGGCATAGATGCTTCGCGTGATTCACAAAACCCATTATTAATAACGAGAGATTGATGCTTCCCGTTAATAGGTTCCAGTGAATAAGCAACTGTGGTCTTAACTCCATTCGCTTCAATCGTAGTAACTTCGAAGTCAATACCGATAAGATCTCGACAGGTTAAATCGATTCTATCAGGCTTATTACCGGGTATTACTTTTTTACAGCAGAGCACTCCTTAACAACGTCACCGACTAATTTATTAGCAAGATCAGCAAGAATTCTCTGTGTAATGTCTTCACATTCCTCAAAATACTCAGGATCAACAGAACCGGCAAACGCAAAATCAAGTGATTCACGCCATTCAGCTTTTTGCCCAAAGACCATAGTGTAGTGAGCCCAATGAACAATTGTTCTTGTGCTAAACACTGCGTTAATCGGGTTATCTATTTTTCCGTCACGATCAGGCCCCAGAAGTGCATCTCGATACGCATTGGCCAGTTGAACCATTAATTTACGCATCTTGTGAGGTAGCTTAGGGTAGCCTTTTTCGAGAATTGCTAATTCATGTTGTGGCTCAGGGAAAACAGTTGCTAGCCATCCAAAACGTGAACGTAAAGCTTGATCCATGCGATTGCTCGTATGATACCGTTCATGCCCACCTTCACCCATCGTATTAGCTGTCGCCATACAACGGAAATAAGGATGTTGATTGATCACAATATTAAATTGCTCAATTGGCCAGGGCTTTCCTTCAACCAAACCATGCAACGAACAAGAAGTAGCTGCATTGGCTTTATCAACTTCATCTAAAAGCAACAACCCACCATTTCTATAAGCTTTGGCGGCAAGACCTAACATATTGCGAGTGACAACACCGGTATCACTTGCGGTTAAATCTTTCGTTCCTTCTAAATCTTCAGGCATTAATCCAGGGTGAACCTTTACGATATAACACGGTTCATTCAGGCGATCAGCAATATACAAAGCAAGCTCTGTTTTACCGGTACCAGTTTCACCATGCAATCCCATAGGCTTTAATCTAGGGGTATGCCACCATGCTAAAACCCGACGTAACACTTTCTCGGCAGGGATATAATTAGCATTGGATTGCAAACAATCAGGATGACGGTTTATGCGACGATTCACTTTAGATTCCCCTGGTTGAAAAAACTCAGGAAATACAGAGTGAGCGTCAACAGTTTCAACGGCCATGTAATCGATTTTTGCTTGGGTATTATTAGTTAATGCAGTCATGTTAATTCTCCAATAAATGGGAAACACATGACTCCCATTGGGAAGTGAAATGTGTTTCCCATAGGGTTTTAAATTTTTAATAAATCGCGACGTGAAATTTCAATCGCTTGTTTGATAAGCTCTTCCGAATCCACACCAAAATGCTTACAGATCAGAGTAAAAAACTCAGACTTAGCAAACAGAATGGCTTCCTCATACAATTCGTCACCAGGTCGAGAATCTCTGATGATTTCAAGTATTCGGTAAGGGAGAGAAGCGCAGAGAGTGTTGATATGTTCTTCAGTCCATTCCAGATGAAGAATACCATTTATAGCGTCAAAACCCGGGTCCAAAAGAAGGTCACTATCAGAGCCTTTTTCTGAACCATTTTGAATATCAACCATTACTGCAGTATCAACAATATGGTGATAATAATTCTCAGTATCCCATAATGGATTCCAAGCGGACTTTAAACGTTTAAATTTACATTTAACAAAATCACGAACACAAGACTTTAACTCTTGAGGTGTGATTTTATATCGTTTGCAAACAGATTTTTCTGTACCTTGCTCGAAGGGACAAATCAACCGGTATGCAGCTTGCCAACGCAAATAAGGAGGCAGTTTTTTAGCTAAGGTTGCCATGATGTTTCTCCAAAAAAGGGGAAACATGCACAAACAACTAGCCCTTGATGGGAAGATGTAAAAACATGTTTCCCAAAGGGTTGAGTTTTAAAAAGGCTTGCGCCAAGGAACTGTCCACCTGATGGTTTCTAGTTGTCACAATAAGGGGTGCTTATTGCCGCAAGTTTATATTCCGATTGCTGTCGGTCGATGAAATACATAATCATCATTAAAAAATAAATAGTGAAGAGTAACCACACTATCTAAAAGCCCTAGAAAAGACTTTTACATTGAATGGCTACATTTTTTGAAGCGATATACGCTGTAGTGGTGGGTGCTTTGCACTAAGGCTTTCGCCTATCAATATTAATTACAAATGACGCAAAGTATTTCAACTAAAAACAATATTCGAATGCTTTTTCTTTTCAAAGCTGGCAATAGTTGTCCGGCAACATGGCAAAAAAAACCCAGCGAAGCTGGGTTAAATAGTTTTGTTTGTACTGCATTAGCAATAAATCAATTGCCACGTCGATATTATAGCCCATCGACAATTTTTTGACAGAATATTGGACGAAAGTATTAGGCCTCAGCAGCAAAACGCAACACATTGATATTATTATAGAATATATATAGCACTCCGTTAAATCTGATAATATTGTATGACTATCGACATTGCTAAAGTAAGAAAAATGACAATAAATTGTCGATAACCTTATGGCACATGCATTGCAATTAATTACATGCACTTGCAACTATGCTATGAAAATAAGGAATATTATGAAAAAAGTTTTGTTTGTAGTAGCCGTAATCTCAACCTTGGCAAGTACAACTGCATTAGCAGCACCTGAAAAAGCAGCTAAAATTGACAAGGAAGAAAAAAAGAAAACAGTTTCAACAACGGTTTGGAAACCCAAAATCAGAATTTGAGACTGTAAGAATAAAAAAGGTCTGCTTATTTACAGACCTTTTTTTATATTCAAAATAAAGCTTACTTTAAATGGAGTTTACGCAATTGCATGGCATCGTAGGTAGCATGCTTGCCCACCCCCAGAGTGTCAGGTCTTCTTCCGTCATAAAGTACATTTGTAATTAGACAAATACTCAACAATACATCGACAGTAAGAATTGCCATGTCCCTGTAATACCCGAAATCAAAATGCTCTCCGGTTGCTAGTAATGTGCCGTATAACTCCCAAAAGTCCATACCAACGTAGTTAAAATAGATCACGCTGGAGCCTGCATAAATAAAGTCGACCACTATGTAAACTTTAGCAAAGGACACCATCATTAAAGACATATTTGTTTCACGTGTAGGCAAATCTTGTTTGAATAATGTACCTAACACCTTTTTAGCAATACCACCCTTGCTGGAGTTTTTGAGTTTATTGAGTTTCATTGTAAGCGCGTTTCTACGGATTAGCATGAAATAGCCAAGGCAAGTGACCAGGAAAAACATGTTTACGCGAAGATAACCACTTAAAGGTAATACTATATCCAGAATCATTATTGATGCATAAGACACAAAGACTATGCTTACGAATGTCATCAACAAATACCGATTTGCTCTACCAACACAGAATACGCCAGCAAAAAATATTGTTCCTACATTCACAAAGTACGAAACCCAGTTTAAATCAAACTCGATACCACCAAAAGACTTAGCAAGTCCGTAAGTTGGAATTGAAAACGCTAAGAGAAAGATTAAACCACGAAGTAAATATCCATCCTGGGTCATACTACTTACCTCCTAAAAGAATATGCTCAAGTATTTTTGTTGCTTTTCTAAGTACATCTCTCGGTGAAAACCTTTCATCCAATACGAAGCCTGTATGCTTGAACAGTTCCCTATTAAAGATCTTCGAATAAGAATAAAACTTTTCTGGTGTAAGCTTTACAATTCCCCTCTCGATACGCCCATAATTCTTGGCAGACATATATAACATATCAGCCATTTGCTCCTGTGTTATGCCGTAAGATTTTCTCATTTCTTTCAGCATTTCCCCGAAGTGTTCAGGTTCCCTCATGAATACCCCTAATTTAACTCTGCCTCTCCACACAATGAGTATAATCAATGAGCAAAAATACGGGTAGGACAAAATATGTCCAGTTTGTGGAATTGATGCTTACAGAATAATTGATCAATGCGCTTTCTATGGAAGACTCAAAAAAGCAAAACCTGAATATAAGCAACGATAACTCAGTGTGACAAACGACAGTGGTGGCATATTATACCTACCTGATTTTCGCCATTCCTGATGATTTCACTGAAACCTGAGCTGCATAGCGAATCGGCATGGCCGCACTCTTCCAGTGCCCCGCCAACGCAATTGCCGCATTATCCACTCCACCCTCAACCATGGTAACCGCCGCCCCAGTCCTGGTGCTGTGACAGCTTAAATTGGGTATACCTATCGCATTACCCCACTTTCGATAAATATTCCAAATGGATTGCGGAGACAGTAGTGATGTAGATACGACGCCTTTTCTGTTTAATCGCCTAAATAAATACCCTGAATCAATAGATGATGATTCCAGCCACTCCGTTATATAAATAATTGTTTCATCAGAAATGTAACTGTAGGCCCCCTCACCAGTCTTATCTGTTTTTGACCACTGGGAGAACACAGAATTTTTACTAAAATCGAGATGTTCAATTTCCACTACTCGTAAGTTTGATACACGGAAAAGAGAGTCAAAGGCCAAGTTGAGCATGGCTCTATCTCTCAATGTATGCAGTTTTCCGTCTGTCATTTTCGCATTCATGGCCTGTAATAGATCATATGTGAGCGGAGTTGCTTGTTTTGGCCTTGCAGGCTTTTGTTTCATTAGACTACTGAAAAACAAACTAAAAATTTTATCCCCCCATGGATTGGGAGCACCTGCGACACCAATAAAAAAGCGCAAACTAGCAACCTTCCGCTTAATAGTCAGATGTTTATATTCAGAGGCAACCAAATGCTGACAATATTTTCTGCAAACATCCTTCATCAGTTCAAAATCAGAACTTAACGGGCTACAACCAATTGTCTGACAGAAGTCTTTATATTGAGCAACATCGAGTTCAATGGCACGACGAGTGTTCGGATTAAGCCCGGGAGCGACAGTCTCCCCAAATTCAGAAAGATTATTAATCATCGACTGGGCATTTTCATCAGGAATTGTAATCACGGTCAAATCGGACACGAGTACCTCAAAATGAATAACTTGATATAATTACAGTTATCTCAAGTAATATAGCAATGATGACGGGCTTGGTGAAGAAATTATTCCTGAATGCCAATTCCCGGGCTTGGAAACTGATAATGCTGTTTGAATTGAATAAGCCACATTATTTGGTAAACTGTTACCATTAATTTTCATTGGTTTCGCAGGCGCATTATCTTGATTAATGACACAGATGAGCTTAATTATTACTGGAGAATTTATGTAGAAAACGGTCTTGTCAGTAAACGTTTAGACACTTCCTATTTTTCAATTCCGGATTCAGAGAGATATAACTACATCTGCTTAACGGGCAACTATAAAGAGGATCAAGTTACCCTCAAAAATGTAATGACCAAAGCAGGTAAAAGAAAGCTTACTAACCGATTTAAGGCATGGAAGTATAAGAAGTCATCCAACAAAGTGTCACTTACTATAGATTCGAGTACATTGGATAAATTGAAAATAGTTCAAAGAGAAGCAGGTCTCAACAAGGACAAGTATGATTTAATGTTTGAGTTTTGGTTTTCTGGAGATTACGACGATAAACAGCTTTTAGAGAACGCCATGAAGTCAGTATTGGAGCTCCCTCCTTCGCTCAGCAAAGAATCTCTATTAATGCTTTTGCTGCACAAAATGCCTGCTGCAAAACAAGAGATACTCTTCAACGTGCTTGAATCAGCCTTTGCCAAAGGATGGGAGGCAAGGCAAAGAAGCAAACGCGATAGATTGAAAGACAGCGCACTCGATAGCTACAGAGAGCAACTGCACAGCGTAAGAAGACAACTCTTCGGAGCAAATAGATAAATTAGCTGTACCGCTTATAAGTTGTCATTGATAAACTGCTCATCGATCGTCGACAGGACCATTGATGTTTTTATTTTATTTACGTACTTCATCTTACTAACCTCAATCATCAGCTCTGATAAGGTGTCTAACGTAATCAACTTAAATGTGGCCTGGATATCAAAAGAGCCACTAATTAGCTTCATGTCTATATGTTCTGAATCGACATTCCTTGCAAGAAGCCAGTCTCGAATCTCTTTGGCAATAGAAGCGATATCTTGCAAATGGTTTGGCTGTAAAAGCTCAATTACTTTATCAAACTGATCAGAGGGCAAACTGCTCTGAAGACCTGATACATCGAGAACGATATCTTTCCGGCATTGAATTAACATTATCAGATCTATCTCGGTCGCGGGCTCCGTTAAAGTCCCTGGGTACCACCCCATTGCCTGTTCAATTACCTGACAATATTTCTTGGTAGGTCTAGCTAACCACCCACGGATACTTGCATGTTCATAGGATCTCCTAAGACCGCGGCTTTTCAATTCTTCTTCCGACAAACAGTTCCGTATAGTTAACCAGGGGTTAAATGATCAGATTCAGGAT
>CEQX01157010.1_pt1 | contig 10343 bp, 5 predicted proteins | sample 356261 | NCBI WGS metagenome assembly CEQX01 (sample SAMEA2621076, study PRJEB7988) | marine metagenome | isolation source: saline water (ENVO:00002010), including | reverse complement strand
CGGCACGCAAGCCGAGTGGGACATTAACGACACTACCACACAAGAGTGGACGAAATGGGATACCGAAACGACTAATGCGTTTGTTGAACTAGACTATGTGTTCGACAACGACTGGCAGCTACTGCTTAGCTATAACTACCGCGATTTTGAAGATCAGAGCAAGCTGTTTTACGCCTATGGCGCTATTGATAAAGACACCGGCCTAGGCCTTGTGGGCTGGCCAGGTCGCTACGATTCAGAGCGCGATTCTCACCTAGTAGAAGGCCGTGTATTTGGCGATTTTGAATTGTTTGGTCGCAACCACGAAGTGAACTTTGGTGTAAGCCACGCCACCAGCGATGATGTGTCTTTTGTTCACGCGTTTGATTATGCAACCACACCTGCATACGGCCCCACGCCAGCGTTCCCTTATGCGTTAGATGCCATAGCCGAACCTGACTGGTTAGACGTTTCCGAGTATTCAAATATTGAACAAACCCTAACTCGTTACTTTGGTTCTGCCCGTTTTAGCGTTACCGATGACATGCATGTTATCGCTGGTTTCAACGCTATTGATTTTGAGCGTACAGGGCAAAACGCGGGTGCGGTTATCGATAACTCAGAAAGCGAAGCCAGCCCTTACGTTGGTGCGACTTACGCGGTAACTGAAGATGTGAATGCCTATGTGAGTTATTCAGATGTGTACCAGCCGCAAGAGCAGTACGACATTAACGGCCAGTACCTAGACCCAACCAAAGGCCAAAACTTTGAAGCAGGCGTGAAAGCCCAGTGGTTCGATGACCGTTTATTAACCACGTTCGCGTACTTCACTGCAGAGCAAGACAATTTGGCGGCCTACGCTGGCACTAACCCAGACACGCTTCAGTACTACTACAAAGGCGTGTCGGTAGAGTCTGACGGTTTTGAAATTGAAGTAGCAGGGCAGGTAACCGATGCTCTGCGTGTTAATGCGTCTTACACCGCTATTGACGTAGAAGACGAGCAAGGTAACGATGCTAACTTATGGGCACCGCGTGACGTAGTAACCTTTCAGCTAGCGTACACAGTACCGCAAGCACCAGAGGTAGAACTGGGTTTTGGCGGTCGCTGGCAGTCTGAAATAAGCAATGTGGATTATAACGTTGAGCAAGGCGCGTATTTCTTAGGCAATGTGTATGCATCACGCGCGTTTACTGAAGATCTTACTGTTCGCATGAACATCAATAACATCTTCGATAAGAAGTACATTAACAGCCTACACACCGTGGGTTATTACGGCGCAGGCATTAACGCCCAGCTAAGTGCGTCGTATAGCTTTTAATTAAAGCGCTATATTAGGGTAAAGGTAGCTAACCTGTAGGGGCGCTACCTTTTGCTTTCAGCAACCTGTCTTGCTACTTTCATCTGCCGCCTTTCTTAGCATAAGCATGCATACGCCGGTATTTGCTCAGCCCGATAAACAGTCTGTTTAAACTATCGATGTGCAGGGCGAGAAAACCACGCCTCTTACACCAAGCCACTGTCTTGATTAAAATTAGGTCAGTTGCTAGTGTATTTAATCTGCATAAAAAATGGACTTTTAAAAACGTATGTTTCAACAAACATGGGTTCATTTAACTGGTCGCTTCTCGCTTTTTACCAATGAAAGCGAGTAATAATAAAGTAGGTGAACTCAATGTTTCCAACCGCGTTATCGCGCTTAATATTAAAGGGCTTTATCGCCACCTTAGCCTTTGTATCTATTGATGTTTTGGCACAAACCTCGGAATCCTGTAACAGCTCAGATGCAGTGTTTTATAACGGTGTTATATATACCGCTGACGATAAAAACTGGCAGGCCGAAGTGGTAGCAGTTGAAAACGGTCGCATAGTGTTTGTTGGTAAAGAGGCCGACGCAGCGCCTTGGTACTGCGGTGCTGAAAAGCGTATTGATTTGAAAGGCAGCACGCTTTTTCCAGGTTTTACCGATAGCCATCAGCATCTTGAAGGTATAGGGAAGCGCACACGCACGTTAAGTTTGTTTGGCATTGCCACGCTAAAGCAAACGGTAGCTGAAATTAAAAGCTTTGCCCAAAACGTACCAGACGGTGAGTGGGTATTAGGCCGTGGATGGATAGAGCGTGAATGGCAAGACGAGCAGCGTTTTCTGACCGCGGCCGACCTAGACCCATTCACTCGAAATAAGCCGCTATTTATGCCTCGCGCCGACGGTGTTTCAGCCGTGGTAAACTCAAAAGCGTTGGCCCTAGCTGGTGTTACCAAAAACACGCCCGACCCAGAAGGCGGAAAGTTTGAGCGCTATGACGATGGCACGCCCACTGGTTATGTTTTGGCAACGGCAATGGACTTCTTTAGAAATATTTTACCCCCCGAGTCAGACCAATATATACAAGATAATTTAAAGCGCGGTATGCAGGTAAATGTGTCGCAAGGATGGACGGCAACGCACGACGCAGGCATGAAGTGGCGAGAGGTTCAGCAGTTAAAGCAACTGGCCAATAATGTCGAGATGCTGCACCGGGTTTATATTGCTATACCTATTAGCGAGTCAGAAAAGCTTTTTCAAAATGGCACTGAAACGCTTGCAGAAGGGCTGTTTTATTTAAACGGGATCAAGGTGTTCATCGACGGTACATTGGGTTCCCGTGGCGCTGCGCTACTTGCGCCCTACAGCGATGCCGATCACAGCGGCTTTATGAACCGCACCACAAAAGATGAACTTATGCCGGTACTGGAGCAGGCCTTAAAGCAGGGGCTCCAGGTGATGACCCACGTTATAGGTGACCGTGCGTTGTACTCCACGCTAAATTGGTACGAAGAGGCATGGGAGGCGTTGCCCAAGGCTAAGTGGAAAAGCGACGATCTGCGCTGGCGCTTAGAGCACGCGCAAATTATTCCACCTAATCAGCAAGACAGACTGGCAGACATGAACATTGTGGCATCAATGCAGCCTAGTCATGCTATAGGTGACTTAAACTTTGCGCCAAGTCGATTGGGATACAGCCGCTTAGAATACGCCTACCCGTGGAAACCGCTGGTGGATAAAGGCGTTGTTTTGGTGGGTGGCTCAGATGCCCCTGTTGAAGTGGGCGACCCGCGCATTGAGTTTTACGCAGCCATTACCCGTAGTAGACTTAACGGTACGCAAGATAATGGTTGGCACCCAGAATTATCGTTATCTCGGGAAGATGCGCTTCGCATGTTCACCCTATGGCCTGCCTATGCGTCGTTTCAAGAAGATAATTTAGGCTCTATTGAAGTAGGCAAGCTCGCCGACTTTTCTGTTTTCGACACTAATTTTATGACGGCAGAACCTAGCGATATTTTGAAGGCCAGTGTTGTGATGACGGTGGTAAACGGCAAGGTAGTCTTCCAAAATCTTACCAATAATTAATCTGCTTTTATAAGCGCTGCATGCTGTTGTGTGCGGCGTTTTCTGCGCTCCTTCTAATAACAAAGCGTTCTTTTATCCTAAAGGCTAATATAATATTCATCTAATGAGTGATAATTATCTCTTAAAGGTGTATTTTTTAGTAAATCTATTCTAATTTAGAGGTGCATATTAGTTTGGTTGTATTACATTCTATTCAACAACCGCTAATAAGCGTTGCCTACGCCAATTATAAAAATAATCAAAAAACTTAAAACGCTTAAAAACCACAAGTCTTGAAGGAGAAACACATTGGATCAAGGTAACTTCCCTAAAGGGAAAAAACTTAATCGAATAACCTCAGCCATTATTGCTGGTTCATTACCGTTTTTTGCGGCAATGTCAGCACCTACTTTTGCACAAGAAGCGGAAGAGAAAGCAGAAGATTTTGAAAATATCATTGTAACGGGTACACGCATGAGCAACCGCTCTGCAGCCGACTCGCCAGTGCCGGTAGATGTAATTACGGGTGAGGAATTCCGTCAAAACTCGTCAAGCGACGTGCAAGATATGCTGCGTACCAACGTACCGTCGTTCGACGTAAACACACAGCCAATTAGTGACGCCGCTACTATTGTGCGCCCGGCTAACATGCGCGGCCTGTCGCCAGATAACGTGTTGGTACTGGTAAACGGTAAGCGCCGTCACCGTGGCTCTATTATCTCTTTCTTAGGTGGTGGTATTTCTGATGGTGCGCAGGGTGTTGATATTTCGGCAATTCCATCACTCGCTCTGAAGCAAGTAGAAGTACTGCGTGACGGTGCATCATCACAGTACGGTTCAGATGCTATCGCTGGCGTACTTAACTTCTTACTTCGCGATAACGACGAAGGGTTTGAGTTCCGCGCTAACTATGGCTCTACCTATGAAGGCGACGGCGACAACTACACTATTTCAGCCAACGCTGGCTTCTCGTTAGGTGCCGACGGCTTTGTAAATATCACGGGTGAAATTCGCGACGTTGAAGGTACGGTGCGCTCAGTAGTACGTAACGACGTGCAGGGCATGGTTGATGCGGGTTACTTAACACAGTCAGATTTTTCTACTATAAACACCTACACCAACGAAGTGCCACAGTATTGGGGCCAGCCAGATGTAGAAGATGACTACAAGCTATTCATTAACTCAGCGTATGAGCTAAACGACAAAGCTGAACTTTACCTATTTGGTAACTACGGCAAGCGTACAGTAACCGGCGGTTTCTTCTACCGTAACCCTGTTACTGAAGGTAGCCAGCGCGGCGGTGTATACGCAGGTCCACTGGTTGACCCACTCACAGGTTTAGCCGATCCAGACGGCGTGCACTCAGTACTTGTTGGCGACCTTGACGGTGTGGGCGTAGGCGGAAGCTGTATTGACGGTATTCCAATTGGCGGTGAAGGCAACGTATTCCCCGACCCAACATTCCTAGCGCAAGTTCAGGCAGACGATAATTGTTTCTCGTTCATTGAAACCATCCCAACGGGCTTTGTACCGCGCTTTGGAGGTGATAACGAAGACATGGCGTTCACTGTAGGTGTACGTGGTGACTTAGATGTTGGTAACGGCTTAGGCTACGACTTCAGTGCGCAGCGTGGTTCGAACCGCACAGACTTCTTTATTAAGAACACCATTAATGCGTCATTAGGCCCAGCAACCCCTCGCGACTTCGTACCTGGTGGTCAAGAGCAAACCGAAACCCTAGTTAACCTTAACTTTGTATACGGTGTTGATGTAGGTTTAGCGTCTGACTTGAACGTTGCGTTTGGTGCTGAATATCGCAAAGAAGAGTTCGATCTATTTGCTGGTGATGAAGCGTCTTATGCGCTTGGCCCGCTAGCAAGCCAAGGCTTCTCGTCTAGCTCTAACGGTTTTGGTGGTTTCCCCCGTGATACCAGCTCGTCGCAAGACAGTAACGCGGTTTACATTGACTTGGAAGCCGACGTAACAGAGCAACTTACCCTACAAGCAGCGCTGCGTCGTGAAGACTTCAGTGAGTTTGGTGATACTACCGACTTTAAACTAGCGGGTATTTTCCACGTCACTGACGACTTCCGTTTACGCGGTGCGTACTCAACTGGTTTCCACGCGCCAACAGCGGGTCAAGCAAGCATTACTAACGTTACCACGCAAAACGTGAACGGCGTGTTGATTGACCAAGGTACACTGCCATTGTCATCGGCGGCAGGTCAATTAGCGGCTGACTTTATTGAAAGCCAAGGTAACGGTCGCCCAGACCTAGGGCCAGAGGAAGCCGTGAACTTCTCATTCGGTGCATCAATTGATGTGGCAGACATGAGCTGGACCATCGACTTCTACAATATTGAAATGGAAAACCGTGTTGCACTTGGTGCTAACGTAAATTTCCTAGATGCGCTTAACTTTGCCGGTGGCGGTACAGATTACGCAACCGTATCTGAAGCGCTTACCGAGCTTGATGCGTCGGGTATTATCGACCGTTCAGACTTTATCGGCTTAGACGATTTGTCGCAGTTCCGTTTCTTCTCGAACAGCTTCGACACCACAACGCGCGGTATCGACATTGTAGGTAACTACAGCTTCGATTTATGGGAAGGTAATTCACGTATTACCCTAGCGGCAAACTACAACGAAACTGAAGTGGACGATGTAGGTACGCTTAACCCAATCGGCGAGGGCCGTGTTGCAGCTATTGAAGACTTACTGCCAAACCTTCGCGGTAATATTTCGTGGACGCACACGCAAGGCGCATTGCGTACGCTTGTTCGCGCTAACTACTACGGTGGTTGGGACGATACAGGTAACGGTGTAGACGGTATTGATGCGGCTATCTTGATAGACGTTGAGGCTAAATACTCTTATAGCGAAAACCTCGATCTTGTTATTGGTGTGAACAACCTGTTCGACGAATATCCAGAAGAAAACCCAAGTGCGGGAAGCTTAGGTCAGCTTTACTCAGAAGCTAGCCCGTTTGGTTTCAATGGTGGTATGTGGTACGTGCAGGCACGCTATACTTACTAAGCTATTTTTAGCCAGATAAAAAGCTAACTAATTAGTTTAAAACAAAATTGAATACCGCTTCTTGTTATAAGAAGCGGTATTTTTTTGACTGAAATTTATTCAAGTGCTAGTTTTTGCTACTGATATTTTTTAAGCTCTAGGCGCGACACCATACCTTTGTGTACTTCGTCAGGGCCGTCAGCTAAGCGAAGGGCTCTTGCGCCAGCCGCAAAACGGGCCAGCGGGAAGTCGCTACACATGCCTGCACCACCGTGAATTTGTAGTGCCATATCTACGACGTTTTGAAGCATATTAGGCACTACCACTTTGATGGCAGAGATCTCTGTCATAGCATGCTTAACGCCAAGGTTATCTATCTTCCATGCCGCGTGAAGGGTAAGCAAACGCGCTTGCTCTATTGCCATACGCGCATCAGCTACACGCTCTAGGTTACCGCCTAAACGGATGATGGGCTTACCAAAGGCAACCCGTTCGTGACCGCGTTTAAGGGCAAGCTCTAATGCTTTTTCTGCCATGCCGATGGCGCGCATGCAGTGGTGAATACGGCCAGGGCCCAAGCGACCTTGTGCTATCGCAAACCCCTTGCCCAAACCCGTTATGATGTTGTCTTTACTTACGCGAACATTATCAAAGTGCATTTCTCCATGGCCGTATGGCGCATCATAATCGCCGTAGGCATCTAGCATGCGCTTTATGGTAATTCCTGGTGTGTCTAGCGGCACTATCACCATACTGTGGCGGCTGTGCTTGTCGTTATCTGGGTTCGATAAACCCATGAATATCGTGAAGGCTGCATTAGGGTGTCCTAGGCCTGTCGACCACCACTTCTTGCCGTTAATAACGACGTCGTCACCATCTTCAATAATGGTTGCGGCCATGTTGGTAGCATCAGACGATGCAACATCCGGTTCGGTCATGCCAAACACTGAGCGGATCTCGCCAGCCAGTAATGGTGTTAGCCATTTTTCTTTTTGTGCATCGCTGCCAAAGTGATACAGCACTTCCATGTTGCCGGTATCAGGCGCATTACAGTTGAAGATTTCAGGGGCAAACAGGTATTTACCCATGCGTTCAGCCATTGGTGCGTATTCAAGCGTGGTAAGACCTTGGCCTAATTCAGCATCTGGCAGAAATAAATTCGCTAAGCCCGCTTCACGTGCTTTGGCTTTTAGTGCCTCGGTGCCAGGGTGCAGCTTCCAGTTTTTCCAGTCGCCGTGGTTATTTTCTTTATGGTGAAAGTCGTAAACTTCATTTTCAATTGGCGCTATATGCTCAGCAATGAAGTTATCCAGCTTTTCTAATAAGGCTTTGGTTTTGTCGTTATGTGAAAAATCCATAGGGTACCTTTATTTTTAAATTGTTCGCTTAAGTTTGTAATGCTTTCAGCAGCGTATTTAGGCTTTCATCACATGGTTAGCATGCCTGTTAAGCGCGCACTAAATCCATGTTCTTTCGCTATCGATGAATGAGTGCGAAAGTGCTTGGTTAGTTTCATACTAGAGAAACTTGCTCAGTGAATGAAATGAAATATAATCCTTGAATGGTGTGAATTTCATTCATGGTTTACGCAATGCTTGAAAGCAGACAATTTGAAAAACTAGATTTGAATTTGCTAAAGGTGTTCGAAGCGCTTTGGCAGCATAGAAACATGACCCGTGTGGCTGAAGCGCTGCATATTACGCCGTCGGCAGTTAGCCATGCCATGCGCAGGTTTCGGGATATTTTAGGCGACCCGCTTTTTGTTAAAGAAAAGCAAAGCATGTTGCCCACCGCCGCCTGCGAACGGTTAGCTCCTGCTATTTTGAAAGCCTTGGGTGATATTAGAAAAGCACTGGGGGAGTTCACTGATTTTAACCCGTTACATAGTCATCAGCGCTTTGTTATAGCCATGCAAGAGTCATTAGAGTTAGGGGTTTTGCCCGTACTGCTTTCTACCTTAGAAAAACAAGCTCCTAATATTGAGATAGTCAGCACTCGCTTACATCGTGACACCATACTAGCTGATTTAACCAACCGAAACCTTCATTTGGTCATTGATATTGGCCGCGCCGTTGCTGCACCTATTTCCCATTCGCTTTTACGTCGCGATACCTACAAAGTGCTTATGAATAAGCAAAACCCCTTGGCGCAGAATTTAGATAAGAAAAAGTATGTGGCAGCACGCCATATTACGGTGTCTAACCGTGCTAAAGGTGCGTCGGTGGAAGAAATTGCGCTGCAACAGTTGGGCGTAAGCCGGCCTTCTTTATGGCGTTGCCAAAACTACCGAGCGGCAGCAGATGTGGTGGCAAATACCCATGCTTTATTAACCTTGCCGGGTTCAGTAGCCGATGCGGTAAGTGACGATAACCTGATAAGCACTAAGCTGCCTTATCAAATACCCGCATTGGAAACGCACCTTTACTGGCATAGCCAACAAGAAGGCGAGCCAGGGCTGATGTGGCTACGGGATTTAATGCTACACTTGTTCGCTGAATCTGGTCTTACCAGATAGGTTCTGATAGGATTTAATGCTATCGACGCAGGTTCGGGTGAAAGGAAGTAATAATGAAAATTCACACATTAGCGGGCTACATACAGCATATTTATCTTGTTGAAGATAAAAGTGGCCTGCTGTTGCTTGATGGTTGTAGTCGTGCCGATGTAGACAATGTGTGCAATTACATTACCCAAACCCTAGGGCGCCCGTTAACCCACTTGAAGCTTATTGTGGTTACCCACATGCATCCTGACCACGCCGGTGGCGCTGTTGCGTTGCGCAAGCGTACAGGTGCGCAGGTGGCGTCTCATCCTAAGGCGGCTAACTGGTATTCGGGTTTCGCGGGGCGTACCGCTCACGGTATCGACTTGCTATTAACCTGGTGGGTGGCAAATCGTATTGGCAAACCAAGAATGCCCATTTGGTACAACCCGATATTAGCGCCAGACATCACGCTTAAAGACAATCAAACCCTACCGGGCTTTTCTGATTGGCAGGTAATGTACACGCCAGGCCATACCGATCATGACCTAACCCTTGCGCATATTCCCACGCAGCAGGCTTACATAGCCGATGTATTGGTACAGGTTAAAGGAGAGTTAGTGCCGCCATACCCTTTATGTCACCCAAACCAATACCGTGAAAGCTTAAAAAGGCTGGCTCAGTCACAAATTGATACATTCTTTTGCGCCCATGTACCACCGACGAAAAAGTCAGATATCGATTTTGAACACGTAATCGAAAATGCACCGCGCAAGCCCAAGAATCACTGGCATTCCAGCAAAAACCGCATAAAGAAAAAGCTCTTTAACCAGACCCGCGAGCATTAAATAGCCAACGCGTTTTTTATTTCACAGTGATAACTTAGCTGGCACCGCCCTTGCTTTTATCCCTCAGTAACCACATTACTCTTTAAGTCATATCTATAATGAAGTGAGGGCAACGAAGCGAAAGCACCCCTCGCGGCACCTTATCTTTAAGGCAGTAGGCCAAGGTAATAGGTTCAAGGCTATAGGAACAGCAAAGGCAGCAAACAAAAATAATGCAAAAGAATATCGCTACGCTTTTTGACAAAACTCGGGAATTAGCGTCGCTAACTGGCGACAAGCTAAGTAGTGCGTTTAATAAAGAAACGCACCGCTTCACCATTACTGGGCTTAGTCGAAGTGGCAAGTCCATGCTGTTCACCAGCCTTATCACCATGCTGAAAAGTCGAAGTGAAGAAGGCTATGCGTGTTTGCCGTTATTGCGATACTTACCACCTTCTCTAGTGCTAGATATGCACATAGCGCCTATTGAGGGCTATAAACCCTTTCCACATTTGCAGAATATAGCTGATCTTGAAAACGGCCAGTGGCCAAAAGCTACCGAAGAAGCGTTTGGCTTTAAGTTAGTAGTACGTTTGAAAGAAACCGCATCGCTGAAGCGCCATGTTTTGCCCCATAGCGAAGTGGTGTTTGAATTTATTGATTACCC
>CEQX01036206.1_pt1 | contig 10343 bp, 6 predicted proteins | sample 356261 | NCBI WGS metagenome assembly CEQX01 (sample SAMEA2621076, study PRJEB7988) | marine metagenome | isolation source: saline water (ENVO:00002010), including | reverse complement strand
GAACCTTGACCTTGAACCATGTAACATAGTATTGTAAATGGTGCACCAGCAAAGCCTATCAACGGAACTTTTCCATTTAAATCTTGGCGCGTTAATGAAACGGCATCCATCACATAACCTAATTTTTCGTGTACATCAGGTACTTGTATTGCTTCAGCATCCTTTAGATTGTTTACCGTTTGAGGAAGATATGGGCCTTTGCCAGTAATCATTTGTACTTCATAGCCTAAAGCTTGAGGAACAACCAAGATGTCAGAAAATAATATAGCTGCATCTGTACCGACTTGATCAATGGGCATAATAGTAATCTTTGAAACTAACTCTGGTGTTTCGCAGCGTTCGAAGAAAGAATATTTTTCTCTCAAAACGCGATAGTCTGGTAGGAATCGTCCAGCTTGACGCATCATCCATACAGGAGGCCTCTCTACTTTTTCGCCATTTAGTGCTCTTAGCAATAAGTCGTTCTTTAGTTCTGGAAAATCGTGTTTCATTGATTAAAATAGTGTTTAGCAATATCTACTAGGCTTTGTGGCGTAGTGGATTTACTTATTAGGCATTTTTGTCCTTCATTATTTAGTGCTTGAGCTGTTGTGGGTCCTATGGCAAAACATGGCAAATTCATAAAGCCGCCATTTTGAGCTAGTGAATAAACCGAGCTTGGACTCATAAAAGCTAAGCCGTCAATAGATTGCAAATTTACGGTTTTATTAAGATTTTTACTTTCATAAACAACGACTTCTTTTAACTTAATTGCATGTGATTTTAAAAGATCAGGTAATTCATCTCGCCTTCTGTTTCCACAGATGAATATAACTTCTTTTAATTCCTTTTTAATTATCAGTTTAGCGACTTCAAGGGAAGAGGCTATTTTCGGAATTGTGGCACTAGGTAATAAACTAGCTGTTTTTTCTCCAATTGCATAAATCGATTGCGATAAGGTAATTTTATTCTTTAAAATAATTTCAACAGCATTTCTACTAGTAAAAACCCAAGTTTTATTTTGGTCTAATTCTCCTTTGTCAAATGGTATTTCTGAAATTTTAATAAGACCATTGCAAGAAACATTTAGTTTCTTGTCTGAATTCAGTTCTTTTAATGTCTGTTCTGATAAGTCATTAAGAAAAAGAAGATGTTTAGATGTTTTTTTCATTTTCTGCTGATTCAATCAGTTTTTGAGCACCTTTGTCTTTTGCTTGTTGTGCAGCTCTTTGAGCTAAATTTAGTCCGTTAGCTTTGTCATCTTTTAAGGAAATTAAAATTTTTTCTTTACCATCAGAGCTTAATACAACCCCCTTTAAGTAAAGTTTATTTTTTGAAAGAGTCACATGAGCGCCGACTGGTGCTGAACAACCTCCGTTTAGTATATTTAAAAATGACCGTTCTATGCTTGTGCAAAGTGCTGTGTCTTCATCATTAAGTTCGTTGACTATACTTTTTATAGATTCATTTTCTGTATGACAAATAATAGCTACCGCTCCTTGTGCAGGTGCAGATACCATCCATGTTAATTCTTGATCTATTTCGTTTTTAAGACCTAGTCTGATCAGTCCTGCACTTGCGAGTATGGTGGCATCCCATTTACTTTGTTTAAGTTTTTGAATACGAGTGGGAACATTACCTCTTATGCTTACAATTTTGTGGTTGGGGTATTTATTTAGCCATTGCGCTTTTCTTCTATTGCTACCAGTAGCAATTACAGCAGAATCTTTATTTAAGAATTCTAAGCCTTTACGACAAACGATTGCATCCTTTGGATTTTCTCTTTTTAATATAGCCCCTATTTCTAAATTAGATTCTAATATTGTAGGTATGTCTTTAAATGAATGAACAGCAATGTCTATTTTTTTATTAAGAATTGCATTGTCTAGAGCTTTGGTAAAAACTCCTTTTCCTCCGATCAAACTTAGTGGAGTGTCAAGTACTTTATCGCCTTCCGATTCTATTAGTATTATTTCATAGGTATGGCCAAGTTCTGTAAGTCTATCTGCAACGTTGTGGGTTTGCCTTAGTGCTAATTTACTTTTACGACTTCCAATTTTAATATGCATCTATTTGATTTTATACAATTCACGGATAACTTCTAAGATACCTTCGTCAATTCGATATTTATTTCGAAGGTACTCAATGTTCATACTAGATATTTTTTTAATTATACTGTCGATTAGTGGTTTAATTCGCAATAGTTCATCTTGTTGATATTGCCCCTTGTATTTCTCAATTTCTGAATTTTTGATTTTTTCGAATTTCATCTCCATATTCTTGATTGTTGGTCCTAGAGTGTGTAGCTTCAACCAATCTTCAAATTCTAGTTTATAAAGATTGATAATGGTTTTTACTTTTGGAATATCTTTCTTTCTTTTATTTAGTGTTTTGTCAGCCTCGGAATTGAGCTGGTCCAAATCTATCAATTCTATATGTTGATTCGAAGCAAGTTTTGGGTCAATATTTCTTGGAACAGATAAATCAATAAATAACTTTTCGTTGTCCACATAAGCTGTGTGATCATTATTTATTGTATAATTCTTTGAGCTTGTAGCAACAATAAGAACATCAGTCTTCTTGATTTCTTGTGTAAGATTTTTGATATGAGAGAAATTTACTTTTTGATTTTTAGAAATTTCTTTTGCCTTTTTTAAAGTTCTGTTTATAACAGTAATTTTAGAATTAGTTTGGTTATCTAGATTTTCTAAAATACGTTGTCCCATTTCACCGGCTCCGAAAATGAGAATTTTTTTCTCATTTTTTAAATGTTCTGTTTTTTGTCTAATTTTTAAAACTGTAGCATGTGCAACTGAGGCTGCTCCTTTACTGATAGAAGTAAAAGATTGAACTTCTTTATTTGCTTGAAATACAAATTGTATTAATCTGTCCATAAAACTATTTAAACAATTGTTTTCTTTTGCTAGATCAACACCTTCTTTTACTTGAGAAAAAATTTGCAAATCACCTAAAATTTTTGAATCAATCCCTGTGCTTACCTCAAATAAATTTTGTAATGCATTATCATCTTCCAATACAAAACCATATTTTTCAAATTCTTCAATATGATTACCACTGTATTTGATAAATTTTTCTTTAAGTAGATGAATATTAATATTATTTGCAAATACTTGTGTTCTATTACATGTTGATATAATAAAAGCTGAGCCATTAATTGACTTTACATCAGAAATAAAATCTATTGATTTTTTTTTATCAATATTGAATTTTTCTCTAATTTCCAGTGGACAATTCCAATGGCTAATACCGACACTATAAAAGAATAATGACATAATTAAATACTTCGCTTTAAAATCATTTCTTTAAGTCCTTTCACAAATGTTTCTGAAGAATTTAGACTTTCAACTAGTTGCACTTTTTCACCTCCATACTCTTCAAATAACTCTTGGTATTCATCACCAATTTCTATAGTTGTTTCTAAGCAATCGGCCACAAATGAAGGAGAAAAAACAAGTATTTTTTTTGCTCCTTTTTTACCAAGATCTTCAATTATTTTATCTGAAAAAGGTTCTATCCAACCTTTTCCTAATCTAGACTGAAAACCTACGGAATAATTAGATTTGTTCAGTTTAAATCTTTTTGCTAGTTGTATAGCAGTTTCATAACATGTTGCTTTGTAACAAAACAGATTTGATTTAGAAACACCTTTTTCACAATCATTTTCTTCGCATAATCCCTCGTCATAAACTTTATCAACATGTCTTTCTGGAAGCCCGTGAAAACTAAATAATACGTGATCATATTCATTAAAATTATGCTTATTTCCTTGCTCTTCAAAACCCTTGAGATAAAATTCGTGATCGTAAAATTGACTGACAAGGGAAATTTCGGGAATAACCCACCATTTTTTTATGACGTCCATTGCTTTTTCAATTACAGAGCCATTAGTGGCAGAGGCATATTGAGGAAACAGAGGTAAAATGATAATTTGTTCAAAATTTTTACCTTCCCAATTTTTGAGGATTTTTTCAAGTGAAGGATTCTTATATCGCATTGCATACTCTACGTGATAACCAACACCTAATTCTTTTTCTAATTTATTTTTCAAATCTTGTGTATGATATATAATTGGAGAGCCTCTATCAGTCCAAAGTTCTTTATATACTTTTGCTGACTTTGGAGCCCTGAAGGGAACTATTATACAATTGACTAAAAACTTTCTAAGAAGAAATGGAATGTCAATAACTCTTTTATCATTTAGAAATTGAAAAAGATAGCTTCTAACGTCTTTTGTTTTTGGACTGTCAGGTGTACCAAGATTTACTAATAAGACGGCCTTCTTTTTATGCATAAATATTGCAATTGAATCAATTGCAAATTTAAGTAATAAATTAGTTAGTTAATTAATAATTTTACTAAAGAAATAATATTTTATTTTTGTAAAAAAAATAGGGGCAATTAGCTCAGTTGGTTTAGAGCACTACCTTGACAGGGTAGGGGTCACTGGTTCGAATCCAGTATTGCCCACCAAAGCGGAATCCATCTCATTTTAAGATAGTTTTCCGCTTTTTTAAGTTGATTTTAGAGTTTAATAACTTTGAAATAATTGTTAAATGTATTGTTATAGCATTTAACGAAATATATTCCTGATTCTAATTCACTTAAAGATATCATTGTTTTAGTTTTGTTATCGTCTAATGACATAGCATCACTAACTAATCTTCCGGCATTGTCATACACCTGAATAATGATTTCTTCTGACAAATCAGAATTCGAAGCAAGCTCAATGTATATTTGATTTTTGGTAGGATTAGGATAAATAATGATATCATTTGTATCAAAAATATTTGTTGTTATTCCCGTTCCCTCTTCAACTTCAACAGGAATGTTTACTTCATATTCACAAATACCAGAGGCATCTTGTACTACTACATTATAATTACCTACCGCTAAGTTATAGAACTCGTTATCTTCTTGAAAATTTTGTCCATTATCAATACTGAACAAATATGGGCTTAGTCCAGAAGTTGGAGTTATAATTATAGAACCATTTGCAACCGTAACAGAAGTAACGTTTGTAGCAGAAACATCAACAGCTGTTAAAACACATTCTTCAACATAAACTGTTTCTTCATAAGTACATAAACCACTTTCATCTTGAACAAAAATGTTGTATTGTCCTGGTGTTAGTGCAGAAAATGTATTTTCTGTTGTAAAATTCAACCCACCGTCTATACTATAATTAAATTGTTCTGATGATGAGGTCCAAATTGAAATTATACCATCTTCGTTTAAAGAATGAGTTACGACTACATCTGCATTAATTGCACAGCCAGATCCGTCAGGACAAACTAATTCTATAGCTTGACTAGTAAAGTCACCATCATTGTATACAATGATTTGTCCAAAAGAGTTAACAACGGAGAAATATCCATCACCTAAAATTCCATCTCCATAAGAGTCGTATACGAATAATGAATAGCAAGAGGTATAGTCTAAACAAATCTCTTCTTCAATTTCATCAATTCCATTACCGAGTTCTCCACTTGCAATAATGTTATCGTTGAGGTCAATAACTGCCCACGATGTCTCATATGGGTATGAATCACCGTTTATTATCAATGTAACAAAATCATAGGTTGATTGAATATTTAAAATGGAAACAGCATAGTCGTTGGATGAATCCTGATCTACCTGACCATTTATTGAAATAAAACTTACAGCAACCTCGTTGTCATTAGCTTGAAAGTCGCCATCAACAATGACAGATATTTTTTCTTCAGACAATGATGTAATATCAACTTGCTCATTGAAATATCCTGCACTTTCACCATTTATAATGATTTCAAATTGAACACTATTTATGGTATTTCCTCCATTATTAGTTACGATAATTGTTGCTTCAACTTCGTTGTTGCACTTTTGGTTAAGAGTCCCTAGAGCTACTCCTGCTTCGAGTTGATGAATCTTATTTAGCGTATACCTTAAGGTATCATTATTTCCATATTCATCATCAGTATCACTTACAATTCCTGTAAGATTATAATCACCAACTTCTGAGAAATCTTGTAGAGTTTCGAATTGAAATTCTACATTAGAAAATGGCTCAATAGTTTCAGAGATAGTTAAAGTTTCTATTTCTTGTTCATCTACTATTAATGTTAAGGTAAAATCGCTCATAGGGTTTAGCCCAGTATTAGAAACTATTGCACTTATAATTTCATTACTTCCTAAGTCGGAAGCTGATGTTGGGCTTGTAAACTCTGTTAATTCTAAATCATTATCTGCTTTAATATCAGCCCAAAATGACACCCATGGTCTTGCTTGTTTAATTACAAGTTGATCATCGGCGGTTACTTTATATTCTATGTCCATACCAAAGCCCTCAATTCCTTCTACATCATAAAGAATAGCAAATTCATTATGGATAACAGATAGATAATCCCTCATTTGGTCGAGGTAGCTTTGGTCCATGACTAGTTGTCCTTGATCAACAAGGTTAGATAGTTGTAATACCAAATATCCAGCTGCTTCTTCAGGATCTTCATATAGTAATATTTCCTCTGGTAAAGAATTTGGATCTGGGTTTGTTATTAGTGACTCTCCTAGTTGTGTGTTTAAATAGAAGGTGTTTTCTGTTTCGTAAATAGGGTCTATACTAATTCCAACGCCATTTGACTTTTCTTCTTCAAAATTGGGATGACACAGCACTCCCATTGCTGCCATAAAATGATCTACTCGATAGAAGTCACGTTCTTCATATGCTCTAAAGTTCCACATACTAGCATAAACTTGCTTGATTGATTTAGAAATGTGTCCTTCATCCAGGTGTTGAGTTTTTGAGGTATATAAACCAGCACCACTAAATCCTGGTAAATCTTCATTATTAGTACTCGATCTACACCTTACTTTAGTTCCTGCGGGAAAGTCATCATGCATTGATTGCAGTTGATCCATCATCCATTGCGGCATTGGTGCATCTTTAATGTCATCTCGGAACATTTTTAAACGATCAATACGAAAATTGATATCGTTTTGAAAAGCAGAATTATCTATCATGACTTGAGCTTCCAGATAAAAGTTGTTGTATTGCATGAATTCATCATAAAAGTAAAATGGAATTCCAAAACCATCAGGAATAGTTCCTTCCGGCAATCCAAACGATCGCATTGTAGCTACATTAGAGCATTTTGCGCCAAAGGCGGTTGACATATCAAATTCTATGTCGTCCAGAGGCATTATTTCTGTTATACTAAGGTCTCGCTCAGGTATTTGAGGCTCGGTAGGTCTTAATGCTTCGTACCAATTATTTACCTCTTCAAGTGTGGCTTCTCGAAACTGGAAAGTTTCATTTTCTGCCTTATAATAGACATAGTTATTTAGTAAGTTAGCAATAGAGTCAATAGACAATGGATCTTGAATGTAGGCGTTAGGAACATTATCTTGTATTGCTCTTAAGTTAACATGGGATAATGGTGTTTGTATAACTGAAGTAATAATCCCTCCAACTCTAGGTAATGAATTAGGGAGTGCATCATACAATACGATATCTCTTGAGCCTGGAGTTTCATCCAGACTCATTTGTTTGAAGTAACCATAGCCTTCTGCTTCGTGAAATGGAATATAATTGATGTTTCCAAAAACATCATATTCTAGTACTACATTAATTCTTGAATTTTCATATTCATCAGCATAATTTGTTAAATAATTGATTTCGTTGTTTTCACTAATAAAGTGATTCATATTGTTCTGAAGAAATGGCATATTGGCAACTAACAATTCGTATGTCCTTTGAGCATCTTCAAACTCATAGGTATTGCCGAAAGAGAAGTTAAAAGAGTATGTACCGTTGACTCCATTGTTAGGATTAAACACAATTTCCCCTGAACCGTCATCTCCAGTTACTGAAGCACCAATACCTGCAAAAAATGACCCATGAATAGTATATGTATTACTATTTATGAAATATACTTTTGGTTCGGGAGAATCTCTGTCTAAGATGCCAAACTTTACATACAGTTGTCCATCAAGAAAAGGAGCCCAACCTACATTATTAACAGTTGCTAATTGCATGAAAGTTTCAGCATCAGGAACAGAAGTTGCACCATCTTCAAAATCTATAGCTTGTGCAAAATTTATGGGTGCATCGGAAGGCATATTATTTAACTCTGTCATATCATCTATTCCATCTCCATCGATATCACCGGGGTTAGCAATATCATATTCGGTAATGGTATAATTTTCAATAGGATAAGATCCACCAGGATCAGAGATAATCATCGTTCCGTTAACTCCTAGATTTATTGAGGTTGCCCATTCAAATGTAGGGCTATGCTGAGAAGTTAGTACATAATATTTATCTTCCTGAGCCTCTATTGAAAGAAGAGCCTGACCAATGTTGTTTACAGAGTAGTTTGTAATTGGCACAACTACTTGAGCAGAAGAAAAATTATACAGAAAAAGTATAATTAAGTTTATTAGTATAAAACGTCTTGTCATAATGTTTTATTAAGGTCTAGTTTTTTTATTCAATACATTTAAATGATGAATTAAATAAATTAATTTTTCGGGAATCACCACAAATTACAAGCTGATAAATTCGATTATAAATATCTAAATCAATATCGCCAATATTTTCATTTGTGAGTAGCCTTGCTAATACACCTGTTGAGTAACTATGACCTACCACTAAGGCATCTTGTTTATTTGTCAGAAGATGGGTTGAAAAAGAGTTTAGATTTTGAGTGTCATATAATGAGATGCCAATATCTTTTGCAATAGCAGTTGGTAAAGCCGTATTTCTTGTCCTAGTGTAGTCAGTGGAGTAAACAGCATCGAGATGAATGTCATTTAAAAAAATACTGAGATCTTGTGACCTTTGTTCGCCGCATGCAGAAAGTGGTAAGTCTAATGCATTTTCAGAAGAATAGTCTTTTTCAGAATGTCTGACTAGGTAAATTGTAAAAACATCATCCGTTTGTGCAAACACATCAGACTTGTATGTTTGGCTCAAAATACAAACTATAAAAATATTCTTTAATATTGATTTAAATTGTTTGAACATACTAAGGTCAAGAATTCACAATTTACAATTTAAAAAGTAGATATACAAACCTTAATATTTTTTGAAAAAGTTCGAAATAAGGACACTTAATTCCACCAAATCGAAATCCATCACAATTTGATATGGTATTCCTTTTATTATAAAGGCCATAGTTTTATTAGCTTATAAAAAGTATGTTTGTTTGGGTTATTAGTTTTGTAAAACCGTCCCGTTGAAAAGTCTTAAGCTTTTTTTATATTTACATACTTAAATTTTTAATTCTTTGAATCTGCTTAATAATTATTTTATGAAAAAATTTTTACTAGTTTTAGCTACATTCATTTGTAGTATTTCGTTTTCTCAATCTACTTTAATTGGATTAGTTTTAGATAATATAGATAATACATCTAGTGGATTTTCTAATGGCGAAGTGACTTATCGTCTTTATGCCGAATTAAATGGTGGTCAAATAACACATATTTTTGCAGATCAGTCTAATCCTTTATTGATATCGACTTCAACTACTTTTTATGAAGATAATTTTGGAGAAGATATTCAAGGTTTAGTGAATAACGCTTTCTTTGGCTTAGGTCCTTTTGCTAATCTTCCATTCGATACTTGGCTTACTATAGGTGACTCTTACACTGATCCGGCTTCTAAAACTTTTGGATTAGATTTAGAAACAGGTTTTGAAAATTCTAATTTATCTCTTGGAGGTGGCAATCCTCAAGGTGCAGTTTATAGGTCAGCTAATGATCCTCTTTGCCTTCCTGACGCTAACGGTTATGTTTTATTAGGTCAGTTTACAACAACTGGAGAGCTTTCGGGTTTCATTAATTTAATGGGTCGAGATGCTAATGGTAATGAGTGGACAGAGTTAAACATAAGTATTCCTGGTTTAGAAGGATCGGATGTTCCTGGATGTACTGATCCATCAGCATTTAATTATGACCCTTCTGCTAATCTTGATGATGGAAGTTGTATAGATGTTATTAATGGTTGTACTGATCCATCGGCTTCTAATTATGATTCTTCTGCTAATACTGATGATGGTACTTGTTCTTATTTGTCTTTACCTCCATTAGCAGGTTTAGTTTTAGAGACTGTAGATAATTCCTCTGGAGGATTTACTAATAGCGAAGTTACTTATCGTCTTTACGCGAATTTAAATAGTGGGCTTATAACATTTGTTTTTGCAGATGAGATTAATCCTTTAGAGATATCGACTTCAACTAATTTTGTTGACGCTGAATTTGGTGAAGATATTCAAGGTTTAGTAAATGATGGTTTCTTTGGCTTTGTTCCTTCTCTTACATACGATACTTGGCTTACTATAGGTGATTCTTATAGTGATGCGGCC
>CEQX01044919.1_pt1 | contig 10350 bp, 4 predicted proteins | sample 356261 | NCBI WGS metagenome assembly CEQX01 (sample SAMEA2621076, study PRJEB7988) | marine metagenome | isolation source: saline water (ENVO:00002010), including | reverse complement strand
AAATTCAATGCTCATTGGATCACCAATGATCTTTCCTTCATTTGTTACGTGACCAGCATAACGGATGAGTTGATGATTCCAAATTCTTATCTCATTCTCTCTGCCTTGCCATTCATGAAACAGAGTAATCGTTGGGCGGATCGCCCCGTCATTAGTAGCCGTTTCTATGTGCTTGATTAAAGCATCGAAGATATCATCACATGTGTTCAATGATCTTGCGTCATTAACTTTCAGAGATTTCCAGTGAAGACGGCCTATGCATCTAGCTGAATTTCTCCATGCCTCCTTTGCCGATTGATTGACGTCTTGAGTATATTTAGTTTCAATAAGTAGGTCATTAGCAGAAACATCAAGGTCCCATTTTTGAGTGATATTCGCCGAAAAAGGACATCCACTTTCGCTGTCCTGCCCATGCGAATCTTTAGAAGAATAATTCAAGTGATGTTTAAAAGATATGAGGTGTTTAAAATAATGAATCAGTCACGAGAACTTGGTACAATTTTAAGTGAAATTACTTTGCCTTTACGCTTCACTTTTATTTCTGTTTCTTCATCCACCTTTAGAGCCCCCAATACATAAGTGTAATCGTAGATATTTTTAAGCTCTTTGCCTGAAAGTGAGACTATAATGTCGCCACCCTTTACCCCTGCTTTATCAGCCGGTGCGCCTTTCGTGACTCCACTTAATTTTACGCCAACGACATCACCTTGTGAATAATCAGGAATGGTGCCGAGATAAGTTCTCATTCCACCCCTAGTTCCCTTTTCTTCAGGTCGAGCCATTGCAACATAATCGGGCCTATCTGGTGAAGTGACTAACCCTCTTGTCATGAGTGCCATAAACTTCGTTACTTTCGCAGCACCCTCGAAGTTAATTTTATCAATTGTATCAAGGGGAGTATGATAATCATCGTGGGCTCCGGTGAAGGCATTCAAGATCGGAACGCCTCGTAAATAAAAACTGGTAGCATCAGTAGCCAAATATGAATCAGATTGAGTTGTGATAGGTAATCCAATGGGAGCGTTTCTTTTCTCTATTTCAGCCGGCCAGCTTGAACTTGATCCAACTCCTTGAAGAACTAATTTGTTTTCAAATCGTCCAATCATGTCCATATTCAAGGCGGCTGCAAATAACTTGTCTAACTTTGCGTCCTCATCTCCAAAAAACATTTTTGCATTTTGTCTTACATAATGGGCTGAGCCTAAAAGTCCAAGTTCTTCACCCGACCAGGCTGCAAATATTACGCTCCGTTTAATGGGTAATTTTCCTTTTGATTTTTGATCCGCTAGATACTCTGCTATTTCCAATAGTCCAGCCGTTCCGGAAGCGTTATCGTCTGCGCCGTAATGAATCGTTGATTCTTCTTTTCCACTGGCACGAGAGCCAGAACCTATTTCCGGACCTAAGTGGTCAACGTGAGCGCCGATGATAACAGCAGGGGAGTGTGGATCTTTGGCAGGTATAACGCCCATGACGTTTCGTCCCTTTCGCTTTTCTTGGATGATACTAAGTTCTGCGTTGATGTGAAGATCTTTGAGAAGAATTCCCGATCTCATTTTGCCCTTATCTAATGAGTTCTGAAGTTCACCAAGTGACTCTTTAATACCAGCCGTTGTTAGTATTTCTTGTGCGGTTTTGTCTGTTATTGAAATACAGGCCATTCCTGAATCAGACATTGATGCGTCTGACCCAAGAGGAATTAGCTGGCTCTTAACCTTTGCATTAGGACCACTAACTATGATTATCCCTTTTGCACCTTTTTGCCTAGCGATCATTGTTTTGTACCTTGGATGAGAGTATCTGGAGAATCTTCTTCTCTGAGCCTCGGTTAGATCTTCTGGCATATAGCGAAAGACCATGACCCACTTGTCTTTGACGTCGAGATGAAAATAAGAACTGTAGAGTTCTAATTTTTCTCCATTTTCACCTTTGCTCTCGGGTATCTCCAAGCCATATCCAGCGAAGACAATCTCTGATTTCTTAAAATTACCAGTTTTAGTGAAAGACAGCGGTCGCCAGTCATCATTGACTTTAAAATCTAAATTATTAGTTTTACCAGAAATCGAGATAGAATTATTTTCTCCTAAATCAATACCTGCAGTGAAATCAAATTCTTGAAAAAATGATCCACGAGTCCCGCCAGGTTCAAGTCCAATTTTCTTGAAATAATCGGCAACGTATTTAGTAGCTAACCGCTCTCCTTCAGTGCCTGTTAATCTCCCTTGAAGTTTTTCTGATGCTAAGTAAGTAATGTGTTCCTTTATATCCTGCGCATTAATACTTGGATCAGTTGATGTTATTTGTTTTAATTGATTGCGATTAGGGCTTTTTTTGATAGCATCGATAGCCGCTTCGTGATTCCAGTTAGATATAAATATTTGTGATTTTTTTTCAGTGGTTCTATTACTAGTCCAAGAAAGAGTTTTGCCGTCTGGCTTAAATGTTGCAAGGCCATCAAATCCTTCAGTCGAAGTTACTCTAACCGGTTCTTTTTTTCCGGCTGAATCCACCAAGTAAAGTTCGAAATTCCCAAAACCATGTTTGTTAGTAGCGAATATGAGATATTCACTGCTTGGGTGGAAGTAGGGGGCCCATGACAATGCTCCGATCGAAGTTAATTGTCGCTCTTCTCCTGATTTAATATTCATAGTGAATATCTCAGCCGTGTCCCCTTTTTTAGAAAAACGGCGCCAGCATATTTGTTCCCCATCAGGAGAAAAGAAAGGTCCTCCATCGTAACCAGGAGAATTCGTCAATCTGCGAAGTTCTGATCCATCAGATTTCATGATATAGATTTCCATGAAATAAGATTTATCAATTTTCAGGCGATCTTTTTCTTCGTTTGATAATTCTCTTTGGTAAGCCTGCCGGTTAGAGGCAAAGGCAATCCAATTTCCGTCAGGTGAATATGAGCCTTCAGCATCGTAGCCCTTTGTACTTGTTAAATTAATGGGATTGGAACCATCTATTGAGGTTTCCCATATTTCGTAATTTTCATCATAGTCCCATGAATATTTTCTTATTCTTCTCGTCTTTCTTTCCTCAATTTCTTTTGCTTGTTTGGTCTTAGCCTCAGGATCCGTGTGTGATGAAGCAAACATTATTTTTTTACCACTGGGATGAATCCATGCACATGTAGTTTTTCCTATGCCTGGAGAAACTCTATTAGTATCTCCAGTTTCTAAATCCATAAGATAAATTTGGTAAAAAGGATTCCCTGGTTCCCTTTCACTTTGAAAGATCATTTGGCTGCCGTCGGCACTGAAATAACCTTCGCCTGATCTCTTGCCAGCAAAAGTCAGTTGGCGGGTTGAACTTAAGAAAACAGATTCAGTAAGTTCATTTTTTGTTGGCTCTTTTGCAATTAAAAGGGCGCAGACTAGACCTGCAGAAGTTGCACTTAGCAGTGCTATCAGATTTCTCATGCTATTTTAGATTTCCTCTTTAACGTCTCGTGCAAAGGAATAGTTGACGGAAAAGGGTTTATTTATTTGCCTATACAAAAAAGCGTATCATCTGTTCGGATCAAAGCTGTATTATCACTAAGAGCAACCGAGCTTCTCACTATTCCGTTTCTGGCTGACCCCATCTGGGTTTGATGTATTTTATTAAACTTTTTACCTGCAGCGACAACAACGACTTCACCATGGTGAGTTATAACAAAAATTTTCCCATCTGCGGCAGTTGGAGAAGCTTCAATTTTTCCATTAACATTAAGATTTTCACTCCAGATAACTTTGCCAGTTGAAGGTTCAACACAACTCAATACATGACTACGCTTTTTTCCATTATGCGCTACATAAAAATGCCCATCATAGAATAGGGGAGTGGGTACATCTGAGGCTATCGCATCCTTCTTGCCTTTCCATGAAATTGAGGAATCATCAAGTTTCCCACTCTTCCCTAACTTGACAGCATAGACAGGATCCCCTTTAGGGGCACATGCAAGAGCGACTCCATTTCCTGCAACAGGTGAGGGGACCAGTCTCCAATGACCGATTTTAGTGGGATTCCAAGTGCCCCATCGCCAAAGCTCTTTACCTGAATTTGGATCATGACCAGTTATGCAATCTCCACCAGTTACCAATAATTGAGATTTGCCATCAATCTCATATATTACCGGGGTACTGAAAGCTTCTTTTGATTCAGCTTTTGCTTCATCAGGTCGGTTTGTTTTATATATTTCTTTTCCTTTGTCTAGAGAAAGGGCAAGAAGAAATGAATTTTTTTTGCCTTCTCCTTGTTGAGCAGGATGAACAGGAGTGTCTCTTTGCAAAACTTGTAAAATTATTTTCCCATCGAAAATAATTGGGCTCGTTGAGAAGGTCCATAAAAAGTAAAACTTTCCGTATTCTTCTTGGATGTTTTTTTCCCATTCTATTTTTCCTTCATGCGAGATAACAGCCATATCACCTGTTCCAAAAAAGAAAACTACATGTTTTCCATCGGTCACAGGGGATGCGCCTGCATAGTTAGATCGGTTGTCTTGGTTTAAACCTTTTCCAACTACATGCTTCCAAAGTTCTTTTCCTGACTTTAAGTCATAAGCAACTGCTAGGAGTTCCTTTTTTTCTTCATTAGTTGTAGTAATGAAAACTTTGCCATTTGATATAATCGGTGTGGAAGCTGCTTTTCCTGACATCGGTTGAGACCACCTTATATTTTCCTTTGAACTGAATTTTGTGGGTATGTTTTTTGCGCTACTTGATCCATCCATGTTTGGACCTCGCCAATTGGGCCACTCAGCGAGGCTAATTGAATTAAGGGCAATAGTTAGAATTACAGCAGTTAGGGTAAGTGATTGCATGATATAATGTTAAAAAATACTTGATGAATATATAAAAAATATATCTAAGAAGGCAATTATTTGTTCATTTAAAACTGAATTTTTTGCTAAAAACATTCAATTTTAAGGGAGTTTTTGCGGTGGATATTTTTCTACAGATCCTCGAACCCTATAAAGCTTGTAAAGCGAACCTGATTTAGGGAATTCAAATGTTAAATTCTTTTTTTGATTGTTCGTTAGTATTTTTCTCTGAAATGACTCCCATGTTCTCCCGCCGTCAATACTAGAATCCAAAATCAGCTCTTCAAACCCCTTTGTAGTAACTTTAATTTCTATATGGTTTCTATTCTTAATACTAAGGTCGGCGATTCTTACTTGAGGCTCAATCCCTTTCGTTTTTCTTATGGTTTTACTTTTACTGTAATTAAACCACCGACCAGATATGCTCGCTTTTAACTCTAACCAATATGAGCCATAATTAATGTTATTGAGTCTAAATATTCGCTCATCAGGATTAATTTTTTTAGATTGTAATGTAATGAGCTCTTCGGCATTAGATATTTCAATTTCGTCAATGAATGCTCCCATTTCTATCGGATTTTCTCCTGGCATTGGAGTCCAGTTAGCTCCCCATTCATATTGATATACGAATCGAATTCTTATCTTTTGTCCGCTGTAATTTTCTAATGGCAATTCGATTTTTCTCCATTCGCTATCCCAGTCGCCTAGGATCACTTGGTAGCTATGTTTGCCATAACGTTGCCAAATGGTTTTCCAAAATCCTGATTCTGATTTCACTTCCACATTAAGGCGCGTACCTTCCCCAACATATCTGAATAGTTGATCAAATTTAAGTATGCTTTTCTTTGTTGGAATAATTTCGTTTGATATTTGGATGTTCTCGTCACTTCTAGCCAAATGAAAAGATTTTACGCCCCTACTTTTAACTTCATTAACTATTAGTTTATTTAATTTGGAGGAGTCTGTTCTAACCTTAATCGTTTCAATGTCCTCTGCTCCTTCAGTCCAATTTGTTTCAATGGGTTTTCTAATCAATAATTCATATTTTTCGGCTGCCGTAATCCCTTGAAAAGAATAAGAGTCATTCGTATCGTCGTAGATCGAATCAGGCCCACTTATCGAAGACTCCTCTAATTGATATGGATCAATAGTAATAACTTCATAACTGTATTCTTTTTTCTCTGTGCCTATAACATTAGAAATAGTAACTAAGTATTTTTGGTCACTGGTTTTTTCACTAATTTGACCGTTATTATTGAGCTCAAATGCAAGAGTTGGGTCATTTCCCTCAAAACGACTTCCTCTGTGAATGATTGTAACAGGAATTTCTTTAGCATTTTTTTTGATAGTTACTTTTGCTAATGAATAATCTGCATCATTTTTTTTGTCATGGGGTATTGCAAATGACCAGCGATTGTAAATAACTTGTTTGGGAACATAGCCCTTAGGTGGCCAAGCAATAAATTCTACATTCGTGTTATATGATTGAGGGTTTTTTCCGATGACCCAAAGAGCCATTGATGAATTTCGATTAGTAGGTTCGGGTTCGGGTTCGGGTTCGGGTTCGGGTTCAGATTGTTGAATGATATAGTTCAAAGGTATTGAACCATGTCCCATTAGAAGGGGAGCTTTTGAATAAAGAATCCAACGCCGGTGTCCAAGTTCTTTATTGTTTTCACCTGAATCTTCAATTTGTCCATCCACGGCTGCTGGACCATAATAAGGCAGGTTTAAGCCCAGTGATAAATTTGAATACTTTGCAGCATTTGCCCCAATTTCTGTGTAGTACTTCCAATCTTGGCTTGGATAATGGCTCAAGCTGTTTTGATAGGCCATCATGAAAGCCGCTTCTTGTGCCTTATTATTTAAATCATCTGATAGCTTAATGTTAGCATTCAAGCCTGCCATAGCCCTGAAGTAATTAACTCGTGTTATTACATCTTCGTGAATTTTAGTTGATAATTTACCAGGATTTCGATCTATCATACTACCGGTCCACTCATGATGATTTTTAAAATCTTCAGATGGCAAGTAATGGTCAAAGTAGAATTTTATGACCTGACTTCTGTCAGCTGTATTTACTGAAAGCTCTTTGGCATTGAGTAAATATGAAAATAGCAGTTGTGCGGTTAAAGCTTGGAAAAGGCCTATTTTTATCCAAATCACAAAATCATCATAACAAAATAATTAACAGTAACAATGAAAATTATGGAAATTATAAAATCTAATTAAGCAAACTCTATTATAATAGCTTTTTTAATATTTTATTTTTTAGGGCTAAGAATCGCGAGGTCTTTGAATTCCACGTCCATTGTATCCCCTCCGTGCAATTGAAGGCCAATATGTCCTGAAGTTCTGCCTTTGTCGTTTATTAGTTCTGCAGTCTTTTGACCATTAATATGGACAACGATTCTTCCATCATGTGCACTGAGGCTTAAGTCTGACCATTTCCCAGGTTTATACTTCTTTTTGGGAATGTCTTCTTTAGTAGGTTTGATAACCCAGCCACGCCCTCCAGTTTCATAGAGCCCACCAGTTTCCTGTGAAAAATCAACTTCGACTTGGAACCCGTTGACTGAAACACCCCCGCTCACAGGTTCACATCGAAAATAGAATCCAGAGTCGCCACTGTTAACTTTGAATTTCGCTTTGACTGTGAAATTACTGAATTCTTTTTCAGTTAATAGAATTCCGTGACGCTTTTCTTCCTTAGGACTTTTACCAATGATACTGTCGTTTTCAACTGACCAAGTTCCTCCAGGGAGCGTGCGCCAACCTGTTAATGTTTTACCGTTAAAAATTGGATCCCAAGTATGAGACCCAAGATCTTGAATCTTAATATTTTTCCAACGAACTTCATATGGACCATCTGACTTGTTGCCTATTCCATGGACCTGTAAACCAATAAATCCAACCTGTGTCATCGAATCAACAAGGTCAGCAGCTGGCACACCATTAATCCATGTTTTTATTGAATCTCCATAAGCGCGAACTTTTATGTGATTCCATTCGTTGGGCTTGAATGCTTTCCTAGCATTTTCATTTTTCGATAAGTCGTTAAGCCACCCTCTGCGGCCCTCATCATAAATTCCTGCCGTCCACATGCGGTTTCTGTTAGTGTCTGGATCAATCTCGACTTGGTAACCGAAAACTCTTCCATTTTCTTTTTCTTGGCTTCTTACTTGAACACCAGAGTTAAGTCTCGGATCAATTTTAAATTCATATTCTAAAACAAAGTCACCATAATCTTTTTCAGTACAAAGAAATGAATTAGGTGTGTTAGGAATAGTTTTCCCAACAATACAATTGTTCTCTACTGAGTAATTAGCTTTACCTCCTTTTTGTGTCCATCCTTTGAGAGACTTTCCATCAAAGAGAGATATCCATTTTTCTTCTGCAATGGAATTGATAATTAGGCTTTGGATAATTAATGTGAGAGCTATATAAAATTTCATAATTTATTTTATGAAGATGAACTAGTTTAGAGGTTGAATGCTAGAATTAATTCAAGCTATTTCAAGATTAGGATATCGTTATAATTGGATCAGTTGGCTTTTTTTATTGTAAATTTACCTGGTAAAGCTTGGAAAGAAACACCATTAGAGAATTTCACTTCTTTTGATTTTTTACTATTCAAATATACTACGTGAAAAGTGGTGCCGTTCTTCGATTTAAAAGTTGAGGAAATAGGGTGATTGCATGTGATGTCTTTCTGTACTTGGCCCAGTGTTTTGAGGTTTTGTATCCAGTGAATCGTATTTGCTCTAGTGTTACCAGAATCCAGAGCCAGTGTGTTTCCGTAACTTTCCCAATTCTCCCATGATTTTTCAGCATCATGAAGTGCTTGATAGCTCAACATAATACTGGGCCATCCAGACCATCTTCCTCCCATTTCTTTAAGTGTAAAGTTGTGATTATTTTTAACAAAATTTGGAAACCTACCTAGATACAGTGAGCCTCCATGTATTGGTAGAATGTTGATTCCTGTTTTACAGTGAGCGGCATTTGAGAACCATGTTTCATAAGTTCCTTTTCCTCCCCAAATCATTGCTAGCGATGGAGATGATATTTTATTTGGATGATTTTCACCGTATACATCGAACCAATATTCTTCGATGGCTGCAAGCTCTGAAGAGTAGAGGAATATTCCAAGATCACGAATTTTTTCATCATTAATAAACTGTCCAAATAATATTAGGCCTGTCCAAGCATTCATCGATTCGGAAGAGGATTCTTGATTGTTTCCATCAGCGAATCGCGCATGCCCCGATGCCCAGCTGTGTCCAGCATAAGGATCGTAATTCCTCAGGAAAGGGAAGTTCTGACTTTGCCGGTTAGTGTTTGCTATGTCATCAATTAATAAATTAATAATTGGTTCCAAGGTTTCGGTTTTTAGCCATTCGGGTTCCATTCTAACGACCTCAGCAATTGCTCTCAAAAAGTACCCATAGTGAAAGTGGTGGTCATTAATCTCCTTTGCAGATCCATAGCTTGGAGGAATGCCGATTAAGGTTGACCAGTTGGCATCGTAGAAAAAATGTTTATCGCCTGTTTTATTGTTAGAAGTGAACCAGTCTTGTAATTCTGATTTTATAGTAGCTCTTATTTGTTCAGATATTTTAGGATATTTACAGGTTTCAGCTATAGCGCTAGCTGTCGCTAGATTTCCTAGATGCTTGCCTGCCCAATAGGTGTCTTGAGCTTGATTTTTGTTATTGGCGATTTTTAGAAGATCGTCTTTTAGTTGTCTGACCTGTAGAGGAAGGCATGGAAGGACTCCTGGAAAATCATAACTAACTTCGAAAGATTTTCCAGATAACAGCTTCATTACTCCTCGGACGCATTGATACTGGTGATTGAGCTTTGGTGTTTCAGATCTTCTCCATTGATGAGGGTATAGAGCAGTGAGAGTTTTGTCACCTTTGCTATCTGAGCAAACAGACTTCATTTCAAAATTGTATGAAGCTACCGATGTTGATATGTGTTTATTGTATTTCCAAGTGACTTTTGTTTTCACTACATGGTTGTGCGCATGTTCAGAGAATAATTTTAAAGTCGATAAATCTTTGCTTGGAAGTAGGGCTACAGAAAAAAATCCATTCTTAGAGTCTTCAATTGTAATTTTCTTATTTTGTATTTCATTCCATTTGGTTCCTCGTGGTGTAAATAATCCATAATGATTACCTTGACTTGAGGTGAGTCCGATGACGTTAGGGGATTTACTCCAAATGGTAGGTTTAATATCAAATGTTATCTCAGGAGATAAGTTACAAAATTCTGAATAGATAAATGGGGATCCGTGCCCATAAGTGAAGCGCAGATGCTTTTTTTCGTTACCTAACTGACTAGTAACAAACCAGTCACTATAGTTGTGGGCTAATGTTTCAGTGAATGGGTTTTCTGAGTCTGCTCCGATTGTTAAGTCTTGAGAGTGAATGGGCATACCCGCGATTACGCCCTTCTCAGTAGCAAATTTTTTTGCACCTGGATAGAAGACTCTTAAGCCTGACTCGTTAAAATTAAGAGCTAATGGATGGGGGAAA
>CEQX01141696.1_pt1 | contig 10351 bp, 8 predicted proteins | sample 356261 | NCBI WGS metagenome assembly CEQX01 (sample SAMEA2621076, study PRJEB7988) | marine metagenome | isolation source: saline water (ENVO:00002010), including | reverse complement strand
TAAGCAACGGTAGCTATTGTTGATCCTGTAGTAATATTTTCTGCAAATTCACTTCCCTGAAGGCTGATTGTGACATCTGGTGATTCATTAACATCTGATAACGTAATTGTAAGAGGTGAAGTGGTAGAGTTGGTTCCATCCGATGCAGTGACGTTGAATGTATAGGATGTTGCTGTCTCGTAATCAAAGGTTGCCTTTGAAGTAATGTTGCCTTCACTATCAATTTCAAAATTCTCACTTCCGGCTCCAGATAAAGAGAAGGTTACATTTTTAGATTCAGGATCTGCAGAAGTAATTGTTGCCAATGCAGTACCTACTGCAATATTTTCTTCAAAACTCTGAGAGTTCAATGTTGAGGTTAAACTTGGAGCCTCATCAATGTCCGATACTGAGAAAGAAATTACATTAGTACTAGTATTCTCTCCATCGCTAGCTATAAGGGTTATCTCATAATTAGCATAAGTTTCGAAGTCTAAAGTGTTCTTTATGGATACATTTCCATTCTCGTCGACAGAAAAGTTTTCACTGCCAGTTCCAGACAAGCTATATGTGATTGTGTTTGATTCAGGATCGATCGCGGATGAAGATGCAATAATTGTTCCGAGAGCTGAATCTTCGCTAAATGAAGGTAAAGCAAGAGAGGAAGATAATGATGGTGCTTCATTGATATCTCTTACATTAATTAATATCTCTGTTTCTGAACTTAGAATTCCATCAGAAGCAGTTATAGTTAAGGTATAAGAAGTTTTTGTTTCAAAATCAAAGCTTTCTGCTAAGGAGATATTACCTGCTTCATCAATAGCAAATCTATCGCTACCTTCTCCACTTATTGTATATGAAACTGCTTGGTTCTCTGGATCAGTGAGGGTAATTCCTACTAATACAGAGCCTACGGCCAAATCTTCTCCATATGAATCCTGAGTTTCTGCACTCAAGGATGGAGCTTCATTGACATCTCTTACGGAGATGCTCACTGGAATAACTACCTCTTCGTCTTGTCTCTTTACTTTGAGGTTGAAAGAATAATTTGCTTTTTCTTCATAGTTTGCATCCCCAATAAAGCTTAAAGAGTTAGTTGCAGAATCATATGCAAATAGTTCTTTATCTTCTCCTTCTATGACAACCGTAACTTCTACTTCATCGTCTTTATTGGTCTGAAGAATGGCTAGACTGATGTTAGTTTCATTTTCATTTATCAACAAATTTTCGTTACTTAATACAGCATCAAAAGGAGCCTCTTCAACAACGGTTTCACTTGTTTCGACTGCAGCCGTGTCTTCAATAGATGTTTCAGAAGCTTCTTCTGTTTCTTCGGTAGTTTCCTCTGCTTCATCAGAACTAGTATCAATATCAACTGATGTATCTACGACATCATCAGCTGTTGTAAGTTCGGATGGTTCTATGTCTGAAGAGTTATCGGAAACTCCGGAAGAATCGAGGGCACTCTCGTCCACATCGGGTTGAGGATCTTCATCTACTCCTGCAGAAGCATCGACTTGGTCAGATGCTTCGTTATCTGAACTAGAATCGGAAGCACCATCTTGTTCTGCAGAATCGGTATTTGATGAAGAGTTTTCATCTACAGAGCTTTCAGACTGCTCTTATGAGGAACTATCATCAGATGTTGTTTCCGGTGAAGATTCATCACTTTGCTCTTCTGATGAATCTTCTTGAGAAGACTCTTCCTGTGACGACTCTTCTGAAGACTCTTCTTCTGAAGTTTCTTCCGACGAATCTTCCTGTGACGACTCTTCTTCTGATGACTCTTCTTCTGACGACTCCTCTTCTGAAGTTTCTTCTTCTGATGAATCTTCAGATCCTTCATCACTTTCTCTGGCTTCTAGCCCTTTTTGGAGTTCTGCCAAAAAGGTTTCGCTTAATAACTCAGGTTCACCTACTTCATCAGTAGGGTCTTCCACAGTAACCACAAATCCATTTTCTGTAAGGCTTGTTGCAGCTGAACTATTCTGATTCGGAGTCATTGTCAGCTCATCTCCATACACAAAAGCAGCTGAAGTAGATAAACCTTGAGTTTGCACTATGGTAATCCCACCCCTAATTCCAACAGTCGCCGAATTTGTTCTTATTAGTGCAGGCCTTTTCTTAGTAACCTTACCTCCCACTAGTCTCAACAAGCCTCTAGAAGATACTTCAAGGGAACCTTCAGCTGTCTCCGGATTGTAAATAAATTTATCTAAAGTAACTGATGAGTTAGGACCAATTGAAAAAGATGTTCCATCTATTAAAAGTAGTGCAGCTCGGCCAATGGAGTCCGTCTCTAGAGTATGATTTTGAATTATTTTGTATCCTGCCTCTACCAGCTTTCTCTCTTCTTCCAAGGTTAGATCTGTTGTGTTTTTATTTACAGCGGAAGCAACTCCTATCTCTTCTTTTGCGAAACTGACTTGAGCGCCAATGATTAGAGCTAACGAAAATATTATCTTCAAGATAGTTTTCATGAGTTCGCCTGATTGAATAAACACAAGTAACTAAAATCTGCAGTAACTTGAAGATTAGATTTTGAGAAAATATCTATTGAGCTTTTATTATTATTTCTTGAGATTCCGTAACTTGCGAATAAGCAGTTATCAGATGTACTGTTTGAAAATTCTAAATTTATTGAATTTAGCTCCTCCTTTCTCTCTCCAAAGACAGGAAGTGGAGAAAAATGCGATTTTTTTACATGAGAGATGGAGGCTTTAAAACCCCAACCACTTCCAAGGCCTGATGTTATATTCAAATCATACGAATTAGACTTGTAAGTCTCGTAGGAAGCTTTGGCATTGTATTTAGCATACTCATATTCAAGCTCAGTTAGAACATTTGAATCGGAAATATATGAGTTGGAAAACGTAAGCCCTCTCATAAATCCACTTTTAAGGTCATTTATTGAAAAATTTCTCTGATCACGAAATCCACCTACCGTTATAAAAGAACTGTTGCTTATCGCACCTTTGAATAAAAGTTCGTATTTTTGAGACGTAAGAAGGGTTTTATCAGCGAGCAAAACAACAAAGCCGGTCACGGATGCATCCAATGCTGGGCTTGTGAAAACTGATGTCGGGTCTCTATCTAAATTGAAGGTTCTTGTCGCAGAAGTCACTAAAGAGGAAGTATCAAATTGATTGAAGGTACCTAAGCGCTGATCAGTAAGTGCCAAAACATAATTTGCTTTATCGCCTCTTGGATGATTCAAGTCCTGATTTAACGTATAGGTATATCTCAAATTTTTAGTGAGGTCTGATTGACTTTTTGAACTATCTGGAACTGACAAAGGAAAACCCGCAATTTCAATGATGTCATCGTCTATTCCAGAATTAGCATTACTTGATCTTGTCAAACCAACACTGAATATATGCTGATGAACATAATCTTTCTCAGCTTCAACAATAGAGTTAAGAAAAGAATCAACCTTTTTTAAGACTTCTTCCGGGGCATCATATTTTTTTACACTATTTAAATAGAGCTTCGCTGATGGGTATGCATTAAGACGAAAATACAGAACGCCAAGTTCTAATCTAATTCTTGGAAGATCTGGTTCATAAATAAGCATTTGTTCGAAGACACTGATTGCAGCTTCCAAATCTCCTAAGAGAATTGATAAATTCGCATATTTAAAGAGAAAGTCCAAGTTAGTAGGGTCTTCAATTAATTCTGCGAAAATCCTCTCTCTTTCTGCATTTGTTTCTTCTATTAGTTTTGGGTCTGTAATAGCAGGTGTAACATTAGAAGCATGTGAATATTGACCAAATAAAAGAGTGACAAACACTAAAGTGCAAAAGCATATTTTATATTTTTTCTCAAAATTACCCACAGATATCACAAAATCTGACGAATTATCAAATATTTATCCCAACAAATAAAGATAAAACTGCCATTTTCTGATAAGCTGTCAGAAAATTTTTAAAAAATGTCTAAAACTCGTCTAAAAACAGAAACCAGATTGCTTAAAGCCACAACAGATATTTTGAATCTGAATGGATATAAGGAGTTAGATGTTCAATCTATTACAAACAAAGCAGGAGTATCTTACGGTACCTTCTATAATTATTTTTCGTCTATTGAAGATGTCCATGAAAGAGTGGTAAAAGAGAAGGTTTATGAAGTTGCTCTAAAACTGAAAGCAGGTGGAAGAGGTTTCCAAAGCCCACTCAATAGAGCCTTCTTCGGCTGGTATTTATCACTCAAATTATTTGCTGAGGACGCCTCGGCGTACTGGATAATTGAAAGACCAGAGATAATTCGTTCAGCTTGGCAAAATGCGGCCGAAGAAATGCAAGAAGGCTTGGTCATCGAAGCTATTAAAAGTGGTGAGATACCGGGATCAGAGATTGATACACTCCTTCATTTTAGAAAAGCCAGAGATACAATGAGAGCAGGTTATGTGATGGTTCTGCAAAAAATTTTGGAGGGAGAAAACACAGAGAAAGCATTTTTTGACTACATGACAACTCTGAATCTTTTTAACTTAGAGCCTGAAAAAATAAAATCAATATTAAATGAGGTTATGCAAGAATCACAAACTATTAAGACAAGCCTATGACAATGGCTCAATTAGGTAAAAAAGCCCTGATACCTTTAGCAGTTTTATTAGCATTTTTTCCTTTATTAAATCCATTCAATTTCTTTAGCGACCTCAGAGTAACTTCCTTTGATACATTCCAAGTTCTCTTTCCAAGGCCTAAATTAGATGAAGATCCTGTTGTCATAGTAGATATAGATGACGAGTCTCTTAGTAAACTTGGTCAATGGCCTTGGTCAAGGGACACTCTTGCCAAACTTACCGATACTACTCAATTGGCTGCTGTTACTGGATTCGACATAGTTTTTGCTGAACCAGACAGGACTGGCTCAAAACAATTGCAAAAACTCTACTCTGATAACAAAGACTTAGTTCGCCTATTATCCAAAACCACCGATAATGATGATCTCTTTGCAGAGTCTATATCGAATCATGGGACGGTTGTTTTAGGTCTTGCTCCAAATAATAAAACCGATTCCTCAAAAAATCAGAGCAAACACGGCCTCGTAGTTCAAGGAGATGACCCAAAAATATTTGTAAGGCCTTACACCGGTCTACAAAATAATCTCTCAAGACTTGAAGAAGCCAGTGCTGGACTCGGTAGTATGAGTATTGGTAATGACGATGTAATTGTAAGAACACTCCCAAGTTTTGAAAATATTGATGGAAATTTAGTCCCTTCCCTCCCCTTAGAAATGGTTAGGGTGGCCATTGGGGCATCAACCTATCAGATTAAGTCTTCAAATGCATCAAGCGAGGAAGCATTTGGTGAAAATACTGGAATTAATAATATAAAACTGGGTTCACTAATAATGCCTACTAATCCAGATGGCAGTTTTTGGCTTTATCCAACACTCAGTAATAATCTGACCTCTATTCCTGCCTGGAAACTACTAGATGGATCATTAGATCCAAACTTTTTCGAAGGAAAGGTAGTAATAGTTGGAACAAGTGCTTCTGGTTTATTTGATTTAAGATCTAATGCTATTGAAAAGAATATTCCGGGCGTGTCTATAATTGCTCAATTTATTCAGCAAATTTTTTCAAATACCTTTTTGAAACGACCAGACTGGCTTTTAGGTCTTGAGTTTTTGATGGGCTTGATTTTTTCTGTACTGATAACTCTCACGATACAAAAGACTGGTCCAGTTGGGGGGCTAGTTGCCTTTGGAATTGGCAATGGCTCAATAGTCTATGGAAGTTATTACTTTTTTAGTACCTTTCAGTACTTGGTAGATCCTATTTCGCCAATGGTTATTTGTTTGATTGCCTATTTAACAATTACATTCTTCAACTTTCTTTTCACCGAGATGGAACGAAGTAAGGTAAGAAATGCTTTTTCACAATATTTGAGTCCTGTGATGGTAGAGAAATTAGCGCAATCAAGTGAATCCTTGGTTTTAGGCGGTGAGAGAAAAGAGATGACTATTCTTTTTTCAGACATAAGGGGTTTTACTGCAATTTCAGAGAACTACAAGAATGATCCTGAAGGACTTACAGATTTGATTAATCAACTCTTATCAACATTGAGTGAGGAAATACTGAAAACTGAAGGCACGATAGATAAGTACATGGGGGACTGCATAATGGCTTTCTGGAATGCACCAACTGACCAGGCAGATCATAGAGAAAGAGCTATAGAAGCTGCTTTTAATATGCAAAAGGCACTGAAACAGCTGAATAAAAACCTTGGAAAATTTGATGATGACGAATTGACGGTAGGGATTGGAATTAATACTGGGGAATGCATTGTTGGAAACATGGGATCAGAGCAAAGATTTGATTACACAGTCTTGGGTGATTCAGTAAATCTGGCCTCCAGACTGGAAGGACAATCTAATAATTATGGTTTTCCAATGATCCTTGGACAGTCTTCTGTTGAGGGGCTTGATCCAAAAAGGATAATTGAATTGGATTTAATTTCCGTTAAAGGTAAAAAAGAGCCAGAAAGAATTTATACTTTACTGCCTGAGAACCTGAACATACCTGCACAGTTCATAGAGGAACACGGTGAATTTCTCAAAATGTATAGAAGTCAAAACTGGCAAGGGGTAAAGGCACATATTGGAAAATATAGAGAAAAGTTACCGTTCTTTAACCTATACTACGATCTAATTTCTGATAGGACAGAAGAATATAGTCAAAATCCTCCGCCAAGTGACTGGCAAGGAGTTTTTGTTGCGAAAACGAAATAAAATGAAAAAACCAGTTTTAATTTTTCTGTTACTACAGCCCTTCTATATTTATGGAGAGGCCATAGTAAATATTGAAGATCAGCGGAACGAGGGTAAGATCGGTTTTTTTTCAAAGATTGGTTTGCAATTTAGTGGATCTAGAGGAAACGAAGATAGAGATTTTTATTCTCTGAATCTCAGACTTGATAACAATACTGAAAATATAGAATCTTTCTTAATAGCGCAGACTTCAGAGCGAAAAAAAAATGAGATTAAAACTTCTGACTCTACTTTTGTTCATGGCAGATTGATTTTCCTAAATCAGACTCGCTTCAGTACTGAATTCTTCGCTCAACATAGTAAAAATCCATTTAGAAGCTTTCTGCAGAGAGATGTGATTGGGTTTGGAACAAGGATAAATCTTGGTGACTCTACTAAGCTAGGCTTTGGTTTGCTAACCGAGGATGAGGAAGATTTACAAGGCATTGAAACAGACACCGAAAGACTATCGATGTATTTCACAGATAAATATTTATTGGCTGAAAACATAGATCTGCTTTTAACGGCTTACTTTCAGCCCTCTTTAGATGAAACTGATGATTATAAAGCCAGCATTTTGACGGGCTTAAATTTTTCAGTGAATGAAAATGTAAGTATTTCTCTTCAAATTAGTAGTTTTTATGATTCAAGACCGCCAGAATTTGCCGACAAGCAAGATGAACAAATTTCTACAGAATTTTCCTACTCTTTCTAACTATTGATAGCTTCAAGTTTTGCTTCGATGGCTTGGAAAAGGACCGGGTGCTCGTCAAAGAGCTCTTCAAGGTCCTCTTTTTTTAATTGGAGCAGCTTAACTTCCTCAAGAGTTGTAATAGTCGCTGTTCGAGGATTATTGTTTACCAATCCCATCTCTCCGAAATAATCTCCTTTCTCTAAGACTATCGGCGTCTCAAGTTCTACCTGTGCCCTACCCGATTCTATTATGTACATAGAGTCGGCTTCCTCACCCTTTTCGAAAACTGCTTCATGTGGTGGAAGCAGCACCGCATCTAATTTTTCATTAATTTTACTTAAAGCTTTAATAGGTAATTCCTCAAAGAGCGGGACTTCTAAGATAGCTTCAAAAGTAACAAGGAAATTTCTTTTTTGCATCTCTTCGTAATATGCCGAGCCCAATATTGCGGCAGGTAACGCAAACATTCCTATGCCAAGCAACATTGTCAAGGTACCAAGAACCTTTCCAAGTGGAGTGATAGGATGAACATCTCCATAACCAACAGTAGTTAGAGTTTCCATTCCCCACCAAATAGCCAGAGGAATACTTCCAAACTTATCAGGTTGAGCTTCTCTTTCTACGAAGTACATGATGGTTGAAAACAATAATAGGACAGATAAAACAAGAAATAATGATCCCAATAGGCTGTGTCTTTGCACATGAATGGTTTTAAACAAAGTATTGCTAGGAAGTAGGATTCTGGTTCTACTGAATATGTCAAAGAATCTAAATAATCTAAATATCCGTAAATCTAAAATACCGATTAAAAAATAGTTGATTAAAACCATTCCGTCCATGATGTTTAAAAATCCCAGATTTCTTTCTTTGGCAATTCTATAGATAAGCTCACCAAGAAAAACTATCATCGACATCTGGAAGAAAATATCTCCGTAAGCAAGAAGAGTCCCGTATTCTGGAAGCTCCATGGATGAAATTACTTGATGCAGAATATTTAGAAATATTAGTCCACCAATGAATTTATCAAAAAAAACATTTGGCTTATTGTTAGTATTCTCCATAGTCTTGTTGGTTTAAATAACCCTAATAATCCCGTAAACAGAGAATTAAAGGGCTTTACCTTTGAGATGATTGATTAATTGTTTATCGTGAGTAGTAATTGCCGAGTAACCATCTCTCAAAGCAGGTTTCCATCTTGGATTTGATGAACCTACTACTTCATCACCCATTACAGTAACTCTCTGAATAATTCTCTCGCCAACAAAGTCATTGACCACATAGTGTTGGGTGCATCTATTGTCCCACATAGCAATAGTCCCTTCGGTCCAATGATATCGAACTGTAAATTGCGGTTTAGTAACCCACTTTGTTAAGTAAGTAAGTAACATGTCGCTTTCTTCGATATTCATCTCCACTATTCTTCTGGTGAAGTGCTCATTTACATAAAGAACTTTCTCTCCAGATATAGGATGGAGCCTTACTACAGGATGAATAGCCGTTTTTTCGGGTTTACCATGCGGTCTCGCGTCATGCAGTGCAGTCAAGCCTTCGCAAAGATCTTTGATGGGATCAGACAACGCTTCATAAGCTGCATTTAAATTACTCCACATCGTATCTCCACCTAATTCAGGACACTTAACCATATGAAGTACTGACATAATGGCAGGAGAATCTTGAAAGGTTATATCGGTGTGCCATTCATCAGCAATGCCACCTGTGCTCGCAGCGAGTTCGAAGATTTTAGGATGAGTATCTCTTTTATTTTTGAGGTTTGGATGACCTTCCAATTCTCCAAATTTTGCTCCGTACTCTACGTGCTCATCTTGAGTTATATTCTGTCCTGGAAAGAAAATAACCTTATGTTCTGTTAAATGAGCTTTAATTTCTTCTACTTGGTCATCAGACACTTTTGATAGTTCGATTCCAGTTATTTCTGCACCTAAGGAGGTAGATATCTGTTTGACTTGCATGTTCATTAATTAAGACTCAACGTGGAAAAGTTTATTGTAGATTTTCCATTCTCCATCTTTTTCCAAGAAAGAAAGCGTATCCAGGAATACATGTCCTATATAACCATCTCTCACACGCACTGATGCTGTTGATCCAGCAATATCCATGGAAACAATTTCCAGCAACACATCTTCTCCATTGTCTTTAGGCGATGGTTGTTGACTCTCAACAAATTTAGCAAATTGCTCAACTGTCATTTCAGCAAGACCGTCTTCTAAATATCCAGTTATCATGGCATTGGGGTAAAAAGCTTCTCTGACTTTATCAGGATCAGATTCGTACATACTATCAAAATAAAGTTGTACTCCTTGTTCAATCGCAACTTTAGCGTCCGCCAAAATAAACCTCTCTGATGTAAGTAACCGGATTCCACCTAATTTTTTCAGGAATATGTTCTGCTCCTGGCATACCCCTTTCGATCATAAATGGTTTAAGAGCCTCAATAGCCTTTGCCTCGTCGTAGTGACAAATTCTTGGATACATATGATGCATTGTATGAATTTGCATAGAGTGATTTAGGTATCTGGGTATTCTGTTTGTCCAGAATCTTGTATCTTTGTAACGCCCCTTACCAAGTCCTGAATGAGGAAAATAAGAGAAAACGATTCCGAGATAAGAGGTTGCTACTCGTTTCGGTATCCACCAAAGAAATAAAGTTTCTAGGGGATAAAGAATGGCAAGAACTATCTGTGCAAAATAGAAAAATAATGACCAAATTCCTCCTTTTTCCATAGACTCTTTGAACTTAGGATCTTTTTCCATATGCTGTTGTATCACTTTCATAGCTGGACCGTCATCATTGTAGGAGACATTTACATTCACAGCAGCTTGCCACCAATTTTCAGCATTGCCATGAAAGAAGTCGGGATCACTATCAGCATCATTTGTATGAGCATGATGTTTCATATGTGT
>CEQX01041839.1_pt1 | contig 10355 bp, 9 predicted proteins | sample 356261 | NCBI WGS metagenome assembly CEQX01 (sample SAMEA2621076, study PRJEB7988) | marine metagenome | isolation source: saline water (ENVO:00002010), including | reverse complement strand
TTTCTTTTGTTAGTTATCATTGGTTGTAACAGTGTTGAGGAGCAACCCGACTTTCAAGGTGATGACCCATTAGATATTCAAGCTAATCTACTAAATGGAACATGGATTCTAAAGGACCAATCTTCTGCCGTTAGAGATGGATCAGTAGTCTCTGATTTCAAAGATCTTACATTAACATTTACCGGAGGAACTAAAGATGGTGGTACTTATGGAACTACTAATTCCATAGACTCTGACGTATGGCCAAATTCTGGTGCTTGGGAATTTCAGAATGGAGACAGAAGTAAATTATTAAGAAGCGATAATGTTTCTGTAAGTATTTCAGTGACTCAATCAACTCTTAAGACTAGTTTTACAGTAACAGGTGGTCTAAAAGAAGGTAATTGGGTTTTCGATTTTGTTAAACAGTAATTTAATACCTTTTTCCATTAGATGTTAAAATATTTTAACCTCTTATTGGGACCCGCTCTTTTTTCTATATTTTTCTTTATTGTTGGTCCTCTTGAGGGAATGACATCCGAATCCCATGGAATTTTTTGTAGCGTATTGTGGATTGCTTCATGGTGGATAACTGAGGCAATACCGATTCCTGTAACTTCTTTACTTCCTCTTGTATTATTTCCAGTGACTGGTGGATACGACCTAGGGTTAACTGCCAGTGCATATGGAAATGATATAATTTATTTCTACTTGGCAGGATTTTTTATAGCTATTGCAATGGAAAAGTGGAATTTACATCAAAGAATAGCATTAACAATTATTTCTATTGTTGGAACAAATAAAAAAAATATGATTCTTGGTTTTATGTTGGCAACTGCATTTTTATCTGCATTTCTATCTAATACATCTACAAGTATTATGATGTTACCAATTGGAATTGCAATAATTTCTCAAGTTTCAAAGAGTAAAAAATATAATCACAGTAATTTTGGAAAGGTTTTAATGCTTGGTATAGCATATTCTGCTTCAATAGGTGGTTTTTCTACCTTATATGGTACACCTCCAAATTTGATATTAAAATCTAATATCCAACAATTCTTTAATTATACAATTGATTTTGACCAATGGTTTTTATTGGCACTTCCTCTTTCAATAACTCTTTTATTAATTTGCTGGGTATATTTAGTTAATTTTTCATTTAGTTTATCCTCAGAATCTTCAATAAGTAAAAATCAAATAATAAATAAGTTAAAAGAACTTGGTAAAATAAAATATGAGGAGGTTATTGTATTAATTATTTTTTCTCTTTTTGTGATTACTCTCCTTCTAAAAAGAAAAATTCAAATTTATATTATATCAATTGATGATACAATTATTGCAATATTTTATGCTATTCTCCTTTTTATTTTTAATTCAAAAGATGGAAATAAAAAAATCATCAGCTGGAAGGATAGTGCTAAATTACCATGGGGTATAGTTTTATTATTTGGTGGAGGGTTATCATTAGCAGCAGCTATGCAAGGAAGTGGACTAACTTTATGGATTGGTGAAAAATTATATGGTTTAAATACTTTTAGTATAATTATGATTGTTTTATCTATAGTTTTTGTTGTAAACTTTTTAACAGAGATTACCTCAAATCTTGCTACTGTATCAATGATTTTACCAATTTTAGCAACTCTAAGTATAACACTAGGGCTTCATCCATTCGTCATTATGATAAGTGCAACAATAGCTGCTTCATGTGCTTTTATGCTTCCAGTAGCTACACCACCTAACGCTGTTGTCTTTGGTTCTGGATATTTAAGAATTAAAGATATGATTAAAACTGGATTATTTATGAATTTAATTTCAATTCTATTAGTTACTTTATACGTTTACTATATTTTACCTGAAATTTTAGGTATTGATATTACTGTATTTCCAGAGAGCTTTAAGAAAGATTAATAATTGAAGTATCTTTATCTACTATATCATTCTTATCATTTGTAGCAATTATTATTCCCTTCTCACCTGATACATTCTTATACATTTCTTTATATAAAGATTTTCCATCTTTATCTAAGTTTGTAGTAGGCTCATCTAAAAATAGAAATTCAGATTTAGTATTAAAAGCTATGAGTATTTTTAGTTTTTGTTCTGTGCCAGAAGATAAATCTGATATAAGATTATTTTTATATTTATTAAATCCAAAATAATCGATTTTCTCTTGAATAGATTTTCTTTCATCTCTAAATGTAAAATGAAATTTTAGAAGTTCTTCCAAGGAAAGCTCATTTATTAATTCTTGATAAGGAGCTGAAAAAAAAATATTTTTTATAATTTCTTCTTTACTTAGATTTTTATTATTTGACATATAATCTATGGTTCCTGAACTAGGGATTAACAGATTTGCAATCATTTTAAGTAAAGTAGACTTACCACTACCATTTTTTCCTAGAATAGCATAGGATTTTTTTTTAAACTCTTTAGAAAAGTTTTTGATTACTTTTTTAGATCCAAATTTTTTTGAAATATTTTGACAAATAATTTTCATTGTCAATCTAAAATTCCCTTTATTATTCCTCTCTCACTATTTTCTAAAAAATTAACAACTGTGCTTTTTACAGATGATTCTTTTATATCTGATTTTATTTTTTCAATTGCCTGAGAATTATTTCTTCCTTCTAAGTAGATTATTCTATAAATATTTTGTATTTGATTAATCTGATCCTTGGTAAATTTTCTTCGTTTTAATCCAATTGAATTTACCCCCCTATAACTTAATGGATCTTTACCAGATTTACAGTAGGGTGGTATATCTTTTCTTACTATTGATCCACCAGCTATCATAGAATGACATCCAATTTTTGTAAATTGATGTACTAGAGTACCCCCTCCAATAATTGCAAAATCTCCAACTGTTACATGACCAGCTATCTGAACAGCATTAACAATAACACAATTATCTTTTATTTCACAATCATGGGCTATATGAGAATAAGCCATTATTAGACAATTTTTGCCAATTTTAGTTGTAAGCTTATCTTTTGTTCCTCTACTTATTGTTACAAATTCTCTTATTGTTGTATTATCATCAATAATTACAGTCGTTTCTTCACCGTCGAATTTAAGATCTTGAGGAATTGAACTAATAACTGCACCAGGAAAAATTTTCACATTATTTCCAATTCTAGCACCCGAGTATATCGTAACGTTATTACCTATCCAACAATTTTCTCCTATTTCAACATTCTTGTCAATATAAGAAAAAGGTTCTATGATACTTTTTTTCCCAATTTTAGAATTTTTGGATATAAAATTATTACTCATAATTAATTTTTGATATTGTAGCTGTCATATTTCCATCTCCAACCAAATCATTTGATACAAATGCCTCTACCTTCATTTTTGCTATCCCTCTTTTAATTGGTGATTCAAACCTTAATCTCATAATTATAGTATCACCCGGCTTTATCATTTTTCTAAATCTAAAGTTTTCCACTCCAGCTAGGTAAGGTATATGATTTTTTGGATCATCAATAGAATTCATCACAAGAATCCCACCAACTTGAGCTAACGCCTCAATTAAAATAACTCCCGGCATAACTGGATTTCCAGGGAAGTGTCCTTCAAAAAATGGCTCATTTGAAGTAACGTTTTTGATACCAACTACTTGTGAATCATCCAAGTAAGTTATTTTATCAACAAATAAAAATGGATATCTATGCTTTAGAATTTTTTTGATACCATTTATATCAAGTACAGGTTTTTGACTAGGATCATATTTAGGCGCATTAATATTTTTCTTTTTAAGAGACTTTTTTAAAATCTTTGCAAACTCAATATTAGATTTATGTCCTGGTCTTGCAGCAATAATATGACCTTTTATTGGTCTCCCAACTAATGCTAGATCTCCAATTATATCAAGGAGTTTATGTCTGGCAGGTTCGTTCTTATATTTTAATTCTGTATTATTTAATATTCCTTCTTTTTTGACTTCAACTTTTTTTCTACCCATCATTTTGGATATTTTATCTAATTTTATTTTATCTAATACTTTATCTACAATGACTATTGCGTTATTTAAATCCCCTCCCTTAATTAAATTTTTATTGAAGAGCTCTTCAATTTCATGAAGGAAACAAAATGTTCTTGCTCTTGATATTTCTTCTTTAAATTTAGAAAGTTTATTTAGGGTATGATGTTGACTGCCTAGAATTTCAGAATTATAATCAACCATACAAGTTATTCTATGATTGTTATGAGGGTAAATAGCAATTTCTACATTATTTTCATCATCTTTGTAATGTATTTTATCAGAGATTTCAATATAATTTCTTGCTGCGTCTTGATCTTTGAATTCACATGATTCTAAACACTCTAAAAATTCAATTGAGCTACCATCTAAAATAGGTATTTCTTCTCCATCAATTTGAATCAGTATATTATCAATTTGTAAACCAACAATTGCCGCTAAAAGATGTTCAACTGTAGCAACTGTAGCATTATTTTGGGATAATGTAGTACCTCTTTCAACTGATACAACATAATCCACATCGGCATTAATAATTGGTTTATCTTTCAAATCAATTCTTTGAAACTTTATTCCATGATTAATTAATGCAGGTTTGAATGTAATATTTGCTTTTTTTCCAGTATGTAATCCAATACCTGAAAGCCTTCCTGAATTTTTTATTGTTCTTTGAAAGTTCCTCATTTAGACTGCAAATTATATAAAATTTCCTCTATTTTATTAATTTTTTCTTCTATTGATGGTAATTTTTTAATTATTGAATATGTTCTTACAAATTTGTCTTTTTCAACAGCAGGGAAACCTATTAATGTTTGTCCACTCCTTGAGTTTTTTGTTACTCCAGATTGAGCAGCATATTTGACGTTATCACCCATTTTTAAATGCCCAACAATTCCAACTTGTCCTCCAATCATATTATGTTCACCTACACTAGTTGAGCCAGCTATACCTGACAATGCTGCAATAACTGTATTTTTTCCAATGGTCACATTATGAGCTATCTGTACAAGATTATCAATTTTAACTCCACTATTAATTATAGTTGAATCAAGAGTTGCCCTATCTATGACTGTATTTGAGCCGATACTAACATTATCTTTAATAACTACATTTCCAATTTGCGGAATCATAGTATATTCACTATTTTCTGAAGGTGCAAATCCAAATCCATCACTTCCAATTACTGAATTCGAATGAAATACACAATTTTTACCTATTTTAGATCCACTATATATTTTAACTCCGGGGTAAATAATACAATTTTCATCTATTACTGAGTTATTACCTATATAACAATTTGGGTATATTTTAGTGTTATTTCCTATTTTAACATTTTCACCAATATATGAAAAAGCACCTACATAAACATTTTTTGATATTTTAGAACTTTCATGAATAAAAGATGGATTTTCAATACCATTTTTACTTAGTATATTTTGTTTATTAATTTCAGTCAATAAAAGTGCAAATGATGTATATGCATCTTTGACAAATAAATATGTCTTATTTTTATTAATCGATGTATAATTTCTATTATTGATTATAATAGCTGACGCTTTCGTTGATTTTACATGCTCAAGGTATTTATCATTATTTATAAAAGTAATATCTCCCACATTTGCATTTTCTATTGAAGATATACCTGTAATTTTCAATTTTTCATCTCCTATAATTTCTCCGTTAAATATTTCAGCAAGATTTTTGATTTTAAAATCAATATTATTCATCATAATCTAATTTATATTTGATATCAAATATTTTGAAATGCAAAGATATAAGATTTTATGGGTAGATGATGAAATTGATCTTTTAAAGCCTCATATACTTTTTCTCGAGCAAAAAAATTATAAAATAGAAAAATTTTCTGATCCTTTTTCTCTGATAGAGTATATCAAGACTCATAATGATTTTGATCTGGTTTTAATTGATGAAAATATGCCAGGTAAAACAGGCCTATCTCTCATTAGTGATATAAAAAAAGATTATAACTCAATACCTATAATTATGATTACTAAAAATGAGGAAGAAAATATTATGGAAGAAGCAATAGGATCCATGATTAACGATTATTTAATAAAACCTTTGAATCCAAATCAATTACTTATATCAATAAAAAAGGTATTACAAAATACCAGTATCATTGAAAAAAAGTTAAATGCTGATTTTTTAAGCTCATTTAATAGTATCTCGAATAAAATAAATCAAAGTGATAATTTTAAAGATTGGATTGAAACCTATAAAAGTATTATAGATTGGGAGATTAAATTTGAAAATAATACTGGAACAGAATATCAGAATATTCTTATTGATTTAAAAAAAGATGCAAATAAAAATTTTTCTTCATTTATAATAGAAAACTATGAGTCTTGGGTACAAGAAAAATCAGAAGGTCCTATTTTATCAAACGAACTATTAAAAAATAAAATATTTCGTCATTTAAATCAAAAGCCTATTTTTTTTATAATTATTGATAATTTAAGGTTAGATCAGTTTAAGTCTATAGAAAAACATTTATCAAAAGATTTTTTTCTTGATGAAAATGAACCTTATTTTTCTATTATTCCAACCACGACTGAATATTCAAGAAATTCAATATTTTCTGGACTAAATCCTCTAGAAATGAGTGAAGTTGAAACTGATTTATGGTTTGATAAGAAGGATGGATATAATAATAATGAATTCGAATTCTTAGATAGAAATTTTAAAAGAAATAATTTATCAGTAAAACACTCTTACACTAAAATCATCAATCATGAGGACGGAATAAAGTTTACAAAAAAATTTTCTGACCTATTAAAATATGATTTCAATTCAATAGTTTTCAATTTTATTGATATGTTATCACATGCTAGATCTGAAAATAAATTATTTAAAAATTTGATCTACGATGAAGTTTCATTTAGATCTGTTGCTAAATCATGGTTTAAAAATTCTCCATTAAGTATACTATTGAAATTTTTATCAACTAAGGATGTCAAAGTATTTTTAACAACTGATCATGGTACTCTTAGAGTGGATAAACCAGTTTTGGTAAAAGGGAATAAGGAGACAAATAATAACTTAAGATTTAAATTTGGAAAAAATATTAACACCAACGAAAAAAAATTATATGTATGTGATGATGGTGAAAAAATAAAATTACCGAAAGGAAATATATTTTCAAAGTATATATTCTCATCTGAGAATCAATATTTATTATATCCTAAAAACTTCAACTACCATTCAAAAAATTATAAAGATACCTTTCAACATGGAGGTATATCTATGGAGGAAATTATTATACCATTTGTTGAACTAATTCCTAAATACAAATGATTAAAACTTTTAGAAGTGTTAGTTTAGATCAATTTTATCCTATTTATGAATATATTTTTATAAGAAATAAGCATAAAATCATATTATTTAATGGTGAAATAGGAGTTGGAAAGACAACTTTAATAAAATTTTTTTTAAAAATGTTAGAAGTTAAAGAAACTGTAGTGAGTCCAACTTTTTCTATAATAAATGAATATAAATCAAATGATGGAAGGATCATAAATCATTTTGATTTATTTCGTATAAAATCTCAAAATGAAATTCAAAATTTAGGTATAACTGAATATTTAGAATCCTCAAATTATTGTTTAATAGAGTGGCCTAATCTATTAATTGATTTAATAGATGAAGAGTATATTATAATTAATATTTGTAGGAATAATGAAATCGAAAGGGATGTAGAAATAATTATTAATTAACTTTTCTTAATTTAATTTCCGTAAATTTTTTTTTTGTATGAAGTGGAAAATTACTTTTCATTATCCAGTGATAGTACTCAGGATTTGAATTAAATACTTTTTCCACACTTTGATTTTTATATTTACCAAAATTAAATATTTCAATATTTTGAGAATTTTTAATAATTCTACCAGATATGTCAACAATATTATTTTCAATTATGGATCCTATTGAATCAATGTCTTTTGATATTTTACCTAAAATATTACCCTTATTATCTGTAACTTCCATATTTTCATATTTTTCTAATTGTTTTTCAATTATTTCGACTGTTGCGGAGGTGTCTGCGTAGGCATTATGAGCATTTTCAAGTTTTTTATTACAATAATACTTGTAAGCGGCAGATAAATTTCTTTTTTCCATTAAATGGTATATTCTTAAAGCATCTATAATTTTAATGTTATTAATTTTTAAATCAATATCACACCTAATCAACTCTTCAATTAAAATTGGTAAATCAAATTTCAAGATATTAAACCCTCCTAGATCACATCCTTTTATAAATTCAAATATTTCAGATGCATATGATTTAAATGGTTTTAAGTTGATTACATCTTTGTCTTTAATTCCATGAATTAGGCTGCTTTCTTTTGATATTGGAATCTTTGGATTAACCCTGTAAGATTTTTCTATTTTGCTTTTATCAGTATTTATTTTAATAAGTGAAATATCAATTATTCGATCATTAATAATATCTAATCCGGTGGTTTCTATATCAAAAATAACTACTGGTTTATTTATTTTCATTAATTATTTGATCAAAATTTAAACCATCAAAGTTACCTGAGGACATAAAAAGTTTATTAAATGTTTTATAATTTATATTACTCACAATTTTCAATAGAGAATCTCTATCATTAATTAGTTTTAATTTTTTATTATTAAAACATCTTTTTAGTAAAGACAAGTCAATATTTTTAATTCTGTTTTTATCTAAGATTTTTTGAGATAAATATAGAATACAATCATCAGCCTGATTTATTGTATTTTTATATTTTGGAAGAAAATTCACATTGAAACTACTCGAACTATGTAATTCATATATTACTAAAAGCTTGTTTTTAAAATTATTTTTTACTGCATCTATGGTAGAATTTAATTTTGATGGAGAATGAGCAAAGTCTCTAAAAATTTTAATTTTTTTATCCAATATTTTTTGTAATCTATTTTCTGGTAGTTTATAATTAGATATTGCTTTAAAAAATCTTTTATCTTTAATTCCTAGCTGTTCACAAACAGTCTTAGCTGCAGAAATATTCTGCATATTATGTCTCCCAAAAAGCTTGATTTTATGATTTTTTCCTTCTGAGTCTATCACATATGTATTCCCATTTTTAACTAATGATTTTTCCTCAGAGTATGGTCTAACTGTAACTAAATCTTCATCAACATTTTGAATTAATTCATGAATATTTTCATCTTTTTCGTAAAAAATAATTTCACCACCTTTAGGTGTCTTCTTAATTAATTCATGAAATTGTTTTTTATACTTTTTTTCAGTTTTAAATACATTATAATGATCCCATTCAATTCCATTAATTAGTACAATATGATGATCATACTTAAGAAATTTTGGTTGATTGTCTAATGGACTAGTGAGATATTCATCGCCTTCTATGATTATAATTGGATCTTTTGATAATTTAAGATTTCTTTTAAATGTACTTACCTTAGCACCAATCAAATAATCAAAATTTATTTTATTGAATTTAAGAACATGCATTATCATTGAAGTAACTGTTGTTTTACCATGGCTTCCTGCAATAACTATTCGATGCTTATTTTCGGAAAAATTTCTTATGATCTCTGGATAAGAATATATTGGGATTTTTAGTTTTTTTGATTCTTTGATTTCTATATTATTTTTTTTGGTATGCATGCCGGTTATTACAATATCAATTTTTCTTGAAATATTTTGTTTATAATAACCAAGATTTAAAGGTAAAAGACCGTACTTTTTAAGATTAGATTTTGAAGGGTCGTATATTATGTCATCACTTCCAGAAATTATATGACCTAACTTTTTTAAGTTTATTGCAAGGTCATGCATTACGCTTCCTCCAATAGAGATTATATGAATTCTACTATTTTTTTTGAATTGCATAGCTTCAAAATTATATATATTTATGGCTAGAGCAAATATTATTTGATCTTCTTAACAGATGTTGATAATATCTTGATAATTATAAAAATTTTTCATATATCAACTTATAAATTTTATATAGGTTTGTCAAAATTATTTAATGAAAGAAAGCAGTAGTTATTTACCTAAAAATGTAAGTAGAAATCTTACAATTAATAAGAATTTAAGTCTTGGAAAGTTACCTCCTCAAGCACTAGATCTTGAGGAATCAGTGCTTGGTGCTCTAATGTTGGAAAAAGATGCTCTAACTAATGTAATTGATATTTTAAAACCAGAAAATTTTTATAAGGACGCAAATCGAGAAATATATCAGGCAATCATTGATCTTTTTAATAATTCAGAACCAGTAGATCTTTTAACAGTTACCGCCCAACTTAAAAAAAATGGTAAGCTTGATTTAGTTGGTGGATCATACTATGTTACTCAATTAACCACCAGAGTAAATTCTGCTTCTAATATTGAGTATCACTCTAGAATTATTTT
>CEQX01157618.1_pt1 | contig 10376 bp, 10 predicted proteins | sample 356261 | NCBI WGS metagenome assembly CEQX01 (sample SAMEA2621076, study PRJEB7988) | marine metagenome | isolation source: saline water (ENVO:00002010), including | reverse complement strand
CCACCACCATCGCCGGAACCATTGGATGGGTCTGTGGATGAACCATCACCAACGCCATTGCCTCCTGAACCATTTGCAAGATCATTGATAGACTCTAATTGAACACTGTTCAATCCTTGACAGTTTTGATAGCTAAGCATCAAAAGTGTCGAAAGAACAATTAATGATAAGCTTCTCAAAAAATTTCGAATTTGAAACTTACTCACTCGAATCCCCCTCAAATGGTTTAATTAGATACGCAATTTAAAACCACAACCCCTAGTATGTATTGTATCGGTATACGAATGAGAATTTGAAATGAATTTTGGGTCGAAAGTCGATAATTCTCATTTATGTATCAAAGTGAGAAAAACTAGTGTTTTTACCTGTATAAGTTTTTTTCGGCTGAAAAAATGCTCGGCAAATATGGGCTTCAAACTTAAAAATTAAAAAGCTCTGTCAAAAATATTAACAGAGCTTTCCTATGAATTTACTTTAAAAATACGGCAGTTTTCTTACAAATCGATGCCGTAACCTTTGATTTTACGGTGCAAATGCGAGCGTTCCACACCAATCATCTCTGCTGTTTTAGAGACATTTCCGTCGTTTTCGGCTAGCTTACTTAATATAAATTCTTTTTCAAAACTTGCACGAGCTTCTTTTAAATTCGATTGTTCACCAAACTGTGGCATCTCTCCGCCTTTTACACGCAGTCCAGCAAACTCCAAACAATCTAAATCAACATCATTGCTATTGATCAAAAGATACAAACGCTCAACAAAGTTTTTTAACTCGCGAATATTCACTGGCCAAGAGTAATCCACTAAAGCCGCAAGAGCCTCATTGCTTACACTTTTCTTTGCCGTTGCATTTTCTTTACAAGCCTGGTTTGCAAAGTGGTCGAACAATGCTGGAATATCTTCCCTTCTATCTTTTAAGTCCTCTAGCTGAAAGAAAACAGAGGAATCAATTTGCTCCCAATAGCTTCCCCAATGAGAGTTACGAATATCTTCTTCACTACAACTAAAAGACAAAAGAATTCTAGTGTTACAATAGATATCTTTGTTTCCTTTAAGCCTTTGAAACTTAGAAGTTTTCACAAAATCCAAAAGCTTTTCGATAATGTCTTCCTCAAAAAGCTGCGCATCTTTGATGAACAAGCTACCACCAGCGGCTAGCTCAATCTTACCCATTTTACCACTAGGAGCCCCAGTGAAAGCCTCTTTTTCAAAACCAAATATCTCACTGGCAATCAACTCTTTTGGCGTCAATGCACAGCTCATACTAACGAAGGCGCCTCCGACTCGATCACTGAAATAATGAATGTTTTCAGCCACTAAAGACTTACCAACACCAATGCTTCCCTGGATACAAACCAATCGGTTTTTATTATTTAAATTTGCGATCTTTTCTTTGATATCACGCATTCTAGGGCTATCACCGATGACAGCAATGTTCTTACGTAACTTATTTAGCAAGGCCAGTTTTTGGCTTTTTTCGTTTTGAAAACTCATGATGTTGTTCATCAAAATATGAATTTTATCTAAGCTAATGGGTTTTTCGATAAAATCCCAAGCACCAAGTTTTGTCGCCTTTACGGCGGTCTCAATGGTTCCGTGTCCCGACATAACAATAAACTCAGTTTGAATGTCTTTGGACTTTGCTTCTCTTAAAACATCAATACCATCTAAATCACCCGGCATCCAAATATCGAGAAGAGCAATATGAGGTTTGTGCTCTTTTAAAGCCTCTAATCCTTCTTGCCCATTTTCTGCAGTATATACTTCATAATCCTCATCTTGTAAGGATGCTGATAATATATCGCGAATTGGTTTTTCATCATCAATAATTAATACTTTAATACCGTTCACTGGACCCTCTAAGCTTTCAATTTATTCAAAGGTAACTCGATCACAAATTTTGTTCCTTGGGGACTTAAGCGATACACACGAATGTATCCATGATGATCTTCAATGATCTTTTTCACGATGGCTAATCCCAAGCCAGTACCTTGTGATTTTGTACTGTAATATGGTTCGAACACTTGCTGAATGTTCTTGGCCGTAATTCCAGGCCCGTTGTCTTCAATATCAATTCTAACACTATCTATGGCTTTATCAAATTTAGACGCTACCCTCAATGTTGCATCTGAAGTATTTTCCATAGCTGCTATGGCATTATCAATTAAGTTCACAAAAACTCGTTTTAATTGCTCTGCATCAAACATCAATTCAGGGATCTCATCACTGGGTGCGTAATTCACTGTCACATTTTTGTGAGCCGATTCATACAAAACAACCACTTCCCGCAAAACACGGTTAATGTCATCAACTTTGGGACGAATCTGTGGCAGTCTGGCAAAATTAGAAAATTCATTTACCAAATGCTTCAAACCATCTGTCTGAGAAACAATGGTATCCACACAATCTTTGAAGGCTGGGTCCTCAATATCATCACCAAACTTTCTTTGTAATCTTTGAGCAGCCAATTTGATTGGTGTTAATGGGTTTTTAATTTCATGAGCAATTCGCCTTGCTACTTCTCGCCAAGCTGCGGTTCTTTGGGCATTGGCCAAAACAGTCAAATCATCAAGCACTAAAACAAAGCCTAAGTCCTCGTTTCCGTCGCCACGAAGGAAAGTAATCGTCACTTGAAGACTAAGCTCTTCCCCGTTCATTTCGATTTGTAAATCTTTTTTGATACTTGGAGCACGATACTTATTAGCGTCATCCAATAAATCAGAAACCAAAGTTGTATAATTATCGCCTAGAACATTGGATAGCTTTTCGAGACGAACTTCTTTGTAATCAAGCTGCAAAAGCTTTTCTGCTTCACGATTTAATGTAGTTACTTCCCCTTGATTATTTACTGAGATTACACCTGTTGAGACATTCGATAAAATAACTTCAATGTACTGATTGTGTTTATCCAAAACGTCAAGGGTATCTCTTAAACTTTGGTTAGCCTCTTTTACTTCTGTTTCAGAGACTTCCACTTCTCGCATCATTCGATTAAAAGAGTCTACCAACAGATTAATTTCAGTAGAGCCACTTAAAACCTCAACCGGACTATATACCCCTTTAGCAACTCGTGAGGATGCCTCACTTAGCTTTACCAGAGGTACAGATAAACCCTTGGCCAAAGTAAAACCAAACCAAGTCGCACATAGCATGATCACCAAAGACATCAAGGTTAGAACAATCAAATAGATGGACTTAATGGGATACTCTAGCGAATCAATATCTCGAAAAGATTCGTAGGCCGTAGCGATGTCTGAAATTTTATTTTTTAAATACAGAGGTATAAAAGAGGAAACTACCACAGCTCCTTTTTTATTAGGTAAAGGAACAATAACTCGAACCAAGTTTCCCTCACCAAAAAGATGGACAGTAGAGGCCTCTAAATTATGAGTGATTCCTTTTTCTAAAAACTCGAGAGCTACTTCAGGCAAAGCCTTTAGTGAAGTGTCTTTACTGAGTTTTACTACACGATCCTCAAAAAGATCTGGGTAATACTCAACTGCATCAAGCCCAAAATGCTCTACAAAATAGTCAAGCTTTGTAGGAATCTTGCGCTTGGATCGAACCAACTCATCCACAATCTGGTGAGCAAAGTGGTAATTCTTTTTCTTAGCAGTTACGTAGTAAGAGTTTGTAATATCGAGAGAGTCTTTTAAAATTCCAGTCATCTTGACAGAAAACCACTTATCAAAACTAGAGTTAATGTAGACCACAGAAACTAAAAACATAAGTAAAGTGGGAATCAAACTAAAACTGGTAAAGGCCGCGATTAATTTAGAACGCAGACTACTGCCAATCAACTTCCCTTTTCTCTCCACGAAGGTTTTCACCAAGTTTCTAAAAACCAAAAAGAAAAGGAATAAAATTAATACGATATTTAAATTAACTAAGCCAATAAAGAAAATAGAATGAATGGCTGGTAACTTATGACTGATGCTACTTAATGTGATCTGGAGGTAAGTGAAGAGAATTAACAGCACTATTCCAAAAACAACCGCCGCCACTTCTCTTTTGCGCTTCTTGCGCTCTCCTGGTGGAATCAATTCCTTGCCTGAACTCAAAGGCTCTCCTATTTTGTTTGGCGAATCTTCTTTGACACCTGTAGCATCTCAAGTACTACTTCGGCGGCCTCAACGCCTTTGTGGCCTTTTTCTCCACCGGCTCGGGCATGCGCTTGTTCACCATTTTCTGTTGTTAAAACACCCATACCAATTGGTCGAGAATAATCCAACATCAATTGGCTACAAGAACGTTCTACCGAGTTGCATACAAATTCGTAATGAGTGGTATCACCTCTAACTACTAAACCTAATGCAACCACTCCATCGCAACCTGCCTCAAAACACTCTTTAGCAGCCAATGAAATTTCGATCGCTCCGGGAACTCTTACTTGAACAATATTGTCCCCAGAAATCCCCATCTTTTCAAGATATTGTACGGCGCCTTCTTCTAATTTTTGCGTCACTGAAGGATTCCAGCGACTTGTTACTACACCAATTTTAAAATTACTATTTTCTGCTTTGCAATCGATCAAAGACATGATGTCCCCTTAGTTGGTCTTTCTGTACTCAATTAAATCTGCAATTGTACCAAGTTTTATATTATGCTTTGCTGAGAAAGCTTGTAGGTCAGGCACCCTGGCCATACTGCCATCCTCATTCATAATTTCACAAATAACAGCGGCTCCGTTTAAACCGGCCAATCTTGCTAAATCAACACTTGCCTCAGTATGTCCATTTCTCTCAAGCACACCACCGTCTTTAGCAATGATAGGAAACATATGCCCAGGACTAATGATATCTGCACTTGTTGCTTCAGGATTTGCCGCAACAGAAATGGTTCTCGCTCTATCAAAAGCTGAGATACCAGTTTGAATCCCCTCAGAGGCTTCTATGCTAATTGTAAAAGCTGTTTTATTAGAAGTTTTGTTATCGCCTTCTGGAACCATTAATTGTAGATCCAAGCGATCTGCATTTTCCTTGCTAATGGCCAAGCAAATTAAACCCCTTGCCTCTTTCGATAAAAAATTAATCATCCCTGGAGTAACATGTTGGGCTGCAAAGACTAGGTCTCCTTCATTTTCACGATCTTCATCATCGATGAGGATTACCATTTTGCCATTGCGAATATCATCTATTAATTCTGGAATACTATGCACGTTCCATATCCTTCCAATGAAAAAGGGCTTTGGCCATATAGTCTGGCTCAACACAAACTTTCTCACCTACTTTGTAAGAGGACAGATTTGTTCTTTCTTGGGTTTCAGGAACCAAGCAAACTTGGATCTCACCATCTTTCACTTCATTTACAGTGAGACTAATTCCGTTAATGCAAAGACTAACTTTGTTCCAAACAAATGCTTTCAAGTTTTCTGGTAACTTTATTTTTACTTCGTAAGAGTCACTATCGATCATGCCCGATTTTGACACTTCAGCCATGGACTCAACATGTCCAGAAACCAAATGTCCATGAATGCGATCTCCAAAACGAAGCGAGCGCTCTAAATTATGCTCTCTCTGTAAAAAGAAATTTTCATCCCAGCCAGTAACTTTTAAAGTTTCAGCCGCAACGGCAAACTGCATTTGCTCGTCATCAAAACGCTCTACGGTAAGACAAACACCGTTCACAGCAATGGAATCGCCGGTACGAATGTCATCAAAAAAATCAGGTCTTTCCAACCAAATACGGAGCAAATCTGCAGATTCTTGTGTAGCTTTTAAAGCCTTAACTTTAGCTTCTATAATTCCTGAAAACATGGCGGCGAATATAGCACAATCCCCCTTTATTCCCAACTACTTAGAGGAGAATAACGAAGTTCTTAGTTTTTAATGTGCATTTATTTTAAGCATTCACCCTAAGCTGAGCTAAGCTTTATTGAATAACAGCAAAAAAACCGCGCCTTTTTGCTTTATAAGGCAAATCAAATTTAAAAAACAAATTAATCTGCTTTTCTGAGTATTTAATGGCAAATCTAAGAATGGGGAATTTTTTCAACTTATAGGCACTAGTAAGATGTAAAAATACAAGCTACATTCTCCAAATGCACAACAAACCTGTAACTAGTTCGCCCAAAATCACTTCAAGAATGAAGTTATTCGTAGACCAAGCTTTAAAAAACAAAGACTTTTGGGACCTTTGCTGTGACCATGGTTATATTGGTATCCACGCATTACAAAGCGAAAAATTTCGCTGCATTCATTTTGTCGATCAGCAAAAACATATCATAGAAAATTTAAAAATGCGCTTCCACCAATCGCGAAATTTCTTAAAAGACTCCTATCAATATGAGTTTCACGCCCAAGACGCTCGAAAGCTTTCTTCGCAAATTACGGGCAACTTACTGATCGCTGGTGTAGGAGGAAAGCTGGCCCACGATATTTTGGGAAAACTCATTCAAGAAGAAAAATTAAATGCCGACAGGATTTTAATTTCCATCCATAGCGAGGAACAAAAATACATTCATCTAATTTCTGAAGTCTTGTGCATTTATACTCATAAGCTAAGTCTGTCATTCCAAGAAGGAAAGCGTGAAAGAAGTTTAGAGGTATTTGATTTAGAGCCAAGCCAGTTAGATTAAATCTACTAAAAAAATTCGATTTACTCGCTACGACAAAAGCTTTTCAAGCCCATTTGTCTAAGGTACTATTGCCGCTCAAGGAGAAAATTATGAAACTTATTTTAATTTTAACGACAACAATTTTCCTAGCGGGCTGTGGAGTACAATCCATCCCCAAAGCAAAAAACCAGGTAGAAGCCAGCCTTGCTGAAATCACAAATCAATATAAAAGACGCGCTGATTTAATTCCAAATCTTGTGGAGACAGTAAAAGGCTACGCCAAGCAAGAAAAAGAAACCTTAACCAGTGTTGTTGAAGCAAGAGCAAAGGCCACTTCAGTGAATATCAATCCTGAAAACTTGAACGCCCAACAAATTCAACAGTTCCAAAAGGCGCAAAGCGGTTTAAGCTCAGCCTTAGGCAGATTAATGGTGGTGGTTGAAAAATACCCTGACCTAAAGTCAAACCAAAACTTTTTACAGCTACAAGCACAACTCGAAGGAACTGAAAATCGAATCGCTGTGGCTCGACAAAGATACATCGAAGCCATTAAGATTTTTAACAACGAAGTAAGCGTTCCACCAAGCAGTTGGACTAACTCAATTTTTTATGGTTATGAGAAAATGCCACAGTGGACAGTAGAAAACGCAGCTGACATAGAAAAGACTCCTAATGTTGGTTTCTAAAAATTTACTTAGCCTCTTAATTATTAGCCTTTTTTGTAGTCTGGGCCTGGCTCAGACTACTTATGATGTAAAGAAAAACATCCCCAGCTACCGGGCCCCTGTTACCGATCAGGTTGGTTGGCTGTCTAACAAACAGCAAAACCACTTAAATCAAAAGTTAGACAGACTTTATAAAGAAACAGGCTTGCAATTGGCAGTTTACATCACCCAATCCTTGGAAGGAGAAGTGCTTGAACAGTACAGCCTTGCTGTTGCTGAAACTTGGAAGCTTGGTAAAGCCGATAGCGATCGTGGTTTATTATTATTGATTGCTGCACAAGACAGAAAAATTCGCATCGAAGTTGGACAAGGCTTAGAAGGTGAAATTCCTGATGCCATTGCCAAAAGTATCATCGATCGAATCATCACACCTGCCTTTAAACAAAAAAAATACGCCGCTGGAATCGACCAAGCTTTGAGTTATGTCATTGAAGGCGTCGAACCTAACTTTCAAGTTGGCAAAGTTCTTAGCTACAGAAATAAAAAACAAAAAGAAAAATCTTTATTTGGCATGTTATTCAATTTGATTTTTTGGGTCCTTTTTATTTTTGCATTTGCAAGAGGTAGAGGTTCCGGTCCACTTATGCTAGCCATGCTACTGGGCGGATCCGGTGGACGCGGAGGCCGTGGTGGCTTCGGCGGTGGCGGTTTTTCTGGCGGTGGCGGCGGAGGCTTTTCCGGCGGTGGCGCATCTGGAGGTTGGTAATGAATATTCCAAATTGGATTGAAGATCAAATTTCTAAGGAAGAGATTCAAAGCATTGAAGCACATATTGCTAAAATTGAAAAACTGAGCTCCGCAGAAGTGGTACCAATGATTGTAAGAAGCTCTATTCCTTCTTATATCTTTCCTTTTGTGGCTTTAGGTGTCGCAGGACTTGTTAGCTATCTATTGCAAGTTTTCATTCCCTTGCTTGAGCTCTTGCCCGACTCGGAACACAGCTTAATCGCTTTTACATTTCCGGTTTTAGCTTTGTTGTTTTACTTTTTAATCGTAAAAAATGCTTTTGTTATGCGTCTATTTACTCCAAAGAGTTTTAGAACTTACTTTGCAATGATACGTGCTGAGATTGAGTTTCATCGTCAATGCATGTGGAAAACTCGATCCGGAACAGGTGTCTTAGTGATGCTTAGCTTGGATGATCATCAAATGGTAATTCTATCTGACGAAAAAATGCACAAGGCATTTGGAGAAGAATCATGGGCTGAAATTTTAGCTCATTCCTTACAAAAAATAAAAAGCAAAAACCTTGCTTCTGGAATTGAACATTGCTTAGCAAGTATTTTACCTAAGCTTGAAGCATCTTTTCCTATCGAGCCCAATGACGTGAATGAACTATCCGATACGCTTGTTATTAAAGACTGACGATTAATCTTCGCTTTAAAATAAAAAAACCAGGCACTAAAAAGTGTCTGGTTTTTTTTGGACTTTAAAATCAGAATTTAATTTACAAGTTGATGTACACGAACGCGATCTCCAACAAAAACACCATCACGAACTCTTTCTACCACAATGGCATCCGCTTCTGTACCACGAACGTCTGTGATTTGAATTACTGCAGTTGTTCCCGCTGAAGTTCCACGGTACTTTGATTTACAAGGCTCCCCTTCCCACTGGTGGTAAATGTTTTCTACTACCAGCTGGTCATCCTTTTTCAAACCATCAAAACTTCCTGCTTGGATTGTAATTTTAGGCTCAGCCACTTTAATCACTACACTTTCCCAAGGAAGGTTTTCATTCGCATCTACTTGCTCTTTAATGGTCGCTAAGGCTTTTCTCGCCGCTTTTTGAGTGACCTCTGAAAGCTCAGAGGTTTTAAAAAACTCTGGAGATAGAGTGATATTTGAAAAGCTAAGATCAATTCTAGTGGTTTGAGTTTTTGCTTCATGAGCACCAGTAGCAATCCCCACTGGTCCATAAGTTACGAAGTCTGAGCTATGATAAGCTCCCAAATCCATAAAAAGTTTTGCCTTTTCCATTTTAAAACTTCCACCAATTCCAAATCCACTATCACCACTTGGGCTATAGCCGATCGAAACAGAAGTGGAATTTGAAAGTTCAAAACTAGTAACATTTCCAGTCATGGTAATTTGCTTTCTATCTAAAATACATTGAGGAACTTCATTACCAAAAGCATCCATCGGAGGAATCACTAATGAAATGCCATCAGCACTCATGCCTAGGTCCTCAATATCAAAACTTACAAGGTTCAAAAAGTAGTCACTACTCCCTAATTCAACAGCCATCATTGCATTCAAAGCAAATCCGAAGTCAAAACTTCCACCCGCCGGAGTGTTGAAAACTCGGCTATTGATATTTCTAAGCTCTACACGTCGCTTTAGATTTCGCTCTGCCAAGGCTGGCGTTGCTAAACCTAATGTTAAAATTGTCACTAAGAGTTTTTTCATGACTCTCTCCCCTTGTTTGTCCCGTTTATTAAAGTCCCTTATTAATTATTTTTGCCGCAGTTTGAATTACGCCAGCACCTTCCTCGGCTAACTGAATCTTCGCACTACGAATTCCCTTTGTTTTATATTTCTTAGAGGAAGCACTTGCCAGTACCGCTCCTTGAATTTTTGCTTTTTCAGGAACCACAACTTGCTTTCCTGAGTCGATGATTTTCTGAATCCCTTCTTTGTAGGCAGAGCTTTCCACTGCTGGTACCCATGGGACAACAACCAAATCAATGTCTTGACGCTTAGACACCCAGTCCATTGCGCTATACACAGCGGAGGAATGGGTTTGTCCATAAGGTCCGAAGACTTTTACTGGTACGATTAAGAAATCTTTGTTCGTTTCATTTACTAATAGTTTTGCAGCAGCAGTCCCAGAACCTTGATCATCAGAAGGACGGTTGTCCCAAGAAATAAAATCAAATCCCGTATTATCAATAAACTGCTCTATGCCTTTTTCTCGCGGAAAAACTCCTGATCCAATTAAGGCAACTCGTGGAGCTACAGCAGCAGTTTTAATTTGGTTCTGCGCTGTAAACTCTTGATCATAGACATTTTCAAAACGCCATTGGGCGTAGAAAGTCATAATTGCCATCACTAATTTTTCAAACCATGAGTGTTTTTTCTCTGCACAATTTCCGAT
>CEQX01042645.1_pt1 | contig 10378 bp, 5 predicted proteins | sample 356261 | NCBI WGS metagenome assembly CEQX01 (sample SAMEA2621076, study PRJEB7988) | marine metagenome | isolation source: saline water (ENVO:00002010), including | reverse complement strand
TTCCAAAAAATAACAAAGAAAAGTTCTTTTCCAAATTCTTTTGGTTGAATTAGTCCTTTCTTTTTAAATCTATAAACCTGTAGGTAGTCTTTCCACATAACCCAACCAAAAGTCATTAATCCATATGCAAAAATGAAAAACTTGTGTTGATGTCTATGAATTGGCTTATGCTCCGTGTGGGGTGAAAATCTCAAAAAACCAGGACCATCAATATCTTCATCTAGACCTTCGACGTTAGTGAAAGTATGATGAAGAACGTTGTGCTGAAGCTTCCATAATTTTGCACTACCACCAACAAAATTAATCGTACAACCCATTAACCTGTTGATTACTTTATTTCTAGAAAAAGACCCATGGTTACCATCATGCATGATAGATAATCCAATTCCAGCCATTCCTACCCCCATAAAACTCCATAGGCCAATAACTGCCCAAGTGTTTGTAACGGTTGAAGTTACAATAACTAGGAATGGGATGAAAAAAGAAGATAACATAACAAAAGACTTAAAAAACATATTAAAGTTTCCAAATCGATCAATATTATTCTTCTTGAAATATTCGTTGACCCTTACTTTAAGAATTTTAGAGAAGTCAGGTGATAAACTTCTATTAAATTTTACGTCTTTTTGTCTCATCGGGTGTAAAATTAGTATTTAAAAGGTCGTGAAGCCACTAATTGGATTGATTTTATTATAAATAAAACTTATTAGGCAGTTTTTGAAGTAGTGTCTGCATTATTGTTTAAAAGTTTTCTGACTGTATTTAAAATTGCTGCTTTATCAATGTTACATTCTGCATGCAGTTCATTCTGAGTTCCATGTTCAATATACCTATCTGGAATACCTAGGCGTTTAATTTGCGCCGAGTACCCATGATCGACCATAAATTCAATTACTGCACTTCCTATACCTCCAATTATGCTGCCGTCTTCAATCGTAATTATCTTATCAAATTTAGCGAAAACTTCATGTAAAAGAATGGAATCTAGAGGCTTTGCAAAACGCAAATCATAATGGGCAGCATCAATACCTTCTTCATTTAGATCTTTGCAAGCCTCAATGGCATAGTTTCCAACATGACCTAAGGATAAAATAGCAATATCAACACCATTTTTAATCTTTCTTCCTGTACCAATTTTAATTTCTTTGAAAGGTGTTTTCCATTCCGTCATAGCACCTTTTCCTCTAGGATATCTAATTGAAAATGGTCCTTTATTTGGTAATTGAGCAGTAAACATGAGATTTCTCAACTCCTCTTCATTCATTGGGGCGCTTACAATAATGTTAGGAATACATCGCATGTAGGCAATATCGAATGCTCCGTGATGTGTTGGTCCATCAGCTCCTGCCATTCCTGCTCTGTCTAAACAAAAAACAACATTTAAATTTTGAATAGCAACATCATGAATTACTTGATCATATGCTCTTTGCATAAAGGAGGAATAGATGTTACAAAAAGGAACTAAACCCTGTGTTGCCAATCCAGCAGAGAAAGTAACGGCATGTTGTTCCGCAATACCAACATCAAATGATCTATCGGGCATTGCTTTCATCATAATATTTAATGAACTTCCTGTAGGCATTGCTGGGGTAATTCCCATTATTTTCGGGTTTTTTTCGGCTAATTCAACTATAGAATGTCCAAATACTTCTTGGTACTTTGGTGGCTGAGGACGTTTGGGTGTGACTTTTACGATTTCTCCGGTGTCTTTGTTAAATACCCCTGGTGCGTGCCACTGTGTTTGGTCTCCCGATTCAGCAGGTTTATATCCTTTGCCTTTTTTTGTAAGTACATGTAGTATTTTAGGCCCAGGAATTTCTTTCAGGTCTTTTAGTGTTTTTACAAGGTGTTTTACATCGTGCCCATCAACGGGTCCGAAGTATCTGAAATTGAAAGATTCAAATAAGTTTGAAGTTCCAAGAACAGAGGTTTTGACAGCATCCTGAATTTTTGATGCTATAGCCTGTGCATTTGGTCCGAATTTACTAATATGTCCCAATAAATTCCAAACTTCGTCTTTCACCTTATTGTAGGCTGCAGAGGTAGTTATGTCTGTAAGATACTCGTTCAGCGCCGTTACATTTGGATCAATAGACATACAATTATCGTTTAGAATAATCAGTAAATTACTATTTTCGACTCCTCCATGGTTTAAAGCTTCAAATGCCATACCCGCCGTCATTGCTCCGTCGCCAATGACGGCAATATGCTGTTTTTCTTTATCTCCGAGGTATTTACTTGCGACACTCATACCTAAGGCTCCGGATATAGAAGTGGATGAATGTCCTACTCCAAAAGTGTCGTATTCACTTTCTGATCTTTTTGGAAAACCACTTAATCCTCCATATGTTCTTTGTGAAGGGAATTCGTTTCGCCTACCTGTTATAATTTTGTGTCCATAAGCTTGATGTCCAACATCCCAAACCAATTGGTCTTCGGGAGTGTTAAAGACGTAATGAATGGCTGTTGTTAATTCAACAACTCCCAAACTTGCTCCAAAATGACCTCCCTTTTTCGAAACTACTTCAACTATGTATTCCCTGAGCTCTTTACAAAAGTCAGGTAATTTTTTCGTACTCAGTTTCTTGAGATCTTTGGGGGTTTCAACCTCTAATAATAAATCTCCTTGTTTAAAAGTCATAATAATTATTGGATACAAATTTAGGTAAAATATTCACTTGATTAAAGATGATTTGACAAATAAAAAGCTTTGTTTAACTTGCTTTACATCGAATTTTGACTTCTATTTATAATCAAAACCACTTGTACCAAAAAAAATCCGTTTACCACTTTTTTTACAAAAAAAATTTTTAGTAAACGTTTTTCTGTTAATTTTGTTTCCTGTGAGATTTATAGAAATACACGATCAAAAAGAAATTGCTCTTATTGAAAGAGTAAATGATGTTTACATCAAAAAAGGAGTGAAGCAAACAACAATGGATGACATGGCACAAGCTTTGAATGTATCCAAGAAGACTCTTTACAAATATGTGAAAAACAGAAAAGAGTTGGTTATGAAGTCAACTTCTTTTCATGTGAAAAGAGATAGACAAAAAGTAACCGAAATTCAAAATAGAAACTATAATCCGATATTAGAACAGCACGAATTAGCCAAGTTTGTTGTTAAAACAATTTCAAAAGTTAACCCTGTTCTTCATTCTGATTTAGAAAATTATTTTCCAGAGGCTTGGTTATTTTTAAATGAATATTTTAACGGTTTTGTCTTTGAAAGCTTGCGTTCAAACCTAATAAGAGGACAAAAAGAGGGTGTTTATCATGAGAATTTTAATCCTGAAATTGTTGCTAGATTCTTTGCTACTAGAATTGATTTAATTTTTGATGGTGAATTGTTTCCGTCTGCTGACTTTAATTTCAAAGAAATTTACATTGAATATGTTATGTACCACCTTAACTCTATTGTCTCAGAAAAAGGGAAAATAATATTAAAAAAGCTCGATTTTAAACATTTATAAAAATGCAATTAGTCACAAAAATTATAATAAATATATTTATTGGCTTAATATTATTTGCAGGTTTAGCTAGTGCACAGAGCTTTTCTTTAAAGCAAGCTCAGGATTATGCAATAGAAAATTATTTTGAATCGGTAAATGCTAGCTTGGAGGTTAAAAAATCTAAAGCAAGAATTTGGGAAAATATTGCAATGGGTTTACCTCATGTCAATGCTTCAGGTAATTACCGATATGCTGCAGATTTGGAATTTGATTTTGATCTCTCTGGAGGAATACCTCCAGGACAGGATTTTATTGCTGTTTTTGCAGCAGATAACATTTCACAAGGCAAGCTTGAAGCGTCTCAACTAATTTTTGATGGTTCTTATATTGTTGGTTTACAGGCCGCAAAAAAATATTCTGAGTTTACCAAACTGGATAAAGAAAAAACAAATAATGAGGTTAAAAAAATGGTTTCTTCGTCGTATTACTTGGTTTTAATTTCTGATGAGAATATTAATTTTTTAGAAGGTAGCTTTCAAAATATTGAGGTTTCAATAAAGGAGACAAAGGCATTAGTAAAGGAGGGCTTTTTAGATGATACAGAGCTGGACCAATTGATTTTAATAAAATCTGATTTGGAAAGTACGTTACAGAGTGCCAAACAATCCAAAGACGTTGCTCTAAAAATGTTAAAGTTAAATTTAGGTGTAGAGCTAAACTCCAATATCACATTATCCGATAGTTTAAGTGGAATAATGCAAAAAATTAATATGGATGCGCTAATGGGTCAGCAATTTGATGCTGTTGGAAATCCTGACTTAAAGGTGATTGAAGCTCGCCGAGATTTGTTAAGATTAAACGTGAAAAGATATAAAGCCCAGCGTTTACCTACAATTGCCGCTTTTTATGGTTACCAAAATACAGCATATCAGTTTGAATGGGATTGGTTAAAAGATGCAACTTGGTATGATGCCCAAAACATGGGTGTGTCAATTTCTATCCCTTTATTAAGTAGTGGGCAGCAAGGATCTTTAATTAAGCAGGCTCAACTTGAGTTAACTAAAATGGAGAATAATTTGAACTATGCTCGAAGATCAATGAGCGTTCAGTTTACAAATGCAATTAACAACTTGAATACGAAAAATTCTAATTATGAAAATGCGAAAAAAAGCTTAAAAATAGCTGAAAAGATATTTTTAAGAACTAATGCAAAATATAAAGAAGGTTTGTCATCGAGCTTTGAAGTGTCTCAAATGAAAAATCAAGTTTTACAATCTCAAGGAAAATATATCCAGTCACTTTTTGATGTGTTGAATGCAAAACTAGAGATTGATAAACTACAGAATAGGTAAAAATAAAATTTAATGAAAAAGATATCTACATTATTAGCTATAACCCTATTTTTTTTCTCGTGCGAAAATGATTTAAATGGGTTGAAAAATGATAGGAAAAAATTGATTTCCAGTCATAAAGAGAATATTAAAAATTACACTAAGGAATTAAATCGGTTAGATTCGTTAATAAACGTCCATCCTCAAAGTACTGATGCCGTTGTTGAAATAAAAACTGTTCCGGTAACGGTTACAAAGGTTAGTCAAAAGATATTTGAGCATTTTTTTGAAGTACATGGAAATGTAGAGGCTAAGGAAAATGCTGCTATATACGCTGAAGTTCCAGGAAGAATAAGTGATATACATGTTGTTGAAGGTCAGGTTGTTCGAAAAGGAGATTTATTAATTTCTATTGATGCATCTCAATTAGAATCAGGTATAAAAGAATTGGAGAAAGGAATGGAGCTTGCTTCAAAAATGTACTTAAAGCAGAAAGCTCTTTGGGATCAAAAAATTGGCTCTGAGGTACAGTTCTTGGAAGTTAAAAATAACAAAGAGTCTTTAGAGCAGAGATTAGTTACTATGAAAGAGCAGCTAAATATGTATAAAATACGAGCTCCTTTTAATGGTATTGTTGATGATATCGTTCCTAGGACTGGAGAGTCTGCAATTCCGGGAAGATCTGTCGCAAGAGTTCTTAATTTAAATAAAGTTTATCTGGAAGGAGCTGTCTCTGAAAAATATATTTCTTCTGTTAAAGCAGGTGGTTTTGTTGAAGTTAAATTTCCATCTTTAGGAGAATCTGTAAAAGCAAAAGTTAGTAGGGTTGGTAATTTTATTAATCCTGCAAACAGGACTTTTCAGGTGAAAGTTGAGTTTAATAACTCAAAAGGAAAATATAAGCCGAATCAATTGGCAGTCATGAAAATAAGAGATTACAGGGCCGAGGATGCTTTTGTTATCCCAACAAGAATTGTTCAACAGGATAGGAGTGGTCAGGACTATGTTTACACCTTCGAAGGAATAGATGTTAAGCGTGTTAAAAAGTTAGAGTTAAAGCTGGGCCAATCTTATGAAGGTTTTGTTCAGGTTTTATCTGGTTTAGACTCCACTACAGTTTTAATTGATAAGGGTTCAAAATCGGTTCAGTCAATGGATGCAATTAAAATAAAATAGTAATAATTTATTTAATCACTAAAAGATGTCTGAAAATAGCAATAAAGGGTTAAAATCATTTGGGTTATCCACTCTTGCTCTTAAAAACCCGGTTACTATAATTGTATTATCTGTGATACTTGCTGTTGTTGGTATAACTTCTTACAGGAGCATGCCAATCGAAGCTTTTCCTGAGGTAGTTGTTCCACAAATTTATGTAGGAACACCTTATCCAGGTAATTCACCCTTAGACATAGAAAAATTAATTACGCGTCCTTTAGAGAAGGAAATAAACACAATTACTGGTATTGACGATATAAAATCGACATCAGTAGAAGGGTATTCAACTATTGATATAAAATTTGATTTTTCAATAACCCCTGAGCAGGCTTTAAGAAAAGTTAAAGACGCAGTAGATAAAGTAATGGGTGATCCTGCTTTCCCTAAGGATCTACCGGCTGATCCTAATGTGTTTGAAATGAATATGTCTGAGTTAGTTCCTGCTCTTAATGTTAATTTGTCGGGAGATTTTTCAATGGAAATGCTAAAGGAATATGCAGAGGTATTAGAAGAAAGAATAGAGGATATTCCTCAGGTTACAAAAGTTGATATAAGAGGAATTCAGGAGAAGGAGGTTAAAATTGATGTTGATCTTTATCGAATGGAGAGTATGGAGGTTACATTTAATGATATTGAAAATGCAATTACTTCTGAGAACATGACAATTTCTGGAGGAGACGTAGTTGTTGATGGGGTAAGAAGGAATGTTCGTTTGATTGGAGAATTTAAAGACTGGAAAGAAATCCCTGATGTAATTGTAAAAAATGAAAAATTTAATATTGTTCGGTTAAGAGATATAGCTGAAGTTAGTTTTGAAGGCAAGGAAAGGGAGAGTTTTTCTAGAGAGTATGGATCTCCTGTTGTTATGTTGGATGTAATGAAGCGAGGTGGGGAAAATTTAATTGAGACTTCTGAGGCAGTTGATGATATTATTGCCGTAGCCAAGAGAAATGATTTTCCAGAGGGTCTTGAAATTACAACAACTAATGATTTAACAGGAAAAACAAAAACACAAGTCAGTGAATTAGAAAACTCAATTATTTTCGGTACTATTTTAGTCGTTTTGGTTCTTTTATTTTTCCTGGGCCTTAGAAGTGCTGTCTTTGTTGGAATAGCAATACCCCTCTCTATGTTTATCGCATTTTTCATTCTGAATGTAATGGGAGTTACACTAAACATGATGGTTTTATTCTCTTTGGTTTTAGCCTTAGGAATGCTTGTGGATAATGGTATTGTAATAGTTGAAAATATATACCGTTTAATGGGTGAAGGGTATCGACCTTTAAAGGCTGCCCAGTATGGGGCAGGAGAAGTAGCGTGGCCTATTATTGCTTCCACAGCGACAACTTTGGCTGCATTTGTACCTTTAGCTCTTTGGCCAGGTCTTATTGGTGAGTTTATGAAGTTTCTGCCAATCACTTTAATGATTGTTTTAGGTTCGTCTTTGTTTGTTGCGTTGGTTATAAATCCTGTTTTAATTGCGCTTATGGCTAAAATGAAACCCAAAGGAGTTAGAACTTTAGCAGGAATAATTCTAGGAGTCGGCCTTTTAATGACTTCCTCTGGTGTTCCTGCTGCAGGAAATATTCTTATGTTCATGGGTGTGTTCATATTTATTAATCCCAAAATAATAAGTCCGGTGACTAATAAATTTCAAACATCATTTTTACCAAGATTAGAAAACGCTTACAGAAAATTTATTGCCTTTGCTTTGTACCGTAAACGTCCAATTTCATTTTTTTTCGGAGTTTTGGTATTGTTTATCTTATCTATATTTTTAGTAGTTGCTTTTCCTCCAAAAGTTGTTTTTTTTCCAGCTAATGAACCTGCATATTTGAATGTATTTATTGAAAAACCAATAGGAACAGACATTAATGAAACTGATGGAGACTCTCGAGTTATTGAACAAAAAGTTCTGAATTATTTCAATCAAGTTCCTGGTTATTATTTTAAAACATTAGCAAATGGAGACAGGGACACTGTTGAAATACCGGATACTAATTTAATGCCTATCGTAAAATCGATTATAGCTCAGGTTGGTAATGGAACTTCAGATCCTAGTGAAGGCCCATCCATGGCAAATACGCCCGAAAAAGCAAGGATTCAAGTTTCTTTTGTTGAATTTTCTGATAGACAAATAAAAAAGGGAGGAGATTTAATTTCAACACTAGATATTATGAATACCGTTCGTGAACTTTTAATAGGAAACCCCGGTGTCAGAGTTGTTGTTGATAAGGACGCTGCCGGACCTCCTATGGGTAAAGCAATTAATATAGATGTTTCAGGTGATGATTTTAATCAACTGGTAAGTGAATCTGAAAAAATGCTTTCTTTTATAAAAAGTAAAAATATTGAAGGAATTGAAGATTTAAAAATTAATATACAAACAGGTAAGCCTGAATTAATAGTTCGTATTGATGAACAAAAAGCCAGAAGATTAAATTTATCAACTGCGCAAATCGGAATGACCATTAGAACAGCATTGTTCGGTAAAGAAATTTCTCAATTTAAGCAAGGTGAAGATGAATACGATATTACCCTGAGATTAAATGAGTACACCAGAAATAATATCGATAATTTAATGAATCAAAGAATAACATTTCGAGATATGTTAGATGGTCAAATTCGACAGGTGCCAATTTCATCTGTTGCTTCTGTCAAGAAATCTTCTACTATTTCAGCGGTAAAAAGAAATGAATTGAAAAGAACAATTTCCTTACAATCTAATGTTCTTGAGGCTGATGGCTACAATCCAACGGAGGTTGTTACAGAAATTAAAGAGGCTCTCAAAAATGAATACACTAAGCCTGACGGTATAGAATATAAATTCACGGGTCAGCAGGAAGAGCAGGCAAAAGAGATGAAGTTTTTAGGTAAGGCATTAGCTATCGCTATTTTCTTGATTTTGATGATTATAGTTACTCAGTTTAATTCTATTTCTTCTCCAATTGTAATTTTATTTGCGGTAGTAATGAGTTTCACTGGCGTATTTACAGGTTTAATATCTGCAGGAATGGAATTTGTTATAATTATGATGATGATTGGGATTATATCTCTAGCTGGAGTTGTTGTAAATAATGCCATTGTGTTAATGGATTACACAAACTTACTTATTACTCGAAAGGAATTGGAAATCGGTGTGTCCGGAAAAGGAAAAGATCGTTTAACAATTCCATATATAATAGAGGCTATTATTGAAGCAGGAAGAACCAGATTACGTCCTGTATTGTTAACAGCTATTACAACTGTTCTTGGGTTATTGCCTATGGCTATTGGATTAAATATTGATTTCATTGGTTTGTTCGGATCTGGAGATCCTTCAATTAGTTTAGGAGGAGATAATGTTATCTTTTGGGGGCCAATGGCTTGGACAATTATTTTTGGCTTAACCTTTGCAACCTTTTTAACCTTGGTTATTGTACCCGTTTGCTTTTATTTGGCATTACGATTGAAATACTTAGTGTTGGGGATTCCTAGGTATTAAAAAGGAACCGTATTAAGTTGGTTTTATATTTCAAAATCCCATTCCTTTCCGTAATCTGGCTCGGGTTTTTCGAGGGAATCAACAAGAGTAAAATCCAACTGCTTCTTGGATAGGTCGGCATTTTTTATTTCGACTAAAATTTCATCCCCCATTTGATATTTATTACCGGTATGCTGCCCTACGACGCAATAATTATCGGCATCTAAAACATAGGTGTCATCGGTTAAATTTCGAATTGAAATCATTCCCTCACAAAGGTTTTCTTGAATTTCAGCGTAAATCCCCCAGTCGGTTACACCGCTTATTATTGCTTTAAACCTTTCCCCTAAGTGCTTGCTCATAAACTCAACTTGTTTATATTTTATTGAGTCTCTCTCTGCATCAGAGGCTTGCTTTTCCATTTTTGAAGAATGAATACATTTTTCTTCGTATTCATTTTCATCTGCTGTTTTACCTCCATCCAGATAATGTTGTAAGAGTCGGTGTACCATAACATCAGGATATCTTCGGATCGGAGATGTAAAATGCGAGTAATAGTCAAAAGCCAAACCATAATGACCAATATTATTCGTTGAATACTCAGCTTTTGCCATAGTACGGACAGCTAAGGTTTGGATCATGTTACCTTCTTTTTTTCCTTTTACCGCATCCAGTACTTCATTTAATGATTTGGAAATATTGGCATTTTCTCCGCGTTCAACATTTAATCCGAATTGAACGATAAAGTTGGCAAATTGATCAAACTTATCAGGTTTTGGTTTGTCGTGAATTCGATATACAAATGTTTTAGGATTCTTGTTTTTTTGTTTGTCACCGATGTATTGAGCCACCTTTCGGTTGGCAAGAAGCATATACTCTTCAATAAGTTTATTAGAATCTTTCGCTTCTTTGAAATA
>CEQX01021185.1_pt1 | contig 10381 bp, 8 predicted proteins | sample 356261 | NCBI WGS metagenome assembly CEQX01 (sample SAMEA2621076, study PRJEB7988) | marine metagenome | isolation source: saline water (ENVO:00002010), including | reverse complement strand
TCAGAAAAATCGGTAGAGTCTATGTCAACCCAGTGGACTTGAGAAAGGACTTCCAACTGAACCGCACTGACATTAGGATAGGGGTAAAACACATACGGTCCATCAGTAGAGACATCTATGCTATCACTTGTTATCCAATTTCCAGACACGAGTTGCCGAATTTGAATCTCAACGGGTTCGTGTTGTGCATGAAATTCTAAACTTTGTGTTTCGTTGATTGCGATGGTCGTGCGTGTACTGTGATGGCCAACCAAAGTTATGTTACTGTGATTGGTGAAAAAGGGTATGTTTTCTGATGAGGGGTGGAGAATTGTTTTAGCCGCCCATGCTGTATTCACATCAGCACTTTCCACTTTGAGAATAGCACGACCTGAATTGTCAAAGTGCCAATATTTTACTTCTTCATTTGCGTTGGCTGGAACTTCATGCGTGTACTGTAATGTCTCATTGTGGAGTTTTTCAGTGGTTTGATTTTGAAAGTACAATGAAAAGGTGAGATCTCCGGTAGCGTGGTAGGTTTCCAACTCGAATGTGTCTCCTGAAGAAATGTTGATTGGGATATATTCGGCCATGGATTGTTCTAGAATACCCGTGAGGAAAGAAGTGGAAGGGAATTCTCCGTAGGGGATTGCTCTCAAATTCCCTCGTGATGGATCCATGCACGATGCAAACTCGACGCATTTGGTGACTGTGTGAAGGTGAATAACCTCGTTTGGTGAGGGGCGAACTTTCGGATAATTTTCATCGATCACTTCGATAAGAGAGTAGTGCACATGTTCACTTTCAGTAGATGTGAGGGTCATCTGAACGGTCCCGTTTGTTTGTGCTTGCAGTGTATGTTCTGTGGACGTTTGATAACTCACGCCATCGAGTTCAATAACTGCATTGCATGATTGGCAGTCCAGTGTAAGACTCAACCATTGTCCCTCAATCATTTCCCATGAACGCGAGTGATTGTTAACCCCGTCAGATAGGAAGCCGACGATTCGACCATCGGAGAGAATGGAGTCCCCTTGCGTAGATGCATTAGTTGAGGCAATGGCAAACGGAGAGCATGTGACGAGTGAAATCAGCAGTATCATCAAAAAGGCTTCAGACCCAAATCTCGATTCATTGGACTCGTCCATAACCTTGCCTGTAAAGTATTTGCTTTGAACTTAGGCCTTGCTTGAAGTCCAATGCTTGAAGAAGCGATGGCATTTGGGTGGTCCATGGAGGATGGTCTGGGCCGCACCGTAACGCAGCGTTATCGATTTGCACGGCAATGGGCCTTGGGAGACCGCAAAAACCCTGTTTCTTTCACTCCAGCCTTGGTATTACTCGATGGCGATGACGGCGTCGAACCACAACTGGCTCCATTTCGTTCATCAACAGATGGTAAAATCCCATCAACACTTCATTTTGAGTCACGGCTTCCCCTTTCCCCACCACTTTTCGAAACGAATTCTCCTTCTTGGAGCGTTTCAATTGGCAATGTTTTACCGCCATCTCTCGATGAAGCAGATGCCGGTGAACCTGCAGGAACATCTCAAATTCTTCCTGTTTCCTGGCAACGTTTGAATCATGATGCTGGATTGACGGATTCGTCGCTGAAGCCAGATGTCGTCGTCTTGGTAGATGCTGTTCAACTTGCAGCCCAACCTGGAAGATTGGTTGAGTCAATTCTTACTATTAAGCGCTCATTCCCTGGTGCTTTGCTTTGGACACCGGGCTTGGGTGGGCCTGACAATATTGCAGTTCTCACTTGGTTCGGAGTTGACTTGTTTGATCTTTCTCGCTCGCGTCAGGCCAGTGCAGCCGGAGTTCTGCTCACTGAACAAGGTCCTCGATATGCAGTTGAAAGCATGGGTGAAGATACGAGTTTAGCAGCGCAAGTGTCTCATTGGGAGATGGCGATTGCCTCGGTTCGTGCTGCAATGTCGACCGACCAACTTCGTTCACTTGTCGACCGACAATCGTTGAACAGTCCACGTCTTGTCGAGCACTTGCGCCGTCACGACCATCTCTGCCAAAATGTGCCAGGGTTGCTATCTTCACATGTTGCGAAGAATTTTAAATTCCCGTGCCATTCTTTTTCGATTCAGACAGACCCGATTATTGCAGATTGGGAGTCATTCATCGCATCAAAGTATACGGCTCCAACAGGACTCGATACTGTTCTTGTTTTACTGCCTTGTTCCGCCCGAAAACCCTATCGTTTATCGAAATCTCATGGTCGGTTTATTCGGGCAATTGGAACATCAGCCTGTCATGAGGTCATGATTACTTCCCCGCTCGGTCTCGTCCCTCGTGATTTGGAAGAAATTTGGCCTGCAGGGCATTACGATGTTCCAGTAACCGGTGATTGGACTGGTGATGAACTTTCACGAATTCAGAGAATGTTGGATGCTTTAATCGACCGGCATTCTTACAAGCGCATCATCAATCATTCTGGATTTGAATATCATCATCAATCCATTCCAGTAATCGATACACGTGAAGGAGATTCAGCTGGCTCTCATGAAGCACTTGACCGCCTTTCTCTTGCGGTTAAAGACGCCGTAGATACTTTTAGTGCTCGCGGGCGAAAGAATGAGAAAATCCTCCTCGACAATTTTGCGAGTATTTCTCGAAAGCAGATGAATACAGATGCATGGCTTTCGGGAATGAAAGTGAGAGGAAAGCCACCAAGATATCGACTTGAACTCGATAACAAGCAAATGGCACTTTGGTCAATTGAACGCAGTGGTTTTTCATTGCCGAAATCTGTAATTCCGTCCCTAGCAGAATTGAGCGTTCTGCCTGAAATTCATTTACGTAGCGGGGTTCAGTGGAAGGGTGATATTTTCGGGACAATTGTTGAATCATTCGATAATGACATTCGTGCTGGTTCAGATTTACTTGTTTACCAAGACGGCGACGTTATCGGACTTGCACGGGCCCATGCCCCGGGCTGGGAGTGGCCAAATACTCCCGGTAGATTAGCGAAATCACATCAAAGATTGTGATCTTGAATGCGACGATTAGAACAACTCCACCTTGCAGCATATGTTTGAATGAAGCGGAGCGATTAAGAAGGGGTGACAAGTCGGCTTTTTCCTTGGAGTTGTCCTTATGGCACGTATGTACAAGTCACGAAAAGGAAAGAGTGGGTCAACAAAGCCCTATGTCAGCGAGGCACCAGAGTGGTCGAACACGGACACTGCGGCTGTAACCCAACTTGTTATTGACCTTGGTAAAGAAGGTCACTCAACTGCAATGATTGGTACTATTCTTCGCGACCAACATGCTGTCCCGAATGCTCGGCTCGTTCTAGGCAAGCGCATTGGCGCAGTCCTCGCCGAGAATAACATTGGTGGAACTTATCCAGAAGATATGATGAATCTTATGCGCCAAGCAGTTGGCATCATCAACCACATCTCCAGTGGCAATCACAAGGATCTTCACAACAAGCGTGCTCTCGAAATCACTGAAGCCAAGATTCGCCGCTTAGCAAATTACTACATTTCCGAGGGTCGTCTACCATCTGAATGGCGTTACAAGCGTGACGAGTTGCGCTTGATGGTCGAGTAATTTCTCTTGTTGAAAGTGGAGATTTCATCTACGATTACCTTCTCGCTGACTCTGGTGGGGCAATGAAAGACTTACTCATTACCCCACTGTTTCACGATGTTAAAGGCCATCTTAAGTCACATGTAGACGAAATTCGAAAATCCACAATGGTCCACTTGCATGCCCCTGCTGATGTTTCAGGCCTTCTTGGATTAGCAATGCTTGAAGCTGCATTTCTCGATATTGGGATACAGTATCGGCGTCGCTTTTTACCAGCCCAGCATCATATTCCGCGAGATGAAAGGATTGAACCTGAACTGCCCAAAGATGGCTTGCTAATATTCATTGACCCATTTGAGGACACTTGGAAAGTTGACGAACTTCCTTCTCATGATTATCTTCATATCACTCCATTATCAGTGAGCGTTCGAATAGGTTCAAATCAAAAAGAGAGAAGAGGTGCACTTGATGTTGTGGCACAATGTGCTGCATTGAGTGCCGCCCTTTCGCCAAACGGTTCGAAAACTCGTCTTTTACGTCCTTTTGCCTCAACTGGTCTTTGGCTTCGAGAAGCACTTGATACGACCTTTGACCCAGTTCATACAACCCTACGTGACATTCTGCGAGATGAAGGAGCCTTCCGAATGGTTCCGCTACCAGAGGTTGCATCCCCTGCACAGGGAATGATACCAGGGTTATCCGAACGCATGCTCAAACGATTGCAAAAAGGTTGGGGGACAATGGATGCAGATTCACGTGCTTCAGCCCTAAGTGAACTTGTGCTACCTGCTTTGCAAAGCCCAGCACTTTCTACGCCGAGATTAGAGGAATTGGTTTGGCACCGTTTGGTCGTTGGTGAATCAGATATCGATGTGATGAGTCAAGTATTTCTCGTCGAAAATTCGTGGCCCAAGGACGAGAAAGAGGCGAAGATTCATGCCTCAAAACTTGCCGATATCCTGCTGAAATCAGGAGTTCTGCACTGATTCTTTGTATCGACGGGTTGAAACCAAGATACCCTGTGGGGTGTACATGGCCATTGAACGATTGCTGACTGGAAGTATTCGAGATCAAGTTCAAGAATTGATGTCTACAGAAGACCTTGTCATCGAAGCATTTCGAGATTTAGTTAAGGACGAACTGAAAACACATATCCGTAGTAAGGTCGAAGAAGACCCAGAATTGAAAGCCGAGATTAAAGAGGCAGTGGCATATTACTTCCACACCAAAGCCAGAACGATATATGCTGAATTAAAGGCAACTCGTGCCGCGACGCGTCTCGGCTTACGTTTGCTTCCGGATGACTTGCAAGGTGAAGTTGGTGAAGCAGTCGTTTCTCTCTTTGAGAAAGAATTGGGTGCTCTTTTGGAGAAGGCACTTTAGGGTTCTTTTTTCACTAATAGGCGCTTCTATTATGTGCCATGAACTCAGCGCATGGAACAGGTGAAGCCATGTCGACTCGACCATTTGTCATTGTGCTGATTTTTTTGGTTTCGTTGACATCTCCGTTATCGGACTCATTTTTGGGCGAGGCATCTGCTGCTGACACATTGGTTTGCTGTGACTCGGCTAGCGTGAACCTCCATCTACTAGGCTCGGCATCAGCAGGAACATTGTCACCATTTTCAGAGGATTTGACTGAAACCGAAACCACTGCGACGATTGCCAATGCAGTCACATCTGAAGAAACTGTAGGGAAATGGGTTCTACCAAATGTTTGGCCGGGGACAATTCCCGCCAATACATGGGATGTTTCAATTCAGTACGAGGTTAGTTCTGCTGCGAGTGCCCAAGTGAACGCAACTGCGTCTTTGAAAATTGGAAGTCAAACCTTCACTGCCTCAACAGAACCTGGTAATTCCATATTGCCTCAAGGATCCGGTACCCTTAATTTTGCAATTGATGTTGATGCCACATCGATTTCAGATATGGGGGCTATAGAATTGACACTTTCTGCCCGTTCAGTTGTGTTCACCCTTCCAACAGGTGATGCGAAGTTGGAATTCATTTGGGGTACAAGTGACAGCGACTCGACTGTAGAGGGAGAAATTCCGCTTTTTGACCTGGTTTTGGCAGAGCCCGAAGTGGAAGGTTCGGATGTCTATTTTTCAGTCTTAATTGATTCAAACTGGGGAATGGACATGTTGTCAAAGTCAAATTCGCTTGAAATTATCGTCAATGGCCAGTCACTGACGGGTAATCCGATAGAGACTTCCTCGGATGGTGGAGTACGTGTAACTTGGACATGGCAAGGGGCGAAAGGAGGAGTTGAAGTGGTCACAGTCGAAGCCCAAATCATCATCGAGTCAGGTGGAGAAACTCTCAAAGGTTCGACAGAATTTGAGATTGAAACCTTCGATACATCTGGTGGAACCGGAACATATTATCCTCCTGAAGAACCACTCAAAACCAATGGAGATGGCAGCCCAATCATCGTTAGTGGTACTTTTACGCTGAACAAGAATTCCGAAGGTGAATTACAACTAGAACGTACTACACGAATTGAGGTTGGAGATGAAATGGCATTTTGGATGCGTTGGGGCATGGACCATATCGGTGATGAAGTGACAACCTTATCTCCAGTATTGAAAAGCTTTGATGCGGGTGCAGTTACAGATGAAGAACGAGTCAGTCGTTCAATTGAAACCTCTGAGAAAATTGAATTTGAACGTCAAATGGAACGCAACTCTGCAACACTTGCAAGTTATTATTTGAGTGTTGGCCTCGGAATCACTGTTGATGACTTGTTTGGCTCACCAATGAATGATCTAGTTGTACGTTCAATCAATGTAGATCTTTATGGCGAACCGGATGTTGTTAATCATCCAGTTGGTTTGGTCTTTACGACAACCGAAGTTCTTGGTGATGACGACTCTAGCCCGAGTGCCCGCATTAGTTTGATTCAGGATTTCATCACTTTCCAGCCGGTGCCTTTATGGAGCGATGTTAGTGTTTCACTCGAAGGAAAAAGTACTGAGATGACTTCATTTGAATTTCCAAAAGTTGAAGGTAGTAAGTCGTTGAAATTGTCTCATCTACGTTTCCCATGGGGGGAAACTTTGTCTCTAGAAGGAAATAATCTTGACCCGGAAGATACATTCGTATTCAATATATCACCAAGTGAATCACCGCTTGCAGCTCCATTGACACTTCTGATTCTTACGCTCACCAGTCTCCTGTTCGGATTCCTCTTCGCTTTGAGGATTACTCGAAATCGCCGAAGAAGTGTATTGTATCTTGAAATGATACTTATCCCAGTTGTTGCAATAGTGCACTTACTCGCCTTTTCGTCAGTGATTGTGGGAGGCGCTACTGCTGTGGTCGTTGTGATTTGGTGGGTCACATCTGTTACCAGTCCAAGGTCGAGAAAAGATATTGTTGAAGAAGCAATAACTTTGACCACTCCAGTCATTCCATGTCCGGCATGCTCTACGCCTAACCCTGTACCTAGTGACGAAAGGCCGTTGCGATTTGCTTGTGTTGGTTGTCAAAGAGTGATCAAGATAGTTGCTTAATTACAGTTTGAGATCCTTAAGTGAGCGAACAAGTGAGTCTGCTTTCTGATAATCAGTAGGAGAGAAATACCCACTAAATTCCCCGTTTGAATCGACTGCTACGACGGCTTGTGGTCCGCGTTTTTGGATGTCTGAAAGTACAGATTTCAAGGAGTCGGTGAGTTGAACTTCTAAAAAATCCATTTCCATCCACTCAGAACATTTCGAATTGGTAGCATCCGCATTACCTGCTACAGCCTTCAAGAATTGTCTATTTCCTATGACGCCCTTCGTCCTTGAATCGCCATCAAGTACGATGAGAACACCTCCAGGTAAAGTCAACAGGCGGCCAGCAGCTTCCGCTATACTGTCATCGATTCCAATAGTCATATGTTCGTCATCAAGTTCTAAATCTGCAACTGTCTTTGCCATGCTCGCCACTGAATGTACCTCATTGAGCAATTTTATCATCCTTTCCTCAAGAATGAGTAAACATCAATGTGGAAGAATCGACAACTCTCGCATACCCAATACGTTCAATTTGAACCATTGTTCCAATCGGATATTGGTGAGTTTCGAGTTTCCCATGTATCGATTCAACAGTCTCTTCATTCGGAACAAGGAGAACGCCATCTATTGAATTTTCATTGCTCACCCAGTGTACTATGGGTCGTCGGTCAGAACGCTCTGTAGAGCCAACATGTGCTGAACCGTCGACATGACTCACATCACAGAATCCTTTTAGTCTCAGTTCTGGGATTTTTGAATCTTCTTCTTCTATCCACACTGAACTTGTCAAAAGGCTGAAATTGCGTTTTCCTCGCTCGGGGTGATTTGGGTGAACATCAACAGCAATTGAGTCTTGGTGGGTTCCAATTAATTTCACTTGGTGTGGATTACGTACAAATGAGATCCTAGGTGCGCCATCATCAATACTCTTCGTGTTGTGAGAATAGAGTGTTGAGAGTGGGACTGAAATGTCCTTTTGCGTAACACCAAGTTCTTCCCAAAAAGACCTCAATGCCCGATTTGTAATCCCCCTGTTTCGTAGAGCAGAGAGGGTTGGCAATCGAGGGTCATCCCATCCAGAAAACATACCAGCTTCGATGTCTCGACGCATTTGGGAGGTTGAAAATCCTCCCCATTCATGGACTTTAACTCGTCCCCAATACATTGTTTCAGGGTATGACCAACCGAAGTGTTCGTACAGAAGTGTCTGCTTTCGGGTAGAGTCCATAAGGTCTTTTCCACGAATTATATGGGTCACACCTTGGAGATGGTCTTCAACCGCACTTTGGAAATCTAGTAATGGCCAAACACGGTATAGTGAACCAATTTCCTTTCGTGGATGTGGATGTTCAGCAGTATTTTGAATTCGAAGCGCTGGCCAATCTCGTAAAGCTGGATTTTTCAAATCCATAGATGTCTTAACCCGAACAACTGCATCACCAGGTACAAATGTCCCGTCAAGCATCCGGCCCCACAATTGAAGATTTTTATCCACGTCATTGGTACGGCATGGGCAGTTCGTTTTACTGATTCGGAATTCCTTGAATTCTTCCCCACTGCACTGGCAAACATATCCGAAGTCCCTTGAGAGCATCTGCTCCGCATATTCATAGTAATGCGGAATTCTATCACTCGCAATTACAATTCTATGAGGTTTAAATCCTAGAAGCCATTCAGCTTCTTCAGGAATTTGTTCATATGCTGAAGGCAATGGAGGCTTGACGACAGTGTCGGTGTCATCAAATCTCAATATGAGTTCTCCGTCCCATTCTTTTGCATAACTTCCATTGATGACAATTCCTCGGGCATGGCCGAATGAGAGTGGTCCATTCGGATTCGGGGCAAATCGAAGAACTACTTTGCCTTTGACTGCCTTTTTGAGCAGCGGAAGACCTTCCCGTCGTTCCTTTTTGTCTCGTTTTTCTAAAAGTTGTGGAGCCTCGTTCTCAAGCAGTGTTCTTAAGGCGTCAATACCTAAATCCGAAGCCATGGCATTGGCTTCATGAACCGCTTTAGCAATAAGTGGAGAAATAATCTTCCCGTGGGGGCGCAAGTCACTTCTGTTTGCCATAAGCCTTCCAATAACTGAACCTACAGCAGCCTTACCTTCGTATTCAATTGCATTCTGAATTGCGAGGTGCCGGAAGGCAGCAAGTGTCTCTTCATCAGGTTCCCAAGTCATGTGGCTCATCCTTCCTAGAGTGTTTGCTTCATCAATTGCTCGCATGAAAATCTCTATTTTTCGCCGAACAGTGTGGTTTGATTTTTTTCCAAAAAAACTCTTTTTGGGGGCTCCGCATTGTACAACTCTTTCCATGCACGGGTTACCGTTTTCCACGACCATCTTAATGCAGGATGCGGTAATTTGTCTTGCAACAATTCATTCAGTACTGATTTCGTTTTTGGATCGCTCGGATAACCTGAACCAATCTTCATTCCGATTTTCTGCTCTAGCTGTGCTATACATTGGTCTCGTTCGACCTTGGCAAGTATACTTGCCATCCCCACGACAGGATGATTTGTATCTGCTTTGTGTTCTGATGAAAGTGTTGAGTTTTTCCAAGGCCAGTTTGGAAGGCGTTGTATAATTCTGTTGCTAAATCTTTGTTCATTCACATCGCAAGCATCGTTCATCACGATTAACGACTCATTTGTCTGAGAATAGAGTTTAATTAAAACTTCAGCAAATAATTCCACCTCGAGTAAATTGAGTCCAGTTGTTTGAACCCCATGATCAATTCTTTCAGGTTGACAAATAATCGTAGAATATTTCCACCCATGAATCGCAGATTGAGCGAGAAACCATTCGACAATTTCCATGCGTTTCTTGTGCGTCAAATCTTTTGAATCTTTCACACCTCGTTCAATGAGGATCTCTAGATGTTCCTCTGGTATTGCAGCGGCAACGACGACCAGTGGGCCCAACACCGGACCCCTTCCAGCCTCATCAACGCCGACCATCCACATAGAATCACCTAAATATCGAAATCATCATTGTTCGGCAGTGGAACAGAATCTTGTTTTTTCTTGCGTTGGTTTTCGGGAACTTCTCTCCGTAATGTTTCGTTTTCAGCATGCAGTTCTGCCACATTGCCGGCTTGAATATCTTTGAGCAATGTGTCAGCAGTCGACCGAATTTCATTCGATGTATGGAATTCAAGCACGGTTGTTGCAGCTTTGGTTAAATCTGGATGAACAGGCGCAGGTGATTGCTTATATTCTCCTGATTTTCTCACAAATTGCTGTTTAAATTTGTTTGAATCGATGGGGACTGACGGTTCGATTTTAGGAGCCGAACTTGTTGCAGTAAATTTATCCATCCAGTTTTCTTCAGACCTTACTTCAAG
>CEQX01157330.1_pt1 | contig 10382 bp, 10 predicted proteins | sample 356261 | NCBI WGS metagenome assembly CEQX01 (sample SAMEA2621076, study PRJEB7988) | marine metagenome | isolation source: saline water (ENVO:00002010), including | reverse complement strand
TTAGTTTATTTTCTATACACCTATTACTGCGCATTCTAAAGGTAGATTGTTAAGATGATAGCCCTCTCAAAACCAGTTATCGGCAATGAAGAAAAGAAGGCTGTAATGCGGGTCCTAGACAGCGGCATGATAGCCCAAGGCCCTGAAGTTGAAGCTTTCGAGAATGAATTCTCACTATTGATGGAAGGACATCATTGCATAGCCGTTAATTCCGGAACATCAGCCCTTCACTTGGGACTTTTGGCATCAGGAATTGAATGCGGGCACGAAGTGATAATCCCATCTTTCACATTTGCAGCTACCGCTAATGCAGTATCACTCTGCGGAGCAACCCCAGTTTTTGTTGATATCGATATTAATACTTTCACTATGGACCCCATCGCAGTAGAAGCAGCAATAACGAAGAACACATCAGCGATCATGCCCGTTCATCTATATGGACATCCAGCTCATATGGATCCTTTAACAGAAATTTGCGCTAAAAACGGCTTAATGCTTCTCGAGGATGCCGCCCAAGCTCATTTAGCTACCTATAAATCTCAGCCAGTCGGCACTTTTGGTACAGCAGCATTCTCCTTCTATCCAACTAAAAACATGACAAGTGGTGAGGGCGGAATGATCGTAACAGCAGATGATGAAATAGCGAGAAAAGCCAGGCTCCTCCGAAATCAAGGAATGGAAAAGAGATACCAGAATGAGGTCATCGGTTTTAATAACAGAATGACCGACATCCATGCAGCAATTGGACGTGTCCAACTCCAGAAATTACGGGAGCGAACTACCAAACGCCAACAGAACGCTATTTTTTTGAGTGAGAACTTATCCGCAGTAACAGTTCCAACCGAAAGCAACGAAGTAGATCATGTTTATCACCAGTACACTATCAAAACTGATATGCGCAATGAGCTCTCAGACCATCTAACACAGTTGAACATAGGCAATGGCGTATATTACCCAACTCCCGTCCACGAGCTTCCTTCATTTGGCAAAGAAATTAACTTACCAAATACAAATGTGGCTACTCAACAAGCTCTTTCCATACCTGTCCACCCACTTTTGACAGAAGACCAATTGAATACGATTGTTGAGGCAGTCAACTCATGGCGCTAAGAGCCGGACTTATCGGACTGGGCATGATGGGAAAAAATCATGCGCGAGTGATGTCTTCAACGGATAAAGTAACGCTTGTTGGTATCGCCGATCCGGCTGGAGATAGCACCGGCAACATTGACGAATCACTTATCGTCTCATCTGTAGAAGAACTTATTGAGCAAAAAATTGACTTGGCAGTAGTGGCATGCCCGACTAGCAAGCACGAGCAAGCAGCGCTTCAGTTATGCGAAGCAGGGGTGCACACATTGGTTGAAAAGCCACTTGCGATCGACTCTGATGCTGCAAAGCGGATCGCATCGGCATTTGACGATGCTAACCTCGTAGGCGCTGTAGGACATATTGAGAGATTTAACCCTGCTATCCGAAGTATGCGTGAAAGGATTGCAGCAGGAGAATTAGGTGACCTTTATCAAATCTCGACTCGACGGATCGGCCCTTTCCCAAACAGAATACAAGACGTGGGTGTTGTTAAAGATCTTGCAACACACGACTTAGATCTTGCAACATGGATCGGTGCAGCAAATTTCACTAATATTTCTGCTCATACTGCCCACAAAGCGGGAAGAAACCATGAGGATCTCGTTGCAGTAACCGGCCTTCTGGAGAATAATGTCGTTACAAATCATTTGGTGAACTGGCTATCTCCTGTTAAAGAACGCTTTACAATTGCAACTGGCGAAAACGGTTCATTAGTCGCTGACACATTACTTGCTGATCTAACCTTTCATAAAAATGCAAATGCCCCCACACCCTGGGAAGGTATTTCGCAATTCCGTGGCGTAGCAGAGGGGGATATGATCCGTTTCGCTATTGCAAAGCCTGAACCGCTCCGAACTGAATTTGAAGGTTTCAGAGACATGGTCCTTCAAGTTGGCGGAGAAATAGTACCAATGAGCGACGGAGTTCTAGCTGTGGAGAATGCTGAAAGGGTTCTAGATTCTGCATCACAAGCGAAGACTAGATCGGAGTAAAATGACGACTTGTGTTGTGGGACTTGGGAAAATAGGATTGCCCTTAGCCGTTCAAATTGCGATTAAAGGTGAACATGTTATTGGGGCAGACATAAACAATTTGGTTGTTGAACAGATTAACAGTGCGCAAGTCCCGTTCCCAGGTGAAAGTAAATTACCAGAGCTACTTAAGGAAGTTGTTGATAGCGGTTATCTTGTAGCTTCAACGAACACAAAGGAAGCAGTTAGCCAAGCCGACTATGTAATAGTCGTTGTGCCCGTTATAGTCGATGAATCAGCTGACCCTGATTTTTCAGCTATTGATTCCGCGACCCGCGATATCGCTGGAGGACTGACCTCCGGCACCTTGGTTTGTTATGAAACTACTTTACCGATTGGAACAACACGCACCCGGTTTGCCCCTGTGCTTGAAAAAACTTCAGGTCTGACTTGTGGATCTGATATTTTTATTGCGTACAGCCCAGAAAGAGTTTTTAGCGGACGAATCTTTGATGATCTGCGCGCGTACCCTAAGTTAGTCGGTGGCTTGGATCCAATTTCAACTGACCGAGCAGTTGCATTTTATGAGCGCATACTTGATTTTGATGACCGAGATGATCTGCCACGTCGAAATGGAGTCTGGAATTTAGGTAAAGCAGAGGCGGCTGAAATGGCAAAGCTTGCAGAAACTACCTACCGGAATGTAAATATTGCGTTAGCTAATGAATTCGCTCTCCATGCAGAAGAACTTGAACTTGACGCATATGCAATTATCGAAGCCTCAAACAGTCAGCCCTTCAGCCATATACACCAACCGGGGATAGCTGTTGGGGGGCATTGCATACCCGTATACCCAAAATTCTATATCAAAACCGATACAGAGTGCAGCCTGCCCCGAGCCGCAGTTCAAGTCAATGAGTCAATGCCCAAAAGAGTGACTCAAATAGCCCTAGATCAGTTCAATTCTCTTAGGGACATGAAGGTAGTGATACTCGGACTCGCCTATCGTGGCGGAGTGAAAGAAACTGCATTTTCAGGAGCATTCCCTTTAGCCGAATACGTTAGATATCTCGGAGGCTATCCAGTTGTCCACGACCCTTTGTACTCTGATGAAGAGATACGATCCTTTGGACTAGAGCCATATAATCTCGGAGAGTCCTGCGACCTCGCTATCGTTCAGGCAGATCACCAACTGTATACCGAAATCACTTCAGAAGATTTACCGGATGCAAAACTGGTCGTAGACGGAAGAAATATAATTGATCCGAATATGATTTCGCCTATTCCTGTAAGACATTTTGGGAATGGTACCTAACTATGCGCATATTAAGCGTGGTTGGGGCTCGACCTCAGTTTGTAAAGCTAGCCCCAGTACATAGGGCACTTTCCGGCCTAGGGGTAGAGCACCTTGTCGTCCACACTGGACAGCATTACGATTCGAAATTATCAGATATTTTCTTTGAAGAATTTAACATCCCTGCTCCGATCGCAAATCTAACCATCGGTTCGCACTCACATGCTGTGCAAACGGCGAAAATTATTGAGAGTCTTGAGCCTCATATAGTTTCTCAGAAACCAGATTGGGTACTTTGCTATGGTGACACCAACTCAACGCTTGCGTGCGCTGTGGTCTGCTCAAAGCTGCCTTTCAAAATGGCCCACATTGAAGCGGGGCTGAGATCAAAGAATACCTTTATGCCAGAAGAACATAACCGAATCCTAACCGACCACTGTTCCGACCTTCTCTTAGCCCCTACGAATAACGCTATGCAACATCTTCAGAATGAGGGTTTAAGTGAACGATCCCACCTAGTAGGCGATGTGATGATTGATGTGCTAAATACTGCGAAGGAAACTGTATCCGGTGATATTCCAAGCTCTGAAAAGATTAACGTGCAAGATGGACAATTTTACCTTGCTACGATCCATAGACAAGAGAATACCGATATTGACGACAGACTCAGAGAAATAATTGATGCATTATCGGAGCTTGATTTACCAACTTACATTCCTTCGCATCCTCGTTTGGTCAAAAGGTGCAAAGAATTTGATATTGAATTAAACAATGGATCGCTCCGCTCAATTGACCCACTAAGCTACCGTGAACTCGTTGCTACCGTAATGAAGGCTGAGCATATCATCACAGATTCTGGGGGACTTCAAAAGGAGTCATTTCATCTTGGAACGCCATGCACCACTGTTAGAACAGAAACCGAGTGGGTTGAGACCTTAACTGGGGAATGGAACACGTTAGTTGAGCCTAAACAAATCACTGATGCCATCTCCCGCCCTCGTCCAAGTACTGAACGTGGATTCCCATTTGGATTGGGCGATGCTGCAAATAATATTGCAAAGCTTTTATTGCAACTTTAACCTCTTAAGTTATTTGAACTTCGACTCTTTTCTCCTCAGCAAAATCCATGACTGCCTTTAAATCCTGAAGATCAAAGACATCAATACGCGTGATCGCGACCTCAGCATGAATTTTTTGTAGTGAGTTTACAACTTCTTGGTAATGAGAGGAGACCACAGAACCATTTGTACTTGGAACACTATGTGATGTGGTGGCTGGTGAATGCTCTCCGTTAATAACTGATTTAACTTTTCTCACAGACCGAATTGCGAAGAGTAATGACTTTTCAGTAATAACTCCGATCGAAGACCCTCTTCGGAGAAGCCGTATTACTTTGTATTTGAAACTATCCACTTTTCTAGAAGTACTAATCTTTCTTGCCTGTTTAGTGGTTAGAAAGGGTCTCACAGTAATCCTAGAATCATTGGAGTTCTTGTCACAAAAGTCTTTTGAGGGGCAGAGGAGAATTAGTTCAACATCTTCTTGTTGCAGAATCCAAGTGATGTAAGAGTCCAACTCGTCAACTCTATATAGTTCCGAGATAAGTAAAACTATCATCACAGAGCTTCCTCATAGATTTCTTTCAATTGCGAGACTATGACATCTCCACTAAATCGTTTTCTAAGTATCTCTGATGCATCCTTTAGCTGTAAGTTTCGGATCCCAGATCTCCATTTCTCGATAGAGTCTGCTATTTCCTTATATTTTGCTGATGGGTCCAGAATAAGCCCACTGATCTCTGACAAATCTTCCCAAGTGTCCTCTGAGCCGCCATTTTTAATTGAGACTACTGGAAGCCCACTGGCAATAGCCTCGAGTGAAACGATACCAAAGGTTTCGTAAGGGCTTAGATGCACCATTAGATCCTTCGTTGAGAATATCTCTGCGAGATCCTCTCGCCTTACAGGACCTCGAATATCAACTAAGTGGTCAATTCTATTTCTTCGGGAGTACCGCTTAATCCACTCTTCTAGGGGGCCTCCACCAATAAGTGTTAATTGCGCATCAGCTTCGTAGTTTGCTGTAAAGTGATTGAAGGTTTTTAATAGGTTCATTACGCCTTTAGATTCGTATAACGCCCCAACATACACCCATGATTTACATGAATACTCTCTTTTATGTTGGTAATGAAAAGCTGAGAAGTCAACAATATTAGGGACTATTTTCCAGGTTGAACCGATATCGATGTTTAGTGTTCTAGAAATCTCTTTTTGAAGAAATCTTGAAACGCATATGAACGCTTTCGCTTCAGTTATTGATCGCCTATATAGATCTGCAACCTCTGGGATCTGGCATTCGTGCCGGACATGTGAAGAGTGTTCTGTGATAATAAGTGGTACTTCTGATAGGTCCAATAAAGCTGGAGCGATGGGTAAGGCCACATGCACATGATTTATATCAGCTTGAGATGGTTCCATAATTCGTTTTAATTTAAGTGCTTCCTTTAATGAGCTAGCCTTTTGCAACATAGAGGCTCGAGCCGGAATCGGGGTTGGAACCATAGACAACCCATTGCGTCTGCGGAAAACTCCCGATGGGTTGCTCTCGGCTAGTTTCGTTAGTTGATTTATGATATCCATTGGAACTGATCGGGCCGGATGCTTGTAGAGTTTAGGAATTTGAACGCTAACGTCGTACCCGCTGCTTTCCAGGGCTTCGACTTGTCGCTTTATGAATACTCCACTGTAGGTATATCCGAGGGACTCATCAGGGTACCAAGGAGTTAAAACGTTAATTTTCATAGGTGACGGATCCGACTCTACCGACTTTGGCTTGATCCCAAACCTTGGCTAAGTGCCAAACTGGCGTAAGCGAATCATGATCGCTATAGAGAATTAGTGAAGGTTCAAAATTTGGCGGCAAAGCTTTCAGCAACCTTTTTGTCAATTTCCAATATCTTCTTCCCATAGTTGCGAGCTCAATTTTTGCCATTAACGTTCTTAACCGTTTCTGATCTCGTTGCGATATTCCTATCTCAGAGCAGTCAATCAAGTCACAATTATAGAAATCCTCGTTACGAATTGCAGATGATATGACAGTAGTTCCTTTAAAGCCAGCATTTCCAAGATCTGGATTTATGCTGAAAATTAGTGTTCGAATCCCCTTTTTTTTGATGTCCTCCGCAGCACTTTTAGCGACTACGTTGGAACTTGTGGAAACACCAGCGAAAATGAGCGCTATCTTATTCTTTTCATTGTCGTAAAAGTTTTGTCGATTCATAATCTTTACTCTAATTGTCACTGTCAAGGAGTTTTGGAATTGCCCCTATTGAAAGTCCCCTTTCATAGGGTGCGGCAAATGACTGAATTGCTGAAGTATCTTCCATAGTCATAGTTTCCACGCTTAAAATGGCTTCTCTAAAAGCTACAACTATTTCATTCACATTAGGTTGAGCCATTTGCACATGGGGTCTTCCTTCTAATGCCTTTCGCGCTCCCCCATCTTTGTTTTGGATACAAACAATGGGATGGGGTTGGGCAGCGACCTCGTAGACTTTACCAGTCGTTACCAATGCTCCTCCTGATGCCGGAATCACTATGACACTTAGAGACTCATAAAACTCCCTTACCTTGTTCTTTCGAATGGGACCGACGTAATGGAAACCCTTTCCTTGAGAAGGCAACTTACTCATTAGCGAGGCTTCGCTGTGAGCAAAATACCCTAAATACCCTCCCAATTGAAACTTGCTTCCGTCTGGCAAGTCTCCCCTTATGAGATTCCATGCCTCAAAAATCTCCTCCAGCGGCCAATTGGCATTCAATGTTCCCAACATGCCCAAAACAATTTTCTCGCTTGTGTTTCTGGACTCAGCAACGCTGAGCTCATCATAACCATTGGGAACAACGTGATGTTTATTCGCCGTCTTCGGATATTGCCTAATAATGGCTTCCCTCATTGCCGAATTTATGTGAAATGCGTGAGAAGCTTTCCTAATGATCTCTGCCTCAAAAAGATTCGCTTCTTTCGGCAAGTCAGCCTTCTCGCCGGTGTACACATTCGTTGTCCAAGGGTCCCTATAGTCGACTGAAAAGCTAATTCCCAGCTCGTTGTGGAGAGTTAACGCTGCTTCGAACGATGAAAAAGGATTCCCAGTTGCGAGAACATGACAAATCGGGTCTTTCGCATGTATCTCCTTAGCTGATTCCGTGACAGGCTTAATCCAGTCATCATATTTACTGATTAGATCCTTTCCTTTCTTTTGGAAAAACGAAAGGCTACCAACGAGGCTTTGAAATTTTAAAAAGACGCGAAAATAATTAGCTTTAAACCAACCATATTTAGTGATGTCTTCTTTGGTCGCTTTTTGAAAGGTAAAAGGCACCCGATAAAGAGCAACATCATCGTTCACTGAAGCTAATAACGTGTCGTCAGCTGTTGCAATTTCTTGATGAAAGAATCGCTCATCAGCAGTGAGGACGGTGACTCTCCAACCTTGATTAGAGAAAGCATTAGCTGTTGCGATAGCTCGGTAAACACCCGAAGCACGGGAAGGAGGGAAAAAAAACGCTATATATAATAGATGTTGACCATTGCGTTTCATATCAGGGTTTTATCCTAACTCTAAATTAGGCACCATAATGTTCCAAACAGTCGCAACCACCTCTTCTGGGCCTTCATTAACTCAATAGTTGAGCCTTTTCACTGACTTCACTTTGGAATTTTTGATATTCCTTTGTCACGGACACTACATCACCTTGGAGTCTAACTTTACCCTTATGAAGCCATATCGCTTCAGTTGCCATTTCAGATATCAAAGCAGATGAATGCGAAACTACGATTATTGTCTTCGCTGCATCACATAGGCTTTGCACTCTGTCGATAGCTTTTTTTCTAAATGAACTGTCACCAGCAGATAAGGCTTCGTCTACTAGAAGAATCTCAGGGTTGACATGCGTTGCGACTGCAAAGGCTAGGCGCCCGAACATTCCTGATGAGTATGTGGTGGTCGGTAAATCAATAAATTCTCCTATATCTGCGAACTCTATTATTTCATCTTGTTTTTCTTTGACCTCATCAAGTGACATTCCTGCAGCTAACCCTCCCAAGATAACATTTTCTCTTCCTGAAAGAACTCGGTTGAATCCCATACCAGGGGTAAGGAGATGAGGCCTTCCCCAAAGCTTGACCGTTCCGGAGGAGGGCTTCAGCACACCTACTATTGTTTTAAGCAAAGTCGATTTTCCAGCTCCATTTCCACCGACTAAGCCGGTAACCTTTCCCGATTGAAAATTAACATTGATATTGTCAAGAGCATCTATACTAAATTTTCTTGTGGACCTTTTCAGGATGCCAGATTTCTCTGAAGACTTTGCATTAACGACTGCGGAGTACGAAACCGAGAGATCATTTATCTCGATTGCACTTTTAGTTACGGATTGCAAACTCATCCTCTCTTGATACGAAAATAAGAAACCCCACTATCACAGTTGGAATCGCCCACAAAGAAAAGATCCCTACCTGCTTGGCTATTGAGGGACCATCAACGGTTTCTGCTGACCCTAAAGCCATAGTCCACGCCGAAAAGAGAGAGTAAGTGGGGTTCAATCTAGCGAGGAAATATATGGTGCCACTTTCTAACGCACGTTGATATTCCCAAATCGCTGGCGATAAATACATCCAGAGCCTCAAAAAGTGGGGCAAAAAACGCGAGACATCACGCAGGTAGATGTTGACAGTAGCTGCTATTAAAGCAATGCCAAAGGCGAAGAGAAAGGTTAACGTCAACAAAACGGGTATCCATAAAAATTCAATTTGAATACCCCTACTCGCTATTAAGTGAAGGGGGATGTATGCGATTAAAGATCTCACAAATAGGTTTAACGCAGATATGGAGGACGCTGCTGGAATGACTACTCTTGGTATAGCTGAATTTGCAAGCACACCACCCCCTCCGTTGCGGACAGTATTCACCGATGTGACAATGATTTGACTTATCAAAAGGGTCCAAACGTAAAGATTGAAAACCATGAACGCAAGTCGACTGGTGCTATCTAAACCTCCACCAGTCAATATGCCAACAAAAACAAAGTAGATAAGGCCAAATAAAAATGGATTAAGATAGTGCCATAGCCTTCCGAGAAGGGTGTCATAATTTCTAGATTTCAGCTCCCCTTTTGACCAGTAAAGAGCAAATGTTCTGAATCTGTAAGCCTCCCGAAGATAATCCGTTAGAGGTGGCAGGCCCGATCGAGTTGCTTTCCGCACAATAAGTGGGCTGCTCTCCTGATCTAAAGTCTGAGTATTTTCTGGGTTATTCATTGCCGTAAAATTCTAATTGATACTAAGACATAAAGCGGACATAACAATATTTAATAATCCTTATACAATCAAGCACGAGACGACATCTGAGAGTTTGTTCATATTTTCCGAGCTCTTACGTTTGAAGAATATTTCCCCCCTCTTGCCTGATTCATAAAGTTCTTCATCATTTGCAAGCCAGGCAGCAAGTTCGTCAAAATTTTTGCAGTCCTCCAGAACAAATCCTGCATCAACCTTTCGCACTAATGTTGAAAGTTCATACAGCTCCGAAACAACTACAGGCAATCCTAGAGCCCAGTACTCCCAGACTTTTGAAGGAATAGCCTTCTCATACGCAGGAGTTGACTCCAAAAGACAAAGTCCTACAGAACATCTGTCGGCTACTTTCCATGATTCGTTGTAGGGTAACCTATCATGCCAGGTCACGCGATCTTGGAGTTTACTATCTTGGATCAACCCCACCAGTCGATTCTGTTCCTTGCATGGGCCTACAAGATCTAAACTCAAGTTCGGGATCTCATTTAGTAGCGTAAGCATTCTCTCCATACCCCTGCTACTTCCAATATCTCCTACATAAACTGCCCTCATCCGAGCTCTTGTCTCCCCTCGCTGTAGATCATCAATGTGTGGGATATTTTCGACAACTATCTCAGAAGATTGTCGCAAAGCATGACTAGCCACAATCACTTGGTCAGAAAACTTATCTC
>CEQX01081710.1_pt1 | contig 10388 bp, 10 predicted proteins | sample 356261 | NCBI WGS metagenome assembly CEQX01 (sample SAMEA2621076, study PRJEB7988) | marine metagenome | isolation source: saline water (ENVO:00002010), including | reverse complement strand
CCTATTCGCCAATAAATGTGAGCAGGCATATGAACAAGATGCCCTGCTCCAGGAACCAATTTTCCTAGCCGATCAGCAGCGCCTTCAGCCCTGCCTGGATTTGAAGAAGCCTCCACAGCATGAATATATAAATGTATAGCAAGAGGATGGTTTGGATTTTTTGCTAATACATTCTCAAGGCTATCAATGACTTTAATAGTATCTGGTTTTGGATCACCGTCTTCAGCCCAGTAATTCCAGGGCATTGTATTCATTAAAGCTTCAGCAAACAATGATGCTGCATCATTATCATCTGGAAAGTTCTTTGATAATTTTTCCATTGCATTTGCATAAGCGATATCTAAAGGGTCTCGATTTGATTTTGGATTTCCATCATATCTGGATGATAAAGCTGATATGTATGCCTGCTCTTTTTTAGAGACTGTTTTGGATAATGAAATAGCTTTATTAATGGCCTTAAATGCTGCGATTCTGTTTTCTGGAGCCATGATAACCTTTCCATCACTATTCACATTGATATTTGGTCCTAATGCTAATGCTTCACCCCAATAGCACATTGCACAGAAAGGATCTAATTTTTGAGCAGCTTTAAAACTTCTAATTGATTCAGCATGATTGAATGCAAAAGCCATAATCAATCCTTGATCAAAATATCTTTGAACACCATCAATATTGGTAGAAATAGGATGGGAATGGTTACCTAAACCTTTAAGTAAGGGAGCTCCTGCTTGGCTAATAAGAGATTTATTAGAATTATCAGTGCATCCTAATAATAAGAAGAAAGTAAAAAGCAATAAAGAAAATTTTTTATTAAACATAAACATTATATTAAGTCCATATTATTAAAAGTTACTAAAATAATTTTTTTACAAAGTATATCAAATAAGAATCGTTCTCAATTATAGTGTATTATTTACACGTATCTTAATTACGAGGTATAAATTTTGGAGAAAATTATGGAATTAGAAATGTGGAATATATTTCAAACTTCAAGAGGAGCAAATGCAACAATGATCCTTTCTGTAACAATAGGTATATGGATTGCTGCAAGATTTGCAAGTGTTGCCAGAGAAAATGATGCGCCAGTTTTAATGAAGGCAATTATTTCAGTATTTGCTTTATCTGGTTTTGCTTTTGGTTGGATGGTAATAACTAGAGCATTAAATAGCTGGGTTGTTCAAGCCACAGCTCTTACAAATTTAGAGGAATCTGGAACTGAATTAAGCCCTTTAGCAAGTCAATTTGTTGAAATGTATGGTGGCGAATTCATGACAAATCCTGGTCTCATAGGAATGGCATATTTAGTTTCTGGGCTTTTAATAGCAATCTTACCTCTTTGGCTAAAAGATAATAGATAGACCTTATTATTTTTTTAAAAGCCTGCTCAGCAGGCTTTTTTATGATTTTATTATTTTAATAAGACTAGATGTGTCTAAATCACCATCGCCTTGCTTGGAAAGTTTTTTGTATTGCTTTAGAACTTGATTTGATATTTTGAGATCAATGCCATTATCTTTTGATTCTTTTATTGCAATTTTTAAATCTTTAATCATTAAATCTACCGCAAAGCCAAAATCAAACTGTTCATTTATCATCGTTTCAAACCTATTATCCATTTGCCAAGATTGAGCTGCGCCATTAGAAATAGCTTTAAATACTTTTTTCATATTTAAATTTACAGATTTACCAAGCAATATTCCCTCAGACAAAGCTTGAATTAATCCAGCTATACATATTTGGTTAACCATTTTTGTTAATTGGCCGTGACCACTAGGCCCAATATGCACAATTGATTTTGAATAAGCATTCATTATTTTTTTTATAATTGAGACTTTATATTTTGGGCCGCCAAACATTACAGATAGAGCTCCATTTATGGCTCCTGCCTCTCCACCACTGACCGGAGCATCAAAGAAAGAAATATTATTTTCAATCACACACTTATCTGAGGTAACTAACTCTATAAGGTTTAGAGATGTGGTTGAATGATCAAGTATAAATGAATTTTTCTTTAGACCCGCAATCAATCTCTTATTAATCAAAAGATCGACAATAGCCTCATCATTTTTAAGACATGTAATTATGCCGTTAAATTGAATATTTTTAGAATCAGTTAGATTGAACTTACAACCATTATATTCACTCAACCATTTATCTGAAACAGCTTCAGTTCTGTTGTAAATATAAATATCAAAATCTTTTTTTGAAGATAGGTGACCTGCCATGGGATAACCCATGGTTCCTAATCCTAGAAATAATAATTTTTTCTTAGATTCTGGCAAGTTGTGATTCAGCTGATGAAACGTCCATGGCTCCTGGCTCTTCTATGTCAATGGATTGAACAATTCCATTATCAACTATCATCGCAAACCTTTTACATCTATTACCAAGCCCAAAAGCAGAGCCATCCATTGTTAAGCCAAGTTCATTAGTTAAATCACAATTACCATCTGCTAACATATTGATCCCATTCGCATTGGATGCTTCAGACCATGATTTCATGACGAACGGATCATTTACTGCTATAAATGTAACGCTGTAACCTTTATCTTTAAACTTTTGTAAGTTATCTGTATAACCTGGTAAATGAGTAAGATGACATGTTGGTGAAAAAGCACCAGGGACCCCTACCAAAACAATTTTTTTTCCTGAGAAGTAGTCTTCTGAATTTATATTTTGAACCTCTCCATCAATTAAGATTCTTAATTCTTGATTTGGAAAATTATCATTTATTGAAATACTCATTTGATCTCCTTTTTTAATAATTTTAACCTATTTTATAGAATTTTATATTTATTAGTTTGTATGGTTGTTTTAGCATGCTAAAACATATAGAATCGCGTTATGAAATTATCAAGAGTATTAAAAGAATTAAATTCATCAAAGGATATAGAGAATTTCCTGTTAGATTTGTGTACGCCATCAGAAATAGAGGCTATGGAAGAACGTTGGGAAGTAGCTAAATTATTGTATGAAGGTAAATCTACATATAGAGATATTGCAGCTAAACTTAATACATCTACAGCAACCGTAACACGAGTAGCTAGGTTTCTATTTAAGGAGACCAATCAAGGCTATATAAAAGTATTAAAAAAAGACTAGCATCATGCAATCGAAAATAACTATAGCAATCCAAAGGAAAGGCAGACTCTATGAAAATAGTAAAAACCTATTAATCAAGTCTGGTATTAATTTTTCAGCTAATGGAGAGCGTCTATTGGCAAGATCTTCAAATATGAACATAGATATATTGCTAGTTAGAGATGATGATATCCCCTCTCTTGTGTCTAAAGGCGTGGCTGACCTTGGAATTGTCGGTCAAAATGTTTTAGCTGAACAAGCAGCTGCAAATAATAAAATTACAGCCGAACCATTATTAAAATTAGGATTTTCTAAATGCAAACTAGCATTTGCGAAACCATTAAATTCGAAGTTAAGATCTCTTAAAAATAAAAAGATAGCAACCTCTTATCCTGCGCTAGTTAAAAAATATCTTATAAAAAACTCAATAACTGCTGAGGTTATTAAGATTAATGGCTCTGTTGAACTAACTCCCTATATCGGCATTGCAGATTGTATATGCGATTTAGTTTCATCAGGTGCTACCCTTGAAGCTAATAACTTAGTTGAATTTAAGTCACTCATGGACTCTGAAGCAGTTCTAATTTCTCCAGTGACGTTAAATAAAATTAGACAAAATAATATTGTCAGCTTGATAAAAAGATTTGAGGGCGTTATTAATGCTACAGAAAGCAAATATGTTATGTTGAATGCCCACAGTCATTCGACTGAAATAATATGTAAATTACTTCCTGGTGCAGACTCTCCAACAATTATTCCATTACAAAAAGATAACAAAGTAGCAATACATGCCTTATGCAAGGAGCCTGTGTTTTGGGAAACAATGGAAAAGCTTAAATCCAATGGAGCATCTTCAATTTTAGTTTTGCCTGTTGAGAAAATATTAAATTAAATGAAAATCATTAATCGCTCATCTTCAACAAAGGAAATAAAGTGGTCTAATAAAGATATTTCAATCGATAATGTTTTTGAAACAGTCCTTAGGTTTAAAAATCTTGTTTTAAGCCAAGGCACATCTGCTTTTGATCAAATTAACAAAGAATTAAATACTAAGTCACCAAAGTCTTATAAAGTTAAGAAATCAGAAATATCAAAGTCTGATCTATTAGTTTCTGATAAGTTAAAACAATCGATTCTTAACTCTGCAGCTAACATAAAAAATATTTCTGAAAATGATAAAAAAGGATTTATAGGGAGACCTGTTGAAACAACAAAAGGCATCAAAGTGTGGAAAGAATTTAGGCCCATTGATTCAGTTGGCATCTATGTTCCTGGAGGCAGCGCTCCATTAATCTCATCATTATTGATGCAACTAATACCAGCTACAGTGGCTGGATGTAAAAATATTATTATTTGCACTCCTCCAGATAAAAATGGCCTGGTTGCGCCTGAAATATTATGGATAGCAAAGCTCTATGGCGTAAAAAATATATATAAAGTTGGAGGTGCTCAAGCAATTTTTGCTATGGCATATGGCACTACAATTATCCCCAAAATGAATAAGATATTTGGTCCTGGTAATTCATATGTTAATGAGGCAAAAAAACTTTGCTCTAACGATGTTGCTATAGACCTTCCAGCAGGACCAAGTGAAGTAATGATAGTGACTAATGATCTTGATAAAGTTTCTATTGCAGCAGCTGATGCTTTGTCTCAACTAGAGCATGATCCAAATTCAAGAGCCTTCATAATTTCAAACAATCTTGTTCTGCTTAAAAAAATCAAAACTGAGATCTTAAAACAAATGAATAACTTAGCTAGGCAGAATGTCCTAACTCAAAGTATAAAAAATGTATTGCTAATTAAGTCTAAATCTTTCAAAGATTCTATCTGTTTAATAAATGAATGTGCTCCTGAGCACCTTATATTATTAGATGAAGAATATTCAAAATACTTGGCAAAGATTAACAATGCGGGATCAATTTTTTGCGGAGTTTTAAGTCCAGAATCATTTGGTGACTATTCTTCTGGTTCAAATCATGTATTGCCTACTAATGGTCAAGCAAAAGTTCACTCAGGTTTAAGTGTTGGTGATTTTGGGAAGCATATAAGTGTTCAAACAGCTTCCGCAGAAGGCTTTTACAACCTAAAGGATACTGTAATAGAAATGGCTAAAGCAGAAACTTTAGATGGACATCAGCATGCGGTTAAAATACGAGAAGATATTGCATCAAAGAAAGCAATGTCTAGATGCTATAGCGAAATCAGAAAAACAAATGAAACTAATATATATATCAACTTAAATCTTGATGGTTCAGGTAATTACAACATTCAAACTGGTTTAAATTATTTAGACCATCTGTTAGAGCAATTTTCAAAACATGGCTCTATAGATCTAAATTTAACTTGCTTGGGTGATTTAGAGATAGATGAACATCATACTATTGAGGATATTGCCATTGCCTTAGGCGCAGCAATAAACAATGCTCTTGGCGACAGAATTGGGATAGCGCGATATGCATCAAGTGAAATCTTGGTTATGGATGAGGTAAAAAGTATTGTGAGCATAGATTTGAGCTCCAGAAGATACCTAAATTTTAAGTGTTCAAAGCTAAGAGATTATGTTGGTGACTTTCCAACAGAAATGTTTGAACATTTTTTTATATCTTTAATTAATTCAATTGCAATGACATGTCATATCGATACTACTGGCAAAAATTCACATCATTTGCTTGAAGCTACATTCAAAACCTTTGCGCGATGTTTGAAGTCAGCTGTAGTGGTCGAATCAACATTATCTTCATCCACAAAAGGGATATTATGACAGTAGCAATTATTGATTGTGGAGGTGCAAATCTTCGTTCAGTTCAGAAAGCCGTTGAGCTTCGTAACATGAAAACTATCATTACAAGTAATAAAAATGTTGTATCTAATGCTTCGTTTGTTATTTTGCCCGGTGTTGGTTCAGCAAGCGCTGTTATGAACAGTCTTAAATTTAATAATCTTATTCCAACTATCAAAAATCTAACTCAGCCCGTTCTTGGAATTTGCATTGGAATGCATGTACTTTTTAATCATTCTGAAGAGCATGACACAGAATGTATGGGAATTATTGAGGGAAATATTAAGAAATTTAAACCTGATATGAATATTAAGGTTCCACAGATGGGATGGAATAAAGTTACCTTTAATAATGGTTATGAAAGCAAACTTGATAATTACTATTATTTTGCTAACAGTTATTACTCTCCAATATACAACCATGCTTTAGCTACTGCAAAGTATGGCTTGCCCTATTCTGCTGCTGTTCAATCAAATAATTTTTATGGATGTCAGTTTCATCCAGAAAAATCATCAGTAGCGGGCAAAAAATTTCTAGATTATTTTTTTAATTGCAATGAAAATATTACCAGCTATTGATCTACAAAATGGTCGTTGCGTACGATTGCTCAAAGGTGATTTCAAAGTAGTTACTGAATATAATCATGATCCTATAGCCCAAGTAAATATTTTTAAGTCTCATCAGTTTAATTACTTGCATATAGTTGATTTGGATGGTGCTGAGACTGGAAACCAGTTGAACAAAGATGTAATCAGTAAAATTCTTGAAATTCCTGATATATCTATTCAAGTTGGTGGAGGTATTAGAACAATTCGACAGGTTGAAAAAATGATTGAAATGGGAGTGTCTAGAATTATATTAGGCACAGCTTTATTCCAAGGAAATTTTATCCAAGACCTTAAGAATAATTTTGATTCAAGTCAGATAGTGTTAGCGTTAGATTTTAAGATAATTAATAATACCCCCACTATTTATACTCATGGTTGGCAAGATAATAGTGAGTTTCCGTTGTATCAGTTCTTATCTGATCAACCATTTTATTCTAATATCCTTGCCACTGATATTTCTTTAGACGGTGCAATGCAAGGACCCAGTTTTGACGTTTATAAAGAGATTTTAAATTTATTCAAATCAATAAATCTTATTGCATCTGGAGGAATCAGATCTCTTGATGATTTAAATATCTTAAAATCGATGAATATTAAGGAAGTAATTATTGGTAAAGCTATTTACGAAAAAAATATCTTATTAAGAGATTTAGCTAATGATTACTAAAAGAATAATTCCATGTTTGGATGTTAAAGAAGATAAGGTTGTAAAAGGTGTTCAATTTAAAAATCATAAAATTGTTGGTTCAATTTTAGACTTAGCTGAGAAGTATTCGAATGATGGTGCTGATGAATTAGTATTTTATGATATTTCAGCCAGTACCAAGGAATCAATTGTTAACAGAGATTGGGTATCAAAAATTGCTGAAGTTATTAATATTCCTTTTTGTGTTGCTGGTGGAATTAAAACTTTAGATCATGCCAGGGAAATATTAAACTTAGGAGCTGACAAAATTTCCATTAATACCCCAGCTCTAGATAATCCAAAATTAATAAAAGAATTGAGCGATGAATTTGGTTCGCAGTGTGTAGTAATAGGCATGGATGTCAAAATTATTGATAATGAAGCTTACCTTTTTGCAAAAACTGGAAATGAGAAAACTGCTTATTCAACAGATATTTTAGCAAGTAATTGGCTTGTTAAAGTGCAAGAGCTTGGTGCTGGAGAGGTTGTAATAAATGCTATGGGTCAAGATGGGGTTCAGCAAGGCTATGATATAGATCTACTTCAGACATTAGAGAAATTTTGTTCAATTCCAATGATTGCTTCAGGTGGAGCTGGTGGACCTCAAGATTTTATTGATGTTTTTAAGAAAACAAATGTAGATGGTGCGCTAGCAGCAAGCATATTTCATAGAAATAAGTTTTCCATAGGCGGGATTAAAGAAGTTCTTAAAACTAACAAAATAAATATAAGGATATGAAAATGATAACTTTAGATTGGAAAAAGGTTGATGGTTTAATTCCAGCTATCATTCAGGATTATGAAACTCTAGAAATTTTAATGTTGGGTTATATGAATAAAGAAGCATTGATGATTAGTCAATCATCAGGCTTTGCTACTTTTTACAGCAGAACTCAAAAAAAAATATGGACCAAAGGTGAGACCTCTGGAAATAAATTAGCTATTAAGAATATTCTCCACGATTGTGATAAGGACACCTTGTTAGTGTTGGCTAAAAATTCTGGGCCAACCTGCCATTTAAATAATAATTCATGCTTTCTTGATGCCCCCTCCTCGCTAAACATTACCAATGAGTTGGAAAGAACTATAGATGCTAGATTTAAAGAAGGCAATATATCCTCTTATACCTATCAACTTAATAAAGAGGGAATGAAAGAAATTGCTAAAAAAGTTACTGAAGAAGCTGGTGAACTATCAATTTCAGCCGTAACTAATGATGGACGAGTTATAGAAGAGGCTGCTGACTTAATGTATCACCTCTTAGTAATGCTAAGAAAGTTAAATCTTAGTTATAGTGATGTTCTTGAAGAATTAAAAAATAGATCAAATTAATCTACTTTTCAATTACATAGCTTGTAACTTGCTCTTTCATCTCTTTTCTCAGTATAAATAGTGCAAATAAATTTGGTATTGTTACAAGCGCAACTACTACATAGGCGATATTCCAAACAACCGTTGTATCAATAATGGCTGCAGCTATAAAACAAATTACATAAATCATTCGATACCAAGGTACAGCATTTTCTCCGAAGATATATGCAGTAGATCGATCTCCATAATAAGACCAAGCTATAGCTGTGGAAAATGCAAATAAGAGCAACCCAATAGCAACAATGTATTCACCATACTTTCCAAGAACACCTGATCCAAATGCTTTTGATGTAAGTTCAGCTGAATGTATTAGTGATTTACCGTTAACTGTGATTGATGAATCTTTAATTTCTCCATTGAGTATTTCAAGAGGCCCATCGAATAATTCACCATTTTTGTAAAAAGTAACATCTTCAGCTATGGAATTATTATGAAAAATTGTTATATCAGCTTGCTGAATTTCACCATTATCTATAGTCAAGTTTCCAGAAAAATTCTTAACTGATGTAGTATCAGTAGTGAACTTTCTAGCATCAAGAATATACTTACCTAGCTCTTCTACATCATTTGTATTTGATTCAGAATACTCACCTTCAAAAATTGCCATTGAAGATCGTTCAAATGTGTTTTCATATTTCTCGATCCATGCACCACTAGATAAAATTACAAGAGCAGTAACGCTACATACTACGATTGTATCTATGAATGGTTCGAGGATAGATACCATCCCCTGCTCTACTGAGTGCTCAGTTTTTGCAGATGCGTGAGCAATAGGTGAAGAGCCTTGTCCAGCTTCATTAGAGTATAAACCTCTTGCAACACCTAGCTTTAAACTCATTGCAAAGCTAGCTCCCAAAAAACCACCAGCAGCAGCTGAACCAGAAAAGACCTGTGAAAAGATTGAATGAAAAGAAGGAATTATGTTTTGATAATTTTCCAATACAACGACTAAGGCTCCACCAAAATAGATCACAGCCATGAATGGAACAAGTTTACTAGCAATTTTAGCAATCCTTTTAATACCGCCTGAAATTATTAACCACAACATAAATCCTAGAATGAGTCCTGTAGCAAGCTTTGGAATGCTAAAAGTTGAATCAAGGACACTTGCAATGTTATTTATTTGAGGCATGTTGCCTGATCCAATAGCACATATCATCATCAAAGCAGCAAACAGAACACCAGCCCATCTTTTATTAAAACTTTTTTCAATATAGTACATAGGGCCACCAGAAATTGAACCATCTGATAATGTTGTTCTATATTTATGAGCCATTGTCACTTCAACAAATTTAGTAGTCATCCCAAAAATTGCAGTTATCCACATCCAAAATATTGCTGCGGGTCCACCAATCCAAATTGCCAAAGCAACACCCCCGATATTGCCTGTTCCAACAGCACCTGACATTGCTGTAGTGAGTGCTTCAAATGGTGTAGTCTCTCCTTCTGCCCCATCTTTGGCGTATTTACCAGTAACTATTCGCCAACCATGACCAAAAAATTTAAATTGAGGAAAGCCTAAATAAGCTGTAAAAAATATACCTGTGCCAATTAAAAATGCAGGAAACCACCATGAGCCACTTAGATAACCGTCTAAAAGTAATAAAAAATCATTAAAGGCAACCATAATAAACTCCTATTTTTCAACCCATTCCATTAAGTCTGTGTATCCGCCAATTAATTCATCATTAACAAATATTTGAGGCATAGTTCTAGCATTTGGGTTTCTACTCATCAGCTTCTCAAAAACCTCAGGTATCTCAACATTATGCTCAACATAGGTAATGTCGTTTTGTGAAAAGTAATACTTTGCCTTATCACAAAAGACACAATTTGATTTAGAATATATTTCTACGTTTTT
>CEQX01049188.1_pt1 | contig 10419 bp, 10 predicted proteins | sample 356261 | NCBI WGS metagenome assembly CEQX01 (sample SAMEA2621076, study PRJEB7988) | marine metagenome | isolation source: saline water (ENVO:00002010), including | reverse complement strand
ACGAGTGAGCCGCCAGTTACCATTATTACTCCTTGCCAAAACGAGGCACTAAGGGTAATTGATAAATAAAGCGCCGAAATAATCGCTGAAAAAACCGGCGTAAAATACGAAAGCGTACCAAGCAACATTAAGTTACCGCCAATAATAGCTTGGTTCCAAAGAGCATACCCACTGCCAACAACCACACCAGCTAGCACAAGCGTTACGGTCGCGTGCAGTGTAAAGGTCATTTTTGGCTCGTCACTTAATCCATACAACACCCATAAGCTTAGTGCCGTGGCGATAAAAAACAGCACAATGGCATTTTGCCCATTGCTATTTTTTTGAGTAATTACACAGTAAACAGACCAAATAAAAGGTGCTACAAACGCCAACAAGTAGGCCGTTGGGTTACTGGCAAAATTGCCCATAATACTATTAAGTGATAACCCACTATCGCCACCAACGCACCAAGCCACACCAAAAAAAGCGAGTAGCATACCGGGGTAAATCCAAACACTTACTTTACTACGGTTAACTATAATACTGAGCAAAATGGTAAGTGTGGGCCATAAATAATTTATAACCGCCATTTCTACCGCTTGGTGGCGATTATTAGCAAGCCCTACAAACAGCGCTAAACACACCTCGTAAAGTGCAAATAAAGCAGTGCCCCAAATAATATAACGCTTATTAAACCCAGCAAACTTAGGCCGTCCCATTACCAAAATTAAAAACAGCGCGCTTACACTGTACATAAGTGCCGCCCCACCTATGGGGCCAAATAACTCCGAAACATCCCTGAGCAGAGCCACTAAACAACTCCATAATAAAATAGCGGCAATGCCATAAAGCGTGTATTTATGATTAGAAAAAAAGTCCATTAACTACCTAAAAGTACTACTTATGTTTGACGTTACGCTAACAGTAATTAATGGGATAAACAATTGTTGCTCATCATTTATTGTTATAAAGATGTTTTTGGCCTGCACTTAAGTATTTGACCTTTTGGTCAGTAAAGTTACAATCATTCAACACGTTAAAAACAGCATCGCCATAATGAGCACACAAACAAAGCCAAATAAAAAAGAACTCACCCGAGTAAAAAACCAAACATTAATACTCGATGCCGCCGAGCAATTGTTTTCTCAGCTTGGTTACGATGGCACCAGTATGAGTATGGTTGCCAAAGAAGCAGGCGTTCCTAAGGCCAATATTTTATATTATTTTAAAAGCAAAGACGGCCTATACGAAAACGTAATAGACCGCATTATTGCACACTGGAACTTAGGCTTAGATAACGTAACCCCTGAGGACGACCCTGCGCATGTGTTGTATCACTATATTAAAAGCAAAGTAATACTTGCAGTAAACCAGCCGCTGCAATCACGTTTATTTGCCAGTGAAATACTGCGCGGCGCTCCTTATTTGCAAAACTACTTTAGAACCAACACACGCCCGTGGGTAAAACAAAAGGTAGACGTGTTTCAGGCCTGGATAGATGCAAACAAAATGGATAATGTTGACCCTTACCATTTATTATTTACCATTTGGTCAACTACGCAGTACTACGCCGACTTTCAGGCCGAAGTGCTACTGGTTATGAACAAATTAGAATACGACGAAACCGATGTGGCACAAATAACGCAATCAACTGCCCACATAATTTTAAAAGGTATTGGTTTAAAAATACCTGAGCACAGTGAGGCTTAACCCATGGATAATTTTACCACCCCAGACTTATTTGACGATCACCGCAATAGCGTACAAGTCGCCGACAGCGGCCTGCACCACTTTGGTAAAAAAACCACATTTAGTGGCCAAGCAGTTACCGTTACCTGCCCAGACGATAACTCTTTTGCCGCCGACATACTGCATGAAAACGGCAAGGGTAAAGTACTGGTTATTGATGGCTTTGCTAGCAAACGCTTTGCTTTTATAGGCGATATTATGGCGGAGCGCGCGTTAAAAAACGGCTGGGAAGGCGTGATTATTAACGGCTGTTGTCGCGACATTGAAATACTTGCCACTATGGATTTACCGGTTATGGCACTGGGCTCAACCCCGCGCAGTACATTAAAGCGTGGCTTTGGAGATAAAAATCAAACAGTGACCATGCTTAGTACCATAATTAACCCTAACGATTGGCTATACGCCGATGTAAATGGCTTAATTATTAGCCCTAACGCATTACTATAAACGCCACATTTGCAACCAAGTTGGTGCAATCACGCACCAACTTGGTGTGTTTTCACCTCTAAATTACGCCTTCTTTAATACTTATATTTTTATAAATATCTGCTAAACCCCATGTAAACCAAACAAAACCTGACCGAACGGACAACTTTATTGCATTTGGCATTGCTTTTGCTTAGCTTTTAGGCAATATAATAGCTAACCGATTAAAAAGCGGATCAGGCTCTGTAAAATAAAAATAAGATGTTACGCAGTGGGCTGAAAAATAATAATAACTAATTCGTCTTTTTAATCACCCTAAATCTGATTATAACCAGTTGGTCAGATTTACTTTATAACGAGTGGTGATATGAGTACCAAAACACATAATAATTTTACCGGTATTTTTTGTGACCATGGCCCTAACGCATGGCAAACACAAACCCACGGCACACTTGTAAATAAGCGCCTTGCAGTAAAAGATGTATTTGCTGTTAAAGGCGAGCGCAACAGCGCAGGTAACCCAAGCTGGTTTAAAGCAGCAAAACCTGCACAGCAAACAGCAAGTGCCGTAAACAAACTAATGAATGAGGGTTGTCGCTTTACAGGCTTTACCCATACCGATGAGCTAGCCTACAGCTTAGAGGGCAATAACATTCACTATGGTGCAGCACAAAACCCAAAACTTAAAGGCCATGCAAGTGGCGGCTCAAGTATGGGCTCGGCAGCAGCTGTGGCCGCTAACCTAGCCGATATTGGCTTAGGTACTGATACTGGCGGCTCTATAAGGATACCGGCAAGTTATTGTGGCTTATTTGGCATAAGGCCAAGCCATAACGTAATTGAAAAAGATGGCCTAATTCCGCTAGCGCCCCCGTTTGATACCATTGGCTGGCTTACGCAAAATGCAGAGCTGCTAAGCGATGTAGGCAATGTACTGTTACCAAATCAAGCGATTAATAACGTTGATACTTTAGTTATTTGCGAGCCATTATTTGAGCTGGTTGACCCTGTTTTACAAGCCCCACTTAAACAATTGCTTGAAAAAACCAAACCTTATTTTAAACACCATAAAGAATTTGAACTGCCTAACGGCAGCTTATTAAGCGAACTGGCTGACAGCTTTAGAATACTGCAAGGGCGAGCAATCGCAAAAACGCATAAAGATTGGCTTCAATTGCCAGGGCAACTTCCCCAGTTTGCTCCGGCAATTGCGGCACGTTTTAACATGGCGCTTGCCCTAACCGCCCAAGAAGAGCAAGAAGCACTAAATGTACAAACCCAGTGGCAAACACTAATCGCTAAAAACCTAAACACAAACAGCTGTTTATTTTTGCCAACCACACCCACAACTGCACCTAAATTGGGCGCCGACACAAGCGCCTTACGCATGCAAATAATCACCTTATCGGCCATTGCGGGCTTGAGCCGCTCGGCGCAAGTACACTTACCATTGGCTAATTTAGAAAATTGCCACCCGTATGGGTTTTCATTAATGATGAGCCACGGCAACGATAAAAGCCTACTTGCCTGCGTACAACAATTAGCTGCCCACTTTAAACAGGACACACTTGCATGAGCACACACAACATTGCCTTTACTGCCCCGCATTTTGCAGCAACCGAGGCAGGCACCTTAATACTAAAACAAGGCGGTACAGCCACCGAAGCCATGGTAGCGGCAGCGGCTGCGATTAGCGTGGTATATCCGCATATGAACTCCATTGGCGGCGACAGTTTTTGGCTTATTGATAATCCAAACCAAAGTATACCCACTGCCATTGATGCCTGCGGGCGCGCACCAAACGATATAAGCGCCTACAGCAATGAGCCACACATACCAGAGCGCGGCGGTTTAAGCGCGCTTACTCAGGCTGCAACACTTCGCGGCTGGCAAAAAGCCCTTGCGGTAGATGAGCACGCTGCTCTTTCGCTAAGTACTATTTTAGCCCCAGCCATAAAGCTCGCGCGCGATGGCTTTACAGTATCTAAAAGCTTGCAAGCAGGCTGCGAAAAGCTTGCCACCGCTTCAAACACTAACGCTGCCTTTAAAGAACTTTACATACCTAATGGTAAACCGTTGCAAGCGGGCCAACATTTTAAAAACCCAAAACTTGCCAGTACCTTTGAGCACTTAGCTGAGCATGGCTTAAACGCCTTTTACCAAGGCCCTTTAGCAGAGTCGTTTGCAAACGATTTAGCTGCCGCAGGCAGTACAATTACACGCGCTGATATTGCCAATACCCAGGCCGATTTAGTAACGCCGCTCAGTGCTAATTTATCGGGAATACAGTGTTATAACTTACCCGCCCCCACGCAAGGCGTGCATTCTCTGCAAATAATTGGCGCTGTTAATAAACTAAAACATTTAGCCAAAACAGAGGCCGATTGGATGCACTTAATTGTTGAGGCAACCAAACAAAGCTTTACTCACCGCCCTACACTCTGGGCAGACCCAGACGCGCTAGGCGATGATTATAAAAACGCATTAACTGATGAGCGCTTAAATGCGCTTGCCAGCAATATAGATATGAGCCAAGCCAAGCAATGGCCATTTAATGCAGAGCCAGGCGATACCGTTTGGATGGCAGCACGGGATAAAAACGGCCAACTAGTGAGCTTTATTCAAAGTGTTTACTGGGAATTTGGTAGCGGTATTTTGATGAGCGAAGGTGGCTTTGTGTGGAATAACCGCGGTTTAAGTTTTAGTTTAAATAGCAACGATGCCAATGCCCTAAAAGCGCATAAAAAACCGGCTCATACACTCAACCCTGCTTTAGCAAAATTTGACGATGGTAGGCGCCTTGCCTACGGCACCATGGGCGGCGAAGGCCAACCACAAACACAAGCTGCTGTATTTAGTGGTTACGCATGGCGTAATAAATCAATTACCCAAGCAGTAAGCGATCCGCGTTGGTTATTAGGGCGCACCTGGGGCGATACAAGCACAAATTTAAAGGTAGAGCAAAGCTTAGTAATTCAAGTTAAACATGAATTAAATCAACGTGACCACGACTGGGTAAGCGTTGATAATAACAATGAAATGATGGGTCATGCAGGTGCCATTTTAGATACGCCTACCAGCCTTGAAGCAGCCACCGATCCTCGTTCAGATGGTCGCGCAACAGTAACTACAGCAGGAACACAATGACAGAAATAATAAATCAATGGCCAATTATAGCGGCCTTAATAGCAACCGGTATTTTTGCAGGTATTTTAGCAGGCCTATTTGGTGTAGGCGGCGGCATAGTAATTGTGCCTGTGCTGTACTTTTTACTGCAAGGCTTTGGCGTAAGCCCTGAGTCGGCCATGATGATAGCCACAGCTACATCGCTTGCCACCATAGTGCCTACTTCTATTTCGTCGATTCGCTCGCACCATGCAAAAGGCAATATTGACCTTGCTTTAATTAAATACTGGGCCCCGTTTATTTTGGTAATGGCCGTGATATGTAGCTACTTAGCTCATTCTATACGCGGTAATGCATTGGTACTTATGTTTGCCTGTATTGCCATTTTAGTAAGTTTAAACATGTTATTTAGAGCCGGCGCGCCTGCCCTTGTTAGTAAATTACCAGGTAAATTTGGCCAAGGCATTATGGCAAGTATTGTAGGTGGTTTATCGGTAATGATTGGCATAGGTGGCGGCACTATTGGCGTACCCATGCTAAACGCGTTTAACGTACGTGCTCATGTTGCCGTTGGCACCGCTGCTGTATTTGGCTTATTAATTGCGTTACCGGGCGTTATTACTTTATTAAGTATTGGTACTACACCCACCGATGCGCCGCTTGGCACGTGGGGCCTTGTAAACCTACCTGCTTTTATACTTATTATTCCGCTTACTATTTTGTTTGCCCCTATTGGCGTAAAAATTGGTAGCAAGTTAGATCAAAAACAATTAAAACGCGCCTTTGCCGTTGTATTAATGATAACGGGCATTCGTATGCTTATTCAGACTCTGGGAGCCTAAAACATGTTTAGCGACACGCAAATTCAAACTTTAAACCCGCCACAGCGATTACTCATGGGCCCAGGCCCAATAAACGCAGATCCACGCGTGCTACGTGCTATGTCGGCGCAGCTAATTGGCCAATACGACCCAGTAATGACCGGTTTTATGAACGAAACCATGGCCCGCTATCGCGAAATTTTTAAAACCAAAAACGAATGGACCATGTTAGTTGATGGTACATCGCGCGCAGGCATAGAAGCCGTTTTATGCTCTATTTTACGCCCAGGCGATAAAGTACTGGTGCCCATTATGGGGCGCTTTGGCCACTTGCTTGCTGAAATAGCCGAGCGCGTAGGCGCAAAAGTACACACCATAGAAGTCCCGTGGGGCGAGGTATTTACCCCCGAACAAATAGAAAAAGCCATTGTTGATGTAAAACCCCATGTACTTGCTATGGTACAGGGCGATACCTCTACAACCATGAACCAACCCCTTGAACACATTGGCGATATTTGCCAAAAGCACGACGTATTATTTTACTGCGATGCCACCGCTTCGATTGTAGGTAACGATTTACCCGCCGATGAGTGGAAACTCGATGCGCTTTCGGTTGGTTTGCAAAAATGTTTAGGTGGCCCATCTGGCTCTGCCCCTTTAACACTGAGCGATAAATGCGCCGATTGGATCCAAAAACGCAAAAAAGTAGAAGCGGGTATTCGTACCGCGCAGCATACCGACGGCACCGAGCCATTTGTACGCTCAAACTACTTTGATTTAGGCATGATCATGAATTACTGGGGCGAAGAGCGCCTTAACCACCACACCGAAGCCACCAGCATGCTGTATTGCGCATCAGAATGTGCTCGCATTGTTATTGAAGAAGGCGTAGATAACTGCGTTGCCCGCCACAAGTTACACGGCGATGCCATGCTAACGGGTATTCAAGCGCTGGGCTTAAACGTATTTGGCGACTTAAACCATAAAATGAACAACGTAGTGGGTGTTTATATACCCGAGGGTATTAATGCTGACCACGTACGCGGACAAATGCTAACCGACTTTGGTATTGAAATTGGCACCTCGTTTGGCCCGCTGCATGGCAAAATTTGGCGTATTGGCACCATGGGTTACAACGCCCGTAAAGATGCCGTATTACAAACATTGGCAAGCCTAGATGCCTGCTTACACGCCAACGGCTATAAAGGCCCTAAAGGCGAAGCCGCTATTGCCGCCCTTGCCCATTATAAATAAAAAAAGGATTTAGCATGACGATTGCAAGCCCCCTCCATGAGCCATTATTAAACAGTGAGCTGGCTAATAAATTTGCCGCGCGCGCGTTATTGCGCTGTAAAACGCTAAGTGGCCTATCGCAAATGCAAGGTGGCATTCACCGTGTGTATTTATCTAAAGAGCACAAAGAGTGTAACCTTGTCACTGCTGAATGGATGGCTGAGGCGGGCATGAAATCGTGGCAAGACGAAGTCGGCAATTTATGGGGGCGCTTAGCATCATCTAATCCAAACGCTAAACGTTTAATTATTGGCTCACACCTAGACACCGTACCAAACGCCGGTGCATTTGATGGTATTTTAGGGGTATTACTGGGTATTGAAATAGCCGCCCTTGCACACACGCTTAAGCTTGATTTACCATTTCATTTAGATGTAGTGGGCTTTTGTGATGAAGAAGGCACTCGCTTTGCCACCACGTTAATTGGCTCAAAAGCACTGGCGAACGAGTTTGACCCCCAGTGGTTAAATATACAAGATACAAACGGCATTAGCATGCGCCAAGCCATGCTTGATTTTGGCCTAAACCCTGATGATTACGCTAAAGCCGCCCTTAACAAAAACGAATTACTCGGTTATTGGGAAACCCACATAGAGCAAGGCCCAGTGCTTGAATCGGTAAACCAGGCGCTAGGCGTAGTAACCGCTATTGCTGGCGCCAAACGCGCTATGATCACCCTATCAGGCCAAAGCGGCCATGCAGGCACTACGCCAATGAACTTACGCCAAGATTCGTTAGTTGGGTGCGCCGAGCTTACCCTTGCCATAGAGCAACTAGCAAAAAACGCGAGTAATGGTGAAGTAGCCACCGTAGGGCAAATTCATGCTCGCCCAGGCGCTACAAATGTTATTGCCGGTAAAACGACCATAAGCCTAGATGCACGCGCACAAAATGATGCCGACCTAGCAGTATTACTTAATGCAATACATACCCGCGCCAATCAAATTGCTACATCGCGTAATTTAACGCTTGATTGGCAATGGACACATGCGGCCGACGCCGTAGCATGCGACACTCAAATTCAGCAATTGTTTAGCAGTGCCTGTAAATTGAATAACCAAGCCTCGCCTTCACTTGCCTCTGGCGCTGGGCACGATGCCATGGCTATTGCCCCTATTTGCCCTGTAGGCATGCTATTTATACGCAGCCCTGGCGGGATAAGCCATCACCCCGCAGAAGCTGTTATTGATGAGGATGTAACAAAAGCCCTTAGCGTAATGTACAGCGCACTCATGCTGTATGTAAAAGAGTTAGAAAAGTAACTAACGGTTATTAAGCGCAGGGTAGGCTATGTGTTGTTAGCTTAGCCCTGCGTATTAAACGGGGCTGTGGTTATTAATTAAAGCCAGTATTTAAAGTCGGAGTTTAAAACTTAATTAAGGCTTAAGCCAAGCTCATTTAAACTCGCTTCAAAGCGCTGCCATTTTCTATTTATTTTACGCTTAGCCGATGAGCTCACGTAATTACTAATAGGAAAAAACTCAGTATTACCAATATCATCAACAACAACACACCGCTCAATGGTGCCGTTATTATTAACACACGCTATATTGCGTGGTTTTATTTCTTTGGTGATCACTAAATTGTGTAATAAATAATCTTTTAAGTTTAATAGTGGCTCGGCTAAGGCTTCACTATTTGGCTGATTTAAATAATATTCTAGCGTTTTAGCCGGCTGATTATTTGCATCAATCACTAAGTCAAACACGTACCCTGTGCCAATATTGGTGTGTACCGTACCATGGTATCGCGCTAACAACTGCCACTGAATGTTCCGGTTACTAAGTCGCTTATAATAAGCCAGCTCTTGGTCTTGCTCTTGCGAAAACCCTTCATGGCTTACTTTTATACATAAATTATGTGCCTCAGGATGCCTGTAACACGTTCTATGCGCCCCTTTACCTACAATTAAATCGTCGTTCAATGAGATCAAACCAATTTTCGTCCTAACGTAAATTTACAAATACCAATTCGCTTAATTAAGTAACCTGTTTTGAGGATTGGTATAAAACGAGGTAAATAACACGCCTTAAAATCGCACGCTTAGTATTTACATCTATTAATGCAGCTTTTATTACTATGTCAGTAATAAAGTAGGTACATTCGTTAAATAAGCCGGCCATTTTAACTATAAATTAGGGTTTATCAAGGTAAATTAAGAAAGCAGTGGGTATACAAGCGACTAAAATAGCCTTATGAAATAAGTATCACACTAGACTGGGTAATAATTAAATAAACTAAAAGTGTATGCAGCCATACATTTGTTAATTAGCGCGCTTCGTCCTAATAATAAGCATTCATAAATAGCTTAATAAAAAACGAATACGTATACTTTAATATTTTGGAAATGGAGAACATAGGATGTTAAAAAATATTTTATTTTTAATAGGTTGCATACTAATAACTATTGCAGCATGGCTTGTTTTTCAAGCTTTTGGTCAACACACTTTTTCAATAATGCTAATAATTTCTGCTGTAGTAATTTTCAAAATTGGCTGGACTAAACTTAAGCATCGAAAGTAATCTCTCGTCTATTTTGCCATTCAACATGCTTACTAAGGTTTGAATGTTAATGGCTATATACCGCACAACTATATAGCCATTTGTTTTACTTAAGCTTATTAAACCTTAGCTTAGTTACTCAATCGTTACCTTTGCATCACTTACCCATGTTTCGGTTATCGCCTCTTCGTTTTTATCAACCAAATACGCGCGTATGCTTACGGGGTCGTTATTGCTCTGTTTGTAGTCAAATGCTAATCTCCATTGGTTGGTTCCCACTATTGGGTAAGCACCAATTGGCTCCAGTATTTCGCCGTTACTGGCTTCAACAATAGGCTTTATGCCACTTTCTCTATCTAGGCCTTTAAACACTGGCCCTTCAAAATCAATCACCATTTTGTTTACGCCCTCAGGTATAGGCTGGCCGGGAATTCCGCCCTGCCCTTGGCGAGTATTAACAACACTTGCCAGTGTTTTTGATTTTGGATCGAGTGGACGCCACTCAATATCATAAGAAAAG
>CEQX01012435.1_pt1 | contig 10440 bp, 7 predicted proteins | sample 356261 | NCBI WGS metagenome assembly CEQX01 (sample SAMEA2621076, study PRJEB7988) | marine metagenome | isolation source: saline water (ENVO:00002010), including | reverse complement strand
TTGGCGCATTATTGGCAATGGCGATGATTGGTGCATCATACCTTGTTCGAGATGAACGATTAGAGAATTTAATTTGGAATGAAGGCGGAATTGGAATATCAGCTCCACCAAGTAAAAGATCTTCAGTTTCAGTAACTATGGATTCTCCAACAGGTAACGAGTTGCAAAAATTAGCAGATTATTTAGTCGAGAGTAGCCAAACTGTGTTCGATTTTTTCCGTTCAATCGATTTGGATGATTCAGGGGAAATTGACACCATGGAATTTCAATTGGCTCTCAAGAATGCCAGTGTAGGAAATCTTCCACCATGGGATGTTGACGCATTAGTAAGTCAGATGGATTTGAACAGCGATGGTAAATTGGACTTGCCTGAATTAGATATCGCAATCACGAGTTTAGTTGTAAATAGAGGTGAAGAGGAATGATAGATCCAGGATATATTTCTGGGCTTTCTGCAATCTTGTTTTTCATTGGTCTTGCTGGAGCATTTACTCGTAAGCATGCAATTATCGTATTGATGTGTATTGAGATAATGCTCAATGCTGTAAATCTGAATTTTGTTGCAGTTGCCATGCAAACAGGAGATCCGGAAGGTTGGGTATTCACTTCTATCGCTATTGCAATAGCAGCATCTGAAGTTGCAGTTGGTTTGGCTATTTTCTTATCTCTGTACAGTACTAGGGAGACAATCAATCTAGACGAGGTTGATTTATTGAAACATTGAGGTGATAAGATGGGTGAATCGAAAAATGAATCGCGTCTTCTACTCTTCATATTAGCTGCTGCAATGATCCCTGTTGGATTGGCTCTTGGGGGTGGAGGTCAAGCAACTGATTGGTCTTTCGTAATTATCGCTGCCCCCATGATCGCATTTCCACTTATTCTACTGGCCGGTCAAATTTGGAATGGGCATCCTTTATGGAAGAATACCCTGAAAGAAGGCGGAATTCCAGCCTTAATGACAATGACCATTACCTTAGGTGTGGGCCTTTGGGTAATTGCTGAATATATTGGAGGAACTGCTCAGATTGAATCTCTTTCAGTAAGTCATATTCTTTCTTGGATTTCATTCGATGTAATGACTCATACTGCTAGCGGCTGGGTCATCTTACCTACTTGGGAGATTTCTTTTGGAGTTTGGGTAGATCAGACAACATTGATGTTGTTATTTGTGGCTACTTTCCTTACATTCCTCATTTGTTGGTTTGCCATCGGGTACATGACTACCGATGAAATCAATGAAAATCGAAATCACCGTTTCTTCGCAGAATATTTGTTGTTTACGGCAGGAATGTTTGGTATGGTTCTAGCAGATAATTTCCTTTGGTTATTCATTTTCTGGGAAATAATGGGACTTTGTTCTTATCTCTTGATTGGTTTCTATTATTGGAAGCCAAGTGCTGCTTCTGCAGCAAAGAAGGCATTCATGACTACTAGAGTAGGAGATGTCTTTTTGATGGTAGGGCTGTTGATTTTATACCAGATTTATGGATCATTGGACTTTGCAGTAATTTTCGACGACCCTTCTACTGGAGTAGCAGGAGCATTAGTAGACGCTAATTTGTTAGGATGGGCGCTCATTATGTTGTTTATTGGTGCAGTTGGTAAGTCTGCTCAATTCCCTCTTCATGTTTGGCTACCTGATGCAATGGAAGGACCAACTCCTGTGTCTGCTCTAATTCATGCTGCTACAATGGTAAATGCAGGACTCTACTTGGTAGCGAGGATGGTTCCTTTTGTTGATGTAGCAAATGGAGGCGTTCATGGATTAGAAGATATTGGTTTACTAGTTGCATGGGTTGGAGGAATTACTGCATTTATGGCTGCAGGCATAGCATTTGTTCAAAATGATATAAAGAAGGTTCTGGCATATTCTACAATGAGTCAATTAGCATACATTTTCACAGGTCTTGGTGCAGCGTTATGGTTCCTAAATCACGATGGCGATGGTATGAGAACTGCAGGTGTTATTGTCTTAGGTTCATCTTTATTCCACCTATTCAATCACGCTATGGCAAAGGGAATGCTCTTCATGGCTTCAGGTTCAGTAATTCATGAGGTCCATCATGCCCATCATCATCTACACCATGATCATGATGGTGACGATCATTCTGATGTATCAGAAATTCCAGAAGCGTTGATCTCTTTAGTCAAGCATCTTCGTACAGATGGATTGACTTTACGTCAATTCTTTGATAATCTAGATATTGATAGTAGCCGTACTCTAACAGTTGAAGAATTACAGTCCGGTCTTGTTTCAGCATCTATTGTTGATGAATCAACAGATATTGAGGCTTTAGTTAATGCAATGGATCGTAATGGAGATGGAGAGATAGACCCTGTTGAATTAGATAGATACATGATGGATTTCTTGATTGGTGGAAAGATAGAGTCCCATGGTGAACATGACGATTTCGATCCTCAAGATATGAGAAATATGGGTGGTTTAGCAGCTCATTTACCTGTAACTTCTACAGCTATGATGTTGGGCTCTATGTCAATCATTGGTATCCCTCTGATTGGTGGTTTTTGGTCTAAAGAAGGAATTGTAGGCCATACCTGGGATGCTTTCTTCCATGGCGAGTCTTTGATGTTAGGACCTGCCCTCTTGATTCTATTAACAGCAGGAATGACTGGGTTTTACATGTCTAGAATGTGGTTCATGACATTTGCTGGCTCTCCAAAATCAGAAGTTGTTGATCATGTCCATGAAACAACTCCATGGATAAAGACCCCACTTGTGACTCTCTCAATAGTAACTGCATTTACTGGTTTGATTCTGTCAATGTTTGGTGTTGTGAAATTCCTTGGTGGCAAATATGATGAATTGAAACTTTACGATTCATACAGTTACGACCCATCTGTTGTAGACGCATTCATCTACGCTCTTGAGCATGCATTCTTACCATCAGATCCTAATTTTATGATTGTGGGCTATACCACAATATTCCTTTCTTTTATTGTCGGACCATGGTTTGCTATGCGAATTCATGGAGGTTCGTTAAAGGAAGGAAGTTCTGCAATTCCATTAGTTGGATGGCTAGTCAAATTATCTTCTAGACCAAGTAAGATGGATGTTACTGAAATGAGTGAATCCTCATTGGCTAAGGCTCTTGAAGAGAGATTATACATCGATCATTTGTATGAAGAAATAATTCGAAGAACAGTAATTCCATTTTCGTTACTCACCTCTTGGTTCGATCGAAAAATAATTGATGGTATCGTTAGAGGGGTAGAAAAAGGGTCTCAAGCATCTAGTGAGAGAATTCGCTTACTTACCACAGGTAGTACTCGTGATTATATTTTGTATGCCGCAATCGGGGCTCTTAGTATCATATTCTTACTTATGGGGGTGAACTCTTGAACGAATTAGAAATCCTAACTCTTACTCCTCTTTTTGCTGGTTTATTTTTACTCCTAATCTACGAAGTTGTCCCTTCAAGTACCAAGAAACAGGCTGTTGATTTGATTAAATATGCAAACATGGGTATTGCAGTATTGTTGTTTGGTCTAGCAACTCAAATTGGTCTCGAGAATGATTGGTTATCGACATGGTCCGCAGGTTCTTTTGGCGCTCAAGGATCTTATCTCTTGGAAAGCGAATATACTTCTCTAATCCCAAGTATTGGAGTGAATTGGCATGTTGGGATTGATGCTCTATCTTATCCAATGATTTGGTTAACTACTCTTCTAATTCCAATTTCGATGTTGGTACAATGGGATGCTAAAAAGGGGGCACAATTCCATAGTTTGATCCTTCTGATGGAAGGAGCATTACTCGGTGTGTTTGCAGTATTGGACTTATTCTTATTCTATGTGTATTGGGAATTAACATTAGTTCCTATGTTTTTCTTGATTCTAGTTTGGGGAGGAGAAGACCGAAGATATGCAGCCATGAAATTCTTCATCTATACGTTTGCAGCTAGTATTCTGATGTTAATCGGAATCTTAATTGTATATTTCCACAGTTCTCCGGTGTCAGGTATTTCAGGTACGTTGACTCATCATCATTTTGATATTCCTTTACTAATGCAACAGTCATCATTGATTAGTTCTGCTGGATTGAGAACAGTCGTATTCCTCCTGATGCTGGTAGGATTTGCCACTAAAATGCCTAGTGTTCCAGTACATACTTGGCTGCCAGATGCCCACGTTCAAGCCCCTACTGCTGGTTCAATGCTATTGGCAGGAGTGATGCTGAAGATGGGAGCATATGGATTCCTTAGAGTTGCAGTTAGTTTGTTCCCACAAGAGACCGTTACTATGGTTCCATTGTTGGTTTTCTTAGGTATGGCTAGTTTGTTTTATGGGGCATGGGTATGTCTAGGCCAAACAAATCTCAAAAGAATGGTTGCTTATTCATCCGTTTCTCACATGGGTTTGATTTTCTTAGGAATAGCAACAATGCAACCTCTTGGAATTGCTGGAGCATTATTCATGATGTTCGCACATGGAATAATTTCTCCTCTTCTGTTTGCTGTTTGTGGATCATTCAAGCATCACTATCATACCTTGGAAATTGGGTCTATGCGTGGATTAGCACATCATAGCCCATTCATGGCTGGGCATATGATGTTGGGATGGATGGCGAGTTTAGGACTTCCTCTGATGGCTGGTTTTGTCGCAGAGGTAGCAATTATGATCGCTTTCTGGATGACTTTTGGTTGGTGGGTCCTAATTCCTGCATTAACATTAATTCTAACAGCAGCATACTATCTATGGTCTATGCAAAGAACAATTTTTGAAAGTGGAGATCCACATAATGGAATTCTTCCAGATACTATGCACGGGGACAAGCCTCGTGATGTCACTTGGCATGAGAATGCTGGAATGTTCATCTTAGGATGTTTAGCGATTCTATTCGGAATCCTCCCAGCATTATTCTTTGAAATGATGTCAAACTGGAGTACTGGTTTGGTTAGTGAAATCATGATAGATGCTCTTACTGCTTTGGGGGTGACTCCATGAATATAGAATCCCCTCTCCTTGCTCATCCACTGTTGGTAGAATCTCTTCGTCCGGAGGTGACAATAATTGTGGGTATCCTTCTTCTGATTATAGTTCCAAATCTAGGGAATGCTACAGTTAGGATTCCGATGACTCAATTTAGAATTCCGGTATTCCTAGGAGGTGAGCGTTTCCGTGCTACTAGCGACCCTCTTATTCCAGGCGTAATTTCTCTGTTTACTTTGCTCTTAGCAATGGCTAGTAGTTTGATGACCTTCGTGGATGGAGCCGCTCTTTCTACAGTATGTATTTCAGCAAATGGGGCAATTCAACAAGGTTGTGCTGGGTCATCTGATTATATTCTCAGATCAGATGCATTTAGCCGAATTTTCACATCGATATTCAACTTTGCATTATTGGTCGGAACTGCAGCAATGATCAACAGAATGCCGGCTAAGGCTGATGCAAAAGCTCCTCATCCTGATTCTGGTGATACATTCAGAGCCCGTGCAATTCGTGTTCTTTTGAATAATCGGCGTCAAGGTGATTTCCATTTACTTGTTTTATTCGTTGCTCTTGGAATGAGTATTGTTGCTTTGTCTACCAACCTATTCTTACTATTTGTAGGGTTAGAATTAGCATCTTTGGCAATCTATGTTCTTGTAGCATTCATGAAAGAAGAAACTACTAGCGGAGAAGCTGCAACGAAATATTTCCTTACAGGATCTGTTGCGAGTGCAATTACTCTCTATGGAATGTCTCTGCTATACATTTGGAGCGGTTCTGCTACAGATTATGCCTCTGCAACCTTGAATCTTACCGGACCTCAAGGATTGGCAGCTACTTGGGCAGCAATGGAAACTCTTGAACCATTAGCTGCAATTGGTTTTGGAATGCTACTTGTTGGTTTTGGATTCAAGGTTAGTGCAGTTCCATTCCACTTTGCAGCTCCAGATGCTTATTCTGGTACGTCTTCACCAATGGCATCAATTCTTGCTACAGCATCAAAGGCAATGGGATTCGCCGCACTTCTTCGCGTATTGGTCGTAATGACTGGTCCTGAACTCGGTTCTGCAGCATTCTGGCTCCCACTAATTGGAATACTTTCGGTTATAACGATGACTTGGGGTAATCTTGCAGCTCTTTCTACCCAGAATCCGAAGAGAATGTTAGCTTATTCAAGCGTTGCACATGCTGGTTATTTACTTGCAGCTCTTGCCGCTCTTGGCTCAGGATTAGCTAGTGAATCTACAAATGAATTACTCATTACAGCAGTAGTATTCCACCTTCTAGTTCTAGCCTTCTTCAAGTCAGGTGCATTCTTAGTACTCACGATGACAGAGATTAGAGACGATTCCTCATCAATAGAGTCATTATACGGTCTTGGACGTCGAGATCCAATTATTGCAGTAGCAATGTTTGTGTTTATGTTAGCTCTTGCAGGTGTTCCTCCACTTTCAGGGTTCCTTTCTAAGTTCCTTGTAATAGATGGTATAATTTCAGCTAGTACTGGAAGTGGTTCAATTTCAGCTACGGGTGCTATTGCTTGGTTGAATAGTGTTCATTGGATTTTCTGGTTAGCAATATCTATGGCATTAAACAGTGCACTTTCCCTTTTCTATTATCTAAGAATAGGACAAGTAATGTTCTTTGAGAAGTCAAAGAGTATTCTACCTCTCCCAGATGCACCAATGATTAGAATTACAGTAATTCTTTGTCTCATTCTAACAGTTATTGCAGGCATTGGTCCTTTCAGTCAAACCTTGGTTGATATGGCTACAATGGCAGCTCAACACTTGTTGAAAGTTTAACCTGCCTCGACCGTTGTTGTTTTTAGTAGGTGGTCCGCAGGCTATCTTCAATGGGACGCGGTCGAGAGGAGAAGGTGGACGAGGAACTCCTCGCCCAAATGGAGTCTGGAGACGGTTCAACCCGTATCAGGGTCCCATTACCTAATCGTAAGGTAAACGAGATGTTTGCAATTGCTGACCAGATGTTGGGTGGACGTAGAGTTCGAGCAATTTGTGAAGATGGTGAAGTAAGAATATCTAGAATTCCAGGAAAGATGCGTCGTAGACAATGGGTTAGAGAAGAAGATTTGATTGTTGTTCAACCATGGGAATATCAAGATGATAGAGCAAATGTGATTACTAGATATAGTAAGACGCAAGCAATGTACCTTTCTCGAAAAGGACAGTTGCCTTCCATTGTAGATGTTTTCGGATCTGGAGAAGAATCCATAGAAATTGGAGATGAAAGTGGAATTTTTGAAACTTCTTCTGAAGTAGATGAGATCGAACCGGAAGAAGAAGAAGATGTAGATGATATGTTTTCTTCTGATGATTCTGATGAAGAGATGACTTCTGAAACGGAACCTATCGCAGAGCCTACTAAAGTTCGTCATGATGACTTTGAAGATGATGATGATGGCGATATAGACTCATTCTTCGGATAGGTGGTCTTGTGACCTCAGATGACGAATTCATTGACGGCTTTGAAGACGAAATTGATGTAAAATCAATGCATGGAGAAGGTGGAGAATCTACTGAGTGGATGGATCAACCCAAAATGAAAAAGATGTTCCAAGAGATTGAACATCGATTACAAGGAGTTCTTGGAACCGGGAGATATGATTGGGTAGATAGACGTGTTTTTGATCAAGTTTTTGATCAATCTACATTATTATCAATCTACAAATTGATGCGACAAGGTGCAATTGATACAGTTGAATTTCCTATAGCCAGTGGGAAAGAAGCACATGTTTTCTACGCAACAAGTATTGACGGTCCAAGAGCGGTGAAGATTTTCCATACCAGTAATGCTGTTTTCAAAGGACTAACAAAGTATATTGAGGGCGATCCAAGATTTGGTGGGTTAAAACGAAGGCATCGGGAATTGGTGACTATTTGGGTTCGAAAAGAACATCGAAATTTGAAGCGATTAGAGAATTCAGGTCTTCGAGTTCCTTCTGCATTTGAAGTGAATCGTAATGTGTTAGTTATGGAATATCTTGGTTCTGATGAAGGTCCAAGCCCTCGACTTAGAGATATACAGATTAAAGATCCTGATTCCATTTTCGATGAATTAGTTAATTTTATCAAAGTTTCATGGAAAGATGCTGATTTAGTCCATGCTGATTTATCAGAATACAATGTGCTTTGGCATAATGATGAACCATGGATTATTGATGTAGGACAAGCTGTAAAATCTGCTCATCCTAATGCTGAAGAATTTTTAATCAGAGATGTAAGAAATATTTGTAATTGGGCTAGTAAAAAAGGAGTCGAAACAAACTTTGAAGAAACATTGTTGAGGGTTTTAGAGGTATAATCTGGATTAAATTGTGAGGAGGATTAGTGATGGAATTGCTTGCTAGAATTGCAAAAGATCGTATTGGAGTCCTCATTGGTAAGTCTGGTGAAACTAAATTAGAAATTGAGAATGCTGCTCAATGTACCTTGCATATCGATTCAGATACAGGTGAAGTAAATGCAAAATGGTCTGATGAATCCGATCCAATTGTTCGAATAAAAATGCCAGATGTAATTCGTGCAATTGGTCGAGGAATGGCTCCATCTAGGGCAATTACTCTGTTGGAAGATGATGTTCATCTCAAAATGTATGATATTAGAGAATGGGTCGGACGTCAGCCCAATCAAATTAAGAGAATGAGGGGAAGGATCATTGGACGAAATGGAAGAATTCGCGAACTTATTGAGGAATTAAGTGGTGTCGAATTAGTAGTTTATCGTTCAACAGTGGTGGTGGTTGGAGATATAGATTCACTAGCCATCGGTTCCGCAGCTTTAGAGAGAGTACTTGCTGGAGCAGAACATGGAACTGTACTCAAGTTCCTAGAGACGGAAAGACGACGTCAACGAATGGAACGCCAAACTTTGGCGATGCATGAACAGCGTCAATCTTCATCATCCTCAGGTTTTGATGCTCTTGTTCCTGGACTAGCAGCTGCCAGAGAGAGAAGAAATGAACGTAGATTCAAAGCATCTCAAGTAGATCCTGAAGATTCCGATGCAGTTAGTGAGATGATGGAATTAGCAGAAGATGAGTCAATAAATTGGGAAGAAGAATAATCATTCTTCTTTCGTAGTTTTCATTGTCCAGACCATCCATCCAGAGACTGCAATTAAGAGGAAAAGAGCAGGCATGAAACTAGTAACAGCGCCAATTGAACTTGGTCTTGCTCCACTAACAACTAGATATTCAACATTATTTCCATCATCCTTCTCTGGAATAATTTCATCAGGATCAATTGATAACTTCAAATCATATTCACCTGATGCAAGAATTCTGACTTCAAATGGATCTAACACTTCTCGACCATCATATAGGCTACCTGCATTCAATGTACGAGTTTCTAAGACAGTCCAATTTGTATCTGTAGTTCTATCGCTTGGTGCCATCTCTAATCTAACAATAACTGAGCCAGTAAATGCTTGATTTGCAACAACAGTCCCTGTTACGTTGATTTTATCTCCTGTATTGGCTGCAACTATCAATCTATCAACACTTACATCTTCCAGTTGAAAATCAATACCGGGTACGATTCTAACATATGTTGGTGGACTCAAAATTTGATTTCCTGCATTATCGCTCATAATCGCTGAAACTCCTAACCAATCACCTTGTTTAGTTGACCAATCTATTCCAGACGGTAAGTTCGCATTCATTCCAGATCCTAATGAAAGCCATTGATTGGTGATATCAGGTATAGATCCCATTCCGTCGTTATCAAATCCATACCTTAGTGTCGTATTCGATTCATCAATTCCAGACAAAGTATCAGTTGCAATTAATTGAATACTAATTTGTCCTTGAGTCATTGTGGTAATTTCAGGAATACTCCACCCACCTGCAACTGGATCTGTATGGTCGGTCCAGAATGTATGGTTAGTACTTGGTCCAGAATTCCCTAATCGATCTACTGCTCTGAAGGATAGAACTCTTTGTCCTTCAGGGAGAGGTAAGGTAGAAGTTGACCCAGTACCAAAATTATTCCAATCGTCATTATCTACTCTCCATTCGTAATGATCAATTCCAATTCCACCATTGTCTGATGCCCCAGCTGATAGAGCACCAACCGTTACTATTGCATCATTTGTCCATGAATTTTCAGAAACTGAGAAAACAGGAGTTCCTGTTGTAGGCCCTGCCCTATCTATTCCAAGGTACAATGACCTAGTGGCAGTATTTCCAGCTTTGTCATGTACAGTTAGTGAAACTGTATAGAGCCCTTCTGAAAAATCACCTGGTGCCCATGACCAACGATTCAGCAGAGTTCCTGGGCCGTCAGAAGGTGGATTTCCACTTCCAGGAACACCCGAAATTACCGCTTTGTCTAGGTTATCATCAGAAGCATTCCATCGGAAAACCATAGATCCACTTTCAGAGATATCAAACCAAGCTCTATTTGCAATTGAGGATCCATCCCCGACTTCAGCATCATCGACACTGAATGTCAGAGAAGAAGGAGCT
>CEQX01017287.1_pt1 | contig 10465 bp, 9 predicted proteins | sample 356261 | NCBI WGS metagenome assembly CEQX01 (sample SAMEA2621076, study PRJEB7988) | marine metagenome | isolation source: saline water (ENVO:00002010), including | reverse complement strand
ATTGCTGAAGAACTGATCTATGGTGAGAAGGGCGTTACTACTGGAGCATCTAATGATATTGAGAGAGCAACTGAATTAGCTCATAACATGGTAACAAAATGGGGCCTCTCAGAAAAGCTAGGCCCAATTAAATATGGGGATGAAACTGATGAACCTTTCTTAGGAAGGTCAGCAGGTGCATCAAAACAAGGTATATCAAATGATACTGCACATGAAATTGATAATGAAGTTAAAGAGATACTTTCCAGTTGTTATCAAACAGCGAAAGATATACTTAAGGATAACCTCAATGCTCTTCATGCAATGACCCAAGCCCTAATGGACTATGAAACACTCGATGTAGACCAAATTGACGATATTATGGCTGGAGGTAAACCCAGAGCACCTAAATCTAGTGAAGACTCTAAACCGCACAACCCAGAAGACGAGAAAGCTGTGGGGGATGCCGCTGAACAAAATTAAATTTTGTTGAAACAATCCGTTTAGATTAAAATCTAGCGAGATGAGCAAAATAGCGCCAATTAGAAAGACTAGACACGCTGGTCTTTCTACGCTTAGCAGCGATAGGAAATTTGGAACTGATGGTATTAGAGGTCCAGTTTCCACAACCATGAATCCACTATTCGTAACAAAGTTAGGCTGGGCAGCAGGTTCTGTACTCAAAGAAGATGGGGTTTCTAAAGTCCTTATTGGAAAAGATACAAGAATTTCTGGATACATGTTTGAGTCTGCTCTTCAGGCAGGTTTTATATCGGCAGGCATGGATGTAACACTTCTTGGTCCTTTACCGACACCAGGTGTTTCCTATCTAGCAAACTCTAATAATCAAGTAGGATTGGTAATAAGTGCATCACATAATCTTTTTGAAGATAACGGTATCAAATTTTTCGATAAAAATGGCCAAAAGTTTTCGAATGATCTCGAAAAGAGAATTGAGATAAAGTTGACAGAGGAAATGATCCCAGTCGATTCAGTGGATTTGGGTAAAGCTTCTAGAATGAACGATCCTCAGGGTCGTTATATTGAGTTTTGTAAATCATCTTTTACAAGCTTAGATTTGAATGGACTTTCAGTTCTTTTAGATTGCGCTAATGGTGCAACTTACTCAGTAGCACCTCAAGTTTTTTCTGAACTTGGTGCAAATGTAAAGACTATAGGAGCATCACCTGATGGCATCAACATTAATCAAAATTGTGGGTCAACAAACCCGAATCTTCTTATAAATGAAATAAAAAAAGGTGAACATGATATAGGCATAGCCTTTGATGGAGACGGAGATAGAATATTGATCACCACCTCCGACGGAAGAGTGCTAGACGGAGATGACATTTTATACATTTTATCCAGAAATATTCCTGATAAATCTGGAGTAGTAGGTACCTTGATGACTAACAAAGCACTAGAACTTTATTTTAAAGAAAAGGGCATTAACTTTATACGTGCAGATGTGGGTGATAAGTATGTTCTTAAAACATTACTGCAACAATCATGGCTTTTAGGTGGCGAGCCATCCGGCCACATACTATGCCTTGATTCCGCTCCAACAGGGGATGCAATTATTGCTGCATTGAAATTCTTAGACGTCATAAAAAGTGAAGCTTTCTCAATAGATAAATCATTAGTAGGATTTAAAAAGTTTCCGCAGACACTCATAAATCTGAAGGTTGCAAATCCTAACAAAATCATAATAAGTGACAGGTTTTGGGAAAAAGTCACTGAGATAGAAAACAGTTTAGGAATAAATGGAAGAGTATTGATAAGACCTTCAGGTACAGAACCTCTTATCAGAATAATGGTAGAGTCACAGGAAAAATCTATATCTGAAGAATTTTGCAACTCTCTGGCTGATTTAGCTAAGCAAATATGATAGTGGCAAATTGGAAAATGCATGGCTCAAGACAAGCCGTGTCGTCCTGGATAAGTAAAGTCTCAAAAAATCTTGACTTTAAAGACTCAAAGCTTTGCATATTTTGCCCTCCTTCATGTTATTTAGAATACGCAGGAAAATTGCTAAATGAAGAAAACAGCAAAATAAAACTCGGGTCTCAAATTGTTAATGAGAGTGAAGCTAAACCTTTAACTGGAGGAATCACTGCTGCTATGCTCAAAGATATTGGCGCAGATTATGTGCTTATTGGTCACTCAGAGCAAAGATCGTATATTAGAGACGGCGATACAGGCATAGCAAAAAAAATCAAAGAATCTATAGATGATGGCGTTATTCCAATTTTTTGCGTTGGAGAAGACTTAACAAAAAAAAATAATAATGAAACTGAATCATTTATAAGCAGCCAGCTAGAAGTACTTCAAATACTTTCTGAAAGTCAATTTAGTTCTATAATTGTTGCTTATGAACCTATATGGGCTATTGGAACTGGTTTAAATGCTGATAGACAATATATAGAAAAAATACACGGTTTTATTAAACAATATCTCAAAGATCTTTGCGGCATTGATATTTATGTACCTGTTCTCTACGGAGGTAGTGTAAAATTAGAAAATTGCGAAGAAATAATATCTTCTGATGAGGTAGATGGTCTCTTGATTGGAGGTGCTTCCTTAGATCCAGAAATCTTCTCAAATATATTTAATTTAAGCTAATGGAAAATCTATTAATATTCTTCTACATACTCATATCTATCTCGCTTGTGCTAATAATCCTCCTACAGCAAGGCAAAGGATCTGATATCGGTAGCGCTTTCGGAGCTGGTTCAAGCAATACTATGTTTGGATCTTCAAATACATCTAATCCTTTAACCAAAGTAACTGCTTTTCTTGCAGCAGTATTTTTAATACTGAGCCTTTCTATAACTTATATCTCAAGGAGTGACTTGACACAAGACAGTCAAATTTTGGAGTTAGAATCAGAGGAATCCGGAATATTGCCTGAAGACAGTTAATTCGTGATGCCGAAGTGGTGGAACTGGTAGACACGCTACCTTGAGGGGGTAGTGAGCACTGCTCGTGGAGGTTCGAATCCTCTCTTCGGCACCATCCTTTTCTTGATTCTTTCGCTGCATCTAACTATACTTCGACCCCTTTGTTGCGGGGTGGAGCAGTCTGGTAGCTCGTCGGGCTCATAACCCGAAGGTCGTAGGTTCAAATCCTGCCCCCGCTACCAAAGTAAGCCCTTTATGGGCTTTTTTTGTAGGTGAAAAATGGATATTGAATACATAAAAGAAGTATTGGAACAAGACATAGAGAATCTTGGCTGTAAGTTATGGGGACTTGAGATTTTTGGAAGGCGTTCAGATCAGACTTTGAGGATTTATATTGATAGAAACGATGGAATAACAGTTAAGGATTGTGAGAAAGTGAGCAAACATGTAAGTAAGGTTTTAGACGTAGAAACTGACTTTTCAGAGAACTTTATGTTGGAAGTTTCTTCTCCAGGGCTAGATAGAAAGTTTTTTTATAAAGAGCAGTATAAGGATTATCTCAATGAATCCCTAAAAATAACTTTTTTTGACGTAAAAAATAAAAAAACTATTCAAGGAAAATTGGAAGATGCAGATGATCTATCTATTAAGCTTGGATTGAAGGACGAGGTAAAGGAAATTGCTTTCTCTTCTATTATTCAAGCAAATCTTATAATCTAAGAGGCAAAATTATGCAAAAAGAGATTTTACTAGTAGCAGAAGCAGTTTCTGGAGAGAAAGGTTTGCCTCAAGAAGCTATTTTTCAGGCAATAGAACAGGCTTTGGCTACTGCAACTAAAAAAAGATACTCCGAAAATTCAAATATTGAAGTGAGTATTGACCCTAAAACTGGCGACTATGAAACTTACCGTATTTGGGAAGTTGTGGCTGAAGAAGATTTTGAAGACAAAGGAATACAGACTATCCAAAACGACGAGCATCCTGATATAGGTACCCAGATAAAAGAAAAAGTTGAGAATGTCGAATTTGGAAGAATTGCAGCTCAAGCCGCCAAACAAGTAATTGTTCAAAAAGTTCGTGAGGCTGAAAGAGCCCAAGTCGTTGAAAAATATAGATCTGTTTTAGGTGAACTTGTAAACGGAACTGTAAAAAAGGTTACTAGAGAATTTCTAATCATAGATTTAGGTGACGGAGCAGAGGCAATATTATCAAGGAATGAGTTAATTCCAGGGGAGGTTTTCAGGATTGGAGACAGGCTTCGTGCAGTCCTTCAAGAGGAGGAAAGGGAGAACCGAGGTCCTCAACTTTCTCTTAGTAGAAAATGCCCTGAGATGGTAGGAGAACTATTCAAACTTGAAGTTCCGGAAATATCTGAGCAGGTTATTGAGATTAAGGCAATCGCACGGGATCCCGGTTCCAGAACAAAAATTGCCGTTAAAACTAATGATAACAGGATTGATCCTGTTGGAGCATGTGTTGGCATGAGAGGGTCAAGAGTTCAGGCTGTATCCAATGAATTAGGAAATGAAAGACTTGATATAGTTATTTGGGATGATGATCCTGCTCAATTACTCATAAATTCAATGGGTCCGGTAGAAATTACATCTATTGTTCTTGATGAAGCAAAGGGCTCTATGGATGTTGCTGTAACTCAAGATACGCTTGCTCAAGCGATAGGGAAAAGTGGGCAAAATGTTCGTTTGAGTAGCCAAATTACTGGATGGAAACTAAATGTGCTCGATGAAGAAGCTGCTGATGAGCAAAATCAAGAAAAATCTACAAGTTTTTCCAGCATATTGGTTGAGAAGCTAGATGTTGATGAAGATTTAGCTAACACACTAATCTCAAATGGATTTGAAAGTTTAGAATCTATCTCTTCAGCCTCTTTGGAAGATCTTTCTAAAATCGATGGATTTGATGACGATATAAGTAATCTCTTAATCAATAGAGCCAAAGAGGTCTTGATTACAATGGCAATGGAGGTGTCCACTGATGATGGTGAATCAGGTGACCTAATGTCTGTAGAAGGAATGGAAATGACTCTCGCTTTAGAACTTACACAGAAAGGGATTAATGATAGAGAAGATCTAGCTGAGCAATCAATCGAAGAACTTACAGATTTAATAAATATTTCAGAGGAAGATGCAGGCGACCTAATAATGAGAGCCAGAGCTCATTGGTTTGAGGATTAAAGTTTATGCCATTAGTTACAGTTGAAAACCTAGCAAAGATCATCGGTTCTGAAGGTGAAACCTTGCTTGCTCAAATGAAAGAAGCGGGTTTGTCTCATGCTGATGTGAAAGATGAGGTTACAGATCAAGATAAAAAAACTCTATTAGAGTTTTTGAAGGGTCAACAAACTAAAACTTCTAAAACTATATCTTTAAATAAGACCTCAACCAAGACAGAACCTGAAAATACAGGAACTGTGTCAATAACTAGAAAGACTATCTCAAGAGAGAACAAAGAAAATAAAGCTGTCGATACTAAAAGGACCTCTTCAACAATTAATTTTGATGAGATAGAAAAGAAAAGGCAGGCCGGTGAAGCTAGTAAAAAAGCTGAGGAAGAACAAAGAAAGAAAGATTTAGATCAGAAGACATTGGTCACTAGGAGAAAGGCTAAGACAACTGAGGCGCCTGTAACTAGGGAGGCATCAAAAAAAGTTGTTCATGTTGCTAAAAGAAGTGCAAAACCAATTAGAGCTGAGCTTTCAAAAAAAGAGCAAAGAGAACTAGAAGGAGAAAGTTTTCTTTCTAATGTTGAAAAACAAGAATTTGAAAAACCTGTAGAGCAAATATCCAAGTCTATACAAATACCAGAATCTATAACTGTAAGTGAATTAGCTTTAAGTTTGTCTGTGAAAGGAGCCGAGGTTGTAAAACAACTTATGTCAATGGGGGTGATGGCAACTTTAAACCAACCGCTTGATCAAGACACAGCAATTTTAGTTACTGAGGAATTAGGACATAAAGGAGAACCAGCCGTAAAAGTTGAAGTTGAAGATCAACTTATGGAATTAGTCACTTACGAAGGAGACGAAGAACCTAGAAATCCTGTGGTGTCTGTTTTAGGACACGTTGACCACGGTAAAACCACTTTATTAGATTTTATTCGAAAAGCTAACGTAGCGGCAGGTGAGGATGGAGGAATAACTCAGAAGATCGGAGCATACCAAGCCAATACAGATCAAGGAACAATTGCGTTTATCGATACCCCTGGTCATGCAGCTTTCTCCGAGGTTAGAGCTAGAGGAGCGAATTCAACCGATATAGTCATATTAGTTGTGGCAGCAGATGACGGTCTCCAGCCCCAAACGGAAGAGGCCATTAGTCATGCTAAAGCTGCAGGCGTACCCATAGTAGTAGCAGTTAATAAAATGGATAGAGAAGAAGCAGATATAGAAAAGGTTAAGACAGAACTATCAAATAAAGAACTTATACCTGAAGATTGGGGCGGACAGACACAATTTTTACCGATTTCTGCTTTAAAAGGAGATGGTATTAAGGAACTTTTAGAGGCCGTCACTCTTGAAGCTGAAGTGCTTGAGCTCAAAGCTCATCACAAAGGTCCGGCTTTCGGAGTCGTTCTAGACTCTACAACTGAGGTTGGAAAAGGAGCTGTTGCAACAATTCTTGTTCAAAAGGGCACGTTAAAGAAAGGAGACATGATCTTAGTTGGCGAGCAGACTAAAAGAGTCAGAAGTTTGGTGGATGAAAATGGTAAAGCTCTTTCAGAGGCAGGACCTTCTGTGCCAGCATCTATAACTGGACTTGATGTTCCTCCCAAAGCTGGTGAAGAATTTGTAGTTGTTACAAGTGAGAAAATGGCCAAAGAGATATCCAATGAAAGAGCTGAGAAAGCACGAGAAGAAAGATTAGCTAGAAATCAGATATCAAATCTTGAAATGCTATTTGAATCAGAGTTGGGAAATCACACTATTTTAAATATTGTTTTAAAAGCTGATACACATGGTTCGTTAGAAGCAATAATAGGCTCTATCAAGAATATTGAGAACGAAGAGGTGAAAATCAATATTGTTCATGAATCTGTAGGTTCTATAAATGCTAACGATATCAATCTAGCCATGACTACAAATGCTTTTGTGATGGGATTCAATGTTAGAGCAGATAACGCAGCTAAATCTCTATCTGAAAAAGAGTCAATTGAAATACTCTACTACAGTATCATTTATGATTTGATAGATGGAATAAAAACCTCTGTTGAAGGTCACCTTGCTCCAGAGGTAAAAGAAGAGATTCTAGGCACCGCAGAAGTTAAAGATTTATTTAAATCACCTAAATTTGGACTCATTGCAGGATCGATGGTAATTGAAGGCACAATCAAAAGAAACAAACCTATAAGAGTTCTTAGAGACAACATTGTTATTTTTGAAGGAGAGCTTGATTCCTTGAAAAGGTTCAAAGATGATGCGAATGAGGTACCAATGGGAACGGAGTGCGGTATCGGTGTGGCTAATTATCGAGACGTAAAAGTTGGAGACAAGATAGAAGTCTTCGATAGGATTGAAGTCAGAAGAAAACTAGATTAAATGCCTTCCCAAGATTTCAAGCGTTCCGATAGGATCGCAGATTTGGTAAAAGTTGAAATTTCAAGGATTTTATCAACTGAGGTAAAAGATCCACGTATTCAAGGAATAACAGTTCTCGCTGTTCAGTTAACTCCTGATATGAAAAAAGCAGATATCTTGATCTCTCAAAGCAATAGCTTTAATCAACTTGATACAAATGAAGTCAAAACTGGATTGGATAAAGCTAAGGGTTTTATCAGAAAAAAACTTAGTCAGAATCTTAATTTAAGAAGAACACCCGAAATATTCTTTAAGATAGAAGAATTTATTTAATCTTATGGATGGTTTCTTAATTTTGGACAAGCCAAAAGGCCTCACATCTGCTCAATGTGTCTATAAACTAAGATCAATCTTGGGAACTAAAAGAATAGGTCATTGCGGAACTCTAGATCCACTCGCTACAGGTCTCTTGCCGATATGTATAGGTGAGGCAACAAAATTTAGTAACTACGCGACAAATCTCGACAAAACCTACGAAGTAGATATTAAATTTGGGATAGAAACTGACACTGGCGACATAACTGGAAAAATAATCAAAAAAGATGAATGTTTGTCTTTAGATGAAGTTATTGAAACTCAGTTATTACTTCTTGAAGGCATTCATAATCAGACACCACCAATGTTCTCAGCAATTAAGCAAAATGGTAATCCTCTCTATTACTGGGCCAGGAAAGGAGTTTATCTTTTTAGAGAGCCTAGAAGAATAAATATAAAGTCGGTAGAGTTGAAAAATTGTTCTAAAAATCAAGCGAAGATCAGAGTCTCTTGCTCAAAAGGCACTTATATAAGAACCCTGGTTGAAAGCTTAGGAAGAAACTTAGATTCATCTGCTACTGTGACCTCTTTGAGGAGATTGGAAGTTGGTAATATCAAATTAAATAATAAGTCTTTTGCACTAGATGATTCAAAAGAACACATAATTGAAAAGATTTTGCCTTGTGATGCCTTATTAGCAGACTTGGATAAAATTCAATTAAATCTTGAAGATATAAAAAAAGTTAGAAATGGCCTAGCAATAGACTATAATGCGCAACTTGAAAATAAAGGATTAGTAAGAATATATACTGAAGAGAATTTTTTTGTAGGTTTAGGTCAGGCTTCTGAGAACAATAAACTCAAGCCAAAAAGACTTTTAGCTACAAATTAATCTAAAAGAGGAAAAGAAATTGGCATTAAATAATACAGAAAAGAAAGAAATAGTAACAAAGTTCGCAAGAACAGATAAAGATACTGGATCTCCTGAAGTCCAGGTGGCATTATTGTCTGCAAACATCGATGCGCTTCAATCTCACTTTAAAGCTAACGCTAAAGATCACCATTCAAGAACAGGCTTAATCAGGATGGTAAACCAACGTAGAAAGCTACTTGATTACATCAAATCATCGAAACCAGAGACATACACAAAATTAATCTCTGATCTTGGTTTAAGAAGATAAGCTAAGTCACAAATCATCTAATCATTTAATTACTCAGCAATAGGGCTCAGTAAAATAGGAAACAAAATGGAAAGTTATAAAAAGTCATTTAATTTAGGTGGAAAAGAAATCACTCTAGAATCTGGGAAAGTAGCTAGGCAAGCTACTGGAGCAGTAATAGCAACTTGTGAAGATACACAAGTTCTGGCTACCGTTGTGGTAGGAAAAGCTCCAGGAGAGCATCAAGATTTCTTTCCGTTAACTGTAAATTACCAAGAAAAGACATATGCAACGGGAAAGATACCTGGTGGTTTTTTCAAAAGAGAAGGGCGACCTACAGAGAAGGAAACACTTACTTCAAGATTGATAGATAGACCTCTGAGGCCTCTTTTCAATGATGATTTCTTGTACGAGGTCCAAGTTATATGTACTGTCATCTCCTCCGATAAAAATGTAGATCCAGACATTCTTTCTTTCTTAGCTGCATCAGCAGCGGTTGCAATATCAGGCTTACCATTTAATGGTCCGCTAGGAGCCATAAGAGTAGGCTTCATAGATGGAAATTACTGCATCAATCCTACTAGAAGTGAACTTGAAGAATCTCATTTAGATATGGTCATTGCTGGAAGCGACGCAGCAGTAATTATGGTTGAATCAGAAGCAAAAGAATTATCTGAAGATCAGATGTTAGGTGGTATTTTATTTGCACACCAAGAAATGCAAGTGGCCATTGAAGCAATTAAAGAAATGGCATCTGATATTGGAAAACCAGATTTTGAGTATCTACCTAAGGTACTAAACTCAGAGGTTAAAGATTTAGTCGAAGAAAGTTGTTCTTCATCAATTTCTGAAGCTTACGAGATTCAGGTTAAACAAGACAGGGTACAAGCACTTTCGGCAATAAAAGAAACTTTATTAGAAGAGCACGCTACAGGCGAAGAAGGAGCGCCAACGAGTGCAGATTTACTCGATGCTGTAAAAAAAGTTGAGAAAAATATTGTAAGAAGTAAGCTAATTAAAGGTGAACCAAGAATAGATGGCAGAGACCTAGATACTGTGAGGCCTCTATTTATTGAAACTGGTGTCTTAAAAAATACACATGGTTCAGCTTTATTTACAAGGGGTGAAACTCAAGCAATTGTTACTTCTACATTAGGCTCGCCTAGACAAGCTCAACTAATAGACGCCCTTGAGGGAGAGTTTAAGGATCAATTTATGCTCCATTACAATTTCCCTCCATATTCTGTTGGTGAAGCAGGTTTTATGTCTGGACCAAAAAGACGGGAGATTGGTCATGGAAAGTTAGCGAGAAGAGCTCTTGAAGCTGTTTTACCTTCACCAGATGATTTCCCTTACACCATAAGAGTTGTGTCTGAAATAACTGAATCAAATGGATCCAGTTCTATGGCAAGCGTATGTGGTTCAAGCCTTGCTTTAATGGATGCAGGTATACCGCTCAAAGCAGCTGTCGCAGGCATAGCTATGGGACTTGTAAAAGAGGAAGAAGGATTTGCTGTGATAACAGACATACTAGGAGATGAGGATCATCTTGGAGATATGGATTTTAAAGTTGCTGGAAC
>CEQX01056569.1_pt1 | contig 10466 bp, 9 predicted proteins | sample 356261 | NCBI WGS metagenome assembly CEQX01 (sample SAMEA2621076, study PRJEB7988) | marine metagenome | isolation source: saline water (ENVO:00002010), including | reverse complement strand
TCGTAACCTCCAACATAGATATCGACGAACCCGTCATTATTGAAGTCCCCCCACGAGGCACCGAGAGATCCTCCTTTTGGTAGTTCAGGTAGTTCAATGGCTTCAAATTTTTTACCTTCAATGTTACGATAAACTTTTCGGCTACCCCAAGAGTAAAGATCTAGAAAGCCATCGTTGTTAAAGTCAGCAGCGACGCAGGATCCAACGTCAGCGATGTAGACAAATTTTTGACCCTTTTCATTTCGGTAGACTTTTCCTCCAGCGCAAATGTCGGTCCAACCGTCATTGTTGAAGTCAAACCAGCAGGCGTCATTGCCGCCAGCAAGCCCAAACTTTTCACTTTCGTCTGTGAAGGTGACGGCGGTCAGCGTTGAGGGAATGAAAACAAGTAAATTAAAGAGAATAGATTTAATTTTCATACTAGAAGAATGTTGGTTTCCTTTGGTAGTCATCATATTAGCGATTTTAAAAGGACAAGAAAAGCTCTATATGGATTAATAATATAAGTGTTATTTTTTGTATTTTTTCTGCTAATATTAAGGTCATGAAATTTCTGTTTTTGACGATGATCTCCCTAATTCTCTTTCATGTTGGTTTTGCCAATGAGAAAAGCTCAGATGAGGGAAAAAATGAGTCACCTAGAGTGACCTCAATAAATCAACTTGATTGGTTGACGGGGAGCTGGGAAGGCCCTCTCGGTGAGAGTGTTTTAGAGGAGTCTTGGTTGCCCCCTAGAGCGAATACCATTTCAGCAGTGGTTAGGCTAACAAAAGGATCAGTGACAGAATTTGTTGAGCTTATAAAAATTGAAAAAATTGATCAATTCTTTGAGCTTAGGTTGAACCTTTTTGATGCATCGCTGAAACCAAGGTCAGAAAAACCTCAGGTTCTTAAATTATCAAAGATAGGCGATAAGAGTGTGACTTTCAATGGAGTGACTGAAGGGTCTCACAGAAAGCTTAGCTATGAGCTTGTTGGTAACGATAAGTTTGCCATTCGAATTATTACTGCAAAAGGTGAAAAAATTGCGATAGATTTGAAGAGGCGATAAAATAAATTGTTTTCAAATATGATTAATGCCCGTGTATTATTTAAGGATTGCGTTCTGCTGATAAAGATACTGGTGCTATGTGTTCTTGGTATTGGGTGTAAAAATGATGATGCTATAGAAGTTAAGATTCATAATAATAGTTCTCCCAAAAAAAGTTCGTATTCGACCCGAGGTTATGTTTTGGAACTCATTTCTGATGACCAATCGACTTTTATTCATCATGAACAGATACCAAACTTCATGGAGGAGATGACCATGTATCTCAAAGTAGAAGATCAGCAGGAATACTTAAAATTAAAGGTCGGTCATCAGTATACATTTGATATGATCGTTGATAAGGATGACGGTACCTATATAGAAAATATTGTACCTACTGGAGAAATAAAGGCGGTCCCATTTTCTAAAGAAAAACCTAGTGAGAAATGGTTCAAAAAACCAACCTTCGAACTCGGTGATAAGCTTCCAGAATTCACGCTCAAGACATCTGAGGGAAATATATTAAATGCCTCTAATTTAGGTGGTAGCCCTTGGGCGATAACTTTCATTTTTACTAGGTGTCCTTTGCCAGATTACTGCCCAATGATGTCTTTGAGGTTTAATGAAGTCGTCAATCTTCTTCAGGAGGCTGAGAATAAGAATTGGAATCTCGTATCTCTCACTATTGATCCTGTTTTTGATACAGAAAAAATTCTTAATGGGTATAAGAAAGCGAGAGGATATGAATATGATAACTGGTTTTTTTGTAGGGCTGAAATTGATGAGGTAAGAAAAATTGGAGATCCTTTAGGTTTAAGCTTTGATACTGAAGAGTTCCCTATAGAGCACAATCTTAGGACGGCAGTTTTTGACGCCGATGGTAAATTGGTTGAAGTCTTTAGTGGTAATAAATGGACCGCTCAGGAGCTCGCTGAATCCATTATAGGTGCTGATAAAGGGACCTGATATTTATTGATATTACTTTTCTGTCTTTTTCTTTCTAGGCTGTCTTGTAAAAGTGGTGGTAGCCGAATTTTCTGGGTCATCGACTCTGACATTAGTTTGGCTTTTCTTATTAGGGCCGTCAGACTTTCGAGTTATTATTACTTCATAGGTTTTACCAGATATAGTCTCGGTGTATTTCCATTTTTCTTCACTCTCACTAATGCCGATTAACTCTGATGGGCCTGTGTAGAGTTTCCCTCCATCGAATCCGGAATGGCTAGAAAATATTTTCTTTCTTTTCGCGTCCCAAGTTTCCATTCCTGATCCTGTACTTAGAATAGTGCCGTCATTTGTTTTCATGACGTGTGATGTTAAGATCTTGCTACCATCAGAGCTCATCTGAGATGTAAAGGTATCGGTATAGTCGAGGCCCTCTGGTATACCTTCCCATATGCTAGTGGTTTTTCCTTTAAAAGACCATATTCCGAAGGATTTTTGCTTTCTTTTCATCGAGAGGTACTCTTTCCAGCTGGTAGGAAGCTTTAAATTGCTTTCTTCTTTTTTGTGATGGTCGGCAAGTAATTGAGTAATTCCAGCAAATGAGATGATCAATAAAAAGGATATAAAATATTTCATAACGCATTTCCTATCAGTTTTCAAAAATACAAGCAATGATTGTTTTGATGATTTTATTGTTATAGCAATTGAGGGTTATGCGGTGACAATTTAGAGCAAAAAGGACTTAGCATATTTTATGCCTAACTGGACAAGAAGATGATGTGTTAGTCTAAATATTTAAATGTGATTAAAAATTCACATTTAAAGGTTTTCTTTTGCTTGTTTTTTTTTGTGAATTGAGCAATTTCTAAGAGATGAAAAGATTCTTACCTATTGTTTTAGCAACGTCCATAGTGGCTTCTGTGATCTCTAATGCGCAGGATTTACCAAAAATCAAGACAAGTGCAGATTTTGATAAACTTAAAAGGCTTGTCGGTGAGTGGAAGGGCAAAATGAAGAAGCCTACAGGAGAAACTATTGATGTTTCATTAAGTTATAAAGTGGTCTCCAATGGGAGTGTCATTATTGAGACTTCTACTGAAGGTGAAACTGAAATGATTTCTACATACAAGGATCGTTTCGGAAAACTAACTGGTACTCATTACTGTGCTTTAGGTAATCAGCCAATGTTTAATTTAGGAAAATCTAGTGATTCTGTTTTTAATTTTGAGCTCGATCCTGCCTGTGGATTAAAAGAGGGTAAGCATAAATTTGTTAAAGAATTGAAATACACAAATGAATCAAAAAGTAAAAACACCCTTAAAATGGATTACGTTGTTATTAATGAGGATAAGTCCACTGAAAAGAGCAGTGCTATTTATAAAAGAGTAAAATAATTAACACTTCATATATTTTTAATGAGGCTGTCGCTTTAGGGTGGCAGCCTTTTTTATATGCCTTAATAGAAGAATGGTTTAAACGAAGCAATAACCTGCTAGAGTAATTTCAGAATGGATTCACTGTTTGTATGAATTCGCAAAACATGAAAATCTCAGAGCTATTTTTCTCGATACAGGGTGAGGGTGAACTGACAGGAGTTCCCTCAGTCTTTGTGAGGACGTCTGGATGTAACTTGCGTTGCCGGTGGTGCGATACGAAGTACTCCTCCTGGAAACCGGAAGGGGATAATGTCACTGTTGATGAGTTGGTAGAGAAAGTCTGTAGTTATCCCGCGAGGCATGTGGTGATCTCAGGGGGTGAACCGATGATTGCTAAAGGCATAAAAGAATTTACTGGCCGATTAAATGAATTAGGCAAGCACATTACTATTGAGACGGCCGGTACAGTTGCTCCTGAAGGGATTAAATGTGATCTAGCTTCCTTGAGCCCAAAGTTGTCCGATTCGACTCCGCAGGAAGGGGATATTTCAGAAGAATGGATTGAGCGTCATGAATCAAAGAGGCTGAACTATGACGTGCTCAGCGAGTGGGTGGAGTCTTATGAATTTCAGTTAAAGTTTGTCATTTCTAAGGAAGAGGAAATTAAGGAGATTCAAGAGGTTGTTGACCAAATTAGAGGTAATATTCTTCCTGAGAAAATTCTTCTCATGCCTGAGGGCACTGACCCCGAAACGATTCGGAGTCGATATGACTTACTGATTAATCTTTGTAAGGAGAACGGATATCGGATGTGTAACCGATTGCATATTGATCTCTTTGGTAATACGCCAGGGACATAATTTTTTTAGATTCATTTAGAAAAGAACCAATGAAAAAAATCTTCATAACATTCTTTATTTTTTGTTCAACTCTCTTTGCGGATGATCATATTAAAATTAAGGATCGCCATGCCATTGATGATTTGATTTCCATTTATAGTCATACTTGGGATTCAAAGGATCCAGAAGGTTGGGCTGGCCTTTTTATTGATGAAGGCATTTGGGAGAACTCTTTTGCAGGCAAGGTGGGGCGTACGCTTAAGTCGAACAAAGAGCGTTTTGAATTTGCTAAAGAACTTCAAGAATCCTTCAGACAAAAGGGGGTCACGACGCGTCACCATCAAACGAACACGCTCCTCACGCTAAAGGAGGATGGTGAAATTCATGGTGAAACAGTCTTCTCAGTTATCTGGCAGTACATTGATGATCCGCTCCCTAAGTTGATGCATAGTGGAGTTTATCGTGATCATTATGTAAAGACTGACAGGGGTTGGAAATTTAGAGTACGTGAGGTTCGTTTTGATCATAAACTTTTTGAAGGCCAAGAAAAATTAGTTCCTGACTTAAGCCTTCTTAAGGCGCGGACTCATGCCGAACACCGTAAGCTTGGAGGAAGAGCTCCTTATTTTTCTCATTATAAGAAAGGGGGAATGGAATTCGTTTTTATTGCCGCACGCCATGAACCGAGAGTTGGTTCGCCAACACATAGTCTTATCAAAGAGGTCATCGAGGGGTTTGAACCTAAATGTGTTATTACCGAGGGCCTAAGAAGCGAGGATGGATATTCGCCTGAAGGATTGATTCGTGATGCAAGACGTAGAGAAAAGAGTGGTAATCTTCCTGAGCCTCTTTACGCAGCACTACTCTGTTCTGAAAATGATATTCCTTTTATCGGTGGAGAGCCAATGCCTGTCGCGACCACTGAAGCTCTCCGTAAAGTGACCGAAGATGATACAGATATTCTTGGTTATCTCGTTGTGCGGCATTTGGGTCAGGTTCGGCGAGAACAACCGGGAGCGGAAATTGATAAAAAAGTTGAGAGATTAATACCAAGAATGATAGAGCAGTTTGAACTCGAAACAGCATTGACCCTTGATCAGTTTAAAGGCTGGTACAAAGAGACAACAGGAATGGAGTTTAGTGCTGAAAATTTGAGGCGCGCAGACATTGCTCCAATAGCGATTAAGAACCCTAAGCTCCTAAAACGTATGGGTATTGCAGCCATGATGGCGCGCGAAAAACATCTTATTTCTTTTGAGGCTAAGATGCTTTTAGAGCATCGTCGCGTCCTTGTCATTTACGGTTCGGGTCACCTCGTCTATGAGAGTGAAGTTTTAGAGGACATGTTGGGTGCTCCAATCCGTAAAGGCGATGAATGGTGATTTTTATAGGAATCATCAGGTTTAATTGAATATTTGAGAGCAATTTTCCGTCCAAGCATCATGTTAAGGTAATCTCTAAGGAGCTAAGATATTATTAAGATAAAATTATAATTTAATCCGCTATCACCATGAAAATCACACACTTAAAAACATTCATTGCTATCATCGCAATGTTTATGAGTCTTTGCGGTGCATCCATCGCTCAAGATGAGAGAGAAAGACAAAGAAGAGGAGCCGATCAGAGGCCCCCAAGAGGAGCTCCCCAAGGTCAGGACCAAGCAGGCACTTTATTTCAGGCCCTTGATAGGAACCGCGACGGTAAGCTGCAGCAGAATGAGATCGATTTGGCGGTAGTTGTTTTGCGTCGGATGGATGAAAATGAGGATGGCGACGTGAGCCAGTCTGAAATCAAGTTGCCACCGCGCCGACCCGGTAACGCAAACCAAAGGCGCCCAGGTCAGCCGAACCCAAGTCAGAATAGAGAAGGCGATAGGCCCGAAAGGCCTTCATTTGAAAGTTTTCTTAAAAGTGTAGATAAGGACGGGGATGGAAAAATCAGTAAGGAAGAAGCTCCTGAAAGAATGAAGGAGCGTTTCGGTGAAGCTGATTCTGATAGTGATGGTTTCATTGATAAGGAAGAACAACAGGTAATGATTGAGGGTTTTAGAAGAAGGTCACAGCAAGGTCAGGGAAGACAGCCCGGTCAACCTAATAGGAATAGACCTAATTCCAATAGGCCAGACCCAGATGCTGGCCAGGGAAGAACTGAAAGGCCTAGGCGCCCGCCTCTTGAATCCGAAGAGTAAAATTTTCACATTTATATTCTGATGTTTGGGAGAATTCCCATGAAGCGAGTTACTCTAAATGCTTGTCTTTTCGTAGCGCTATGCGGCGGAAAGGTGTGGTCAGACTCTCCTTTAAACGAGGAGGAGGTTAAGTTTTTTGAGTCAAAGATTAGACCAGTTCTAGTCGAACAATGTTATCGTTGCCATTCGTCTGAAGAAAAGATTAGAGGAGGACTCAGTATTGATAGTCGTGAAGGAATTCTTCACGGAGGTGATTCAGGGCCCGCCATCGTTCCTGGTAATTTAAGTTCGAGTTTGTTGTGGACTGCCATTACTTGGGCTGAGGAGGACTATGAAATGCCTCCAAAGAAAAAGCTTCCTGCAAATGTAATTGCTGACTTTAAAAAGTGGATCGAGATGGGTGCTCCTGATCCGCGCGTCACTGAGAGTGGGTACGTTAAGAGCGAAATTGATATTGAGAAAGGTAAAGAATTTTGGTCATTTAAAAAGCCAGTCAGAAAGCAACTGCCTAAAATAAATGATGAGGCTTGGCCTGTTTCTGAAACGGATCACTTTGTCTTGGCTAGGCTTGATTTGAATGGGCTTACTCCAGCAGCTGATGCAAAGCCGGAGACTTTACTGAGAAGATTGTATTTTGATTTGATAGGGCTTCCCCCGACACCTAAAGACATAAAGCGCTATGCGGCGGCTTGGAAGAAGGACCCAAAGAAGACGTACCGTCAAGAAGTTGAAAAGCTCCTTTCGAGTGAGGGCTTTGGAGAGCGTTGGGGTAGGCACTGGTTAGACGTCGCTCGTTATGCTGAATCAAGTGGTAAGGATATTAATATGACTTTTCCGCATGCCTGGAGATACCGGGATTATGTCATAGATTCATTTAACGCCGATAAGCCTTATGATAAGTTTATTATAGAGCAGATCGCTGGAGATTTATTGCCTATTAAGAATGATGAAGATTGGCAGGAAAATCTTGTTGCGACCGGGTTCTTGGCAATGGGTCCAAAGAATTTAAATGAGCGAGATCCACGACAATTTGCCTTAGACCTGGCTGATGAACAAATTGACACAACGACTCAATCGATTTTGGGACTTACGGTTTCTTGTGCTCGGTGCCATGATCATAAGTCTGACCCTATCCCTACGACGGATTATTATTCATTAGCTGGAGTATTCATCAATACGAAGACTTATTTTGGAACCGTCAATGCTGTTCAAAATAGGCGAGGAACAAAACTCTTAGAGCTCCCTATACCGGATAAAGAGTCTATTGATTCTTTGAGCTCAAATGAAATGTCATTTATCAAAAACCGCTTAGCAGAATCTGAGGAGAGGCTTCAGGATCTGACCCGTCAGGCGAGGGAGGACCGGTTAGCCGGCCGGTCGGGTAATGCTCAACAACAGGCGCTTAGATTGCGTACTCAAATCTCTCAGATGAAGGGGCGACTTAATAGTGTGGATGAGAATGGTGAGTCAATAACACGTGCTATGGGGGTTCAGGATAGAGAAGAATTTATTCAACCGGTTGTTCTTATACGAGGTGAGCTTGATAAGCCTGCACAAGAAGTTGAGCTTGGTTTTCCGAAGGTTCTCTGCGATGAACCGGTGAAGTTACCCAAAAATTCGAGTGGTCGTCTTGAGTTTGCTAAGTGGTTATCCTCAAAGAATAATCCACTCACTGCACGTGTTATGGTTAACCGTGTCTGGGGCTATCTTTTTGGAAGTAGTATCGTAACTTCCCAAAATAATTTTGGTAGCACGGGTCAGGCTCCGACTCACCCCGAATTGCTTGATCACCTTGCAGTGAAGTTTATGGAAGATAACTGGTCAATTAAATCATTGATCCGTGAATTGGTCTTAACTCGTACTTATCAGATGAGCTCAACGCATAACCATGCCGCCTATAATAAGGATCCTGAGAATTTGCTTCAGTGGCGACACAGTCCAAAGAAGATTGATGCGGAAGCCTTGCGTGACTCCATGCTCATAGTCAGTGGAAAGTTAAATGCAATTCGCCCCATGGGTTCAGAGATTGCGTGGGGAGGTGATAATAGGGTCGGAGGATTTCGTCCACCTAGAAATAATTCCAGCCTTGAGCGGCCCATTAATTACCGTTCCGTTTATCTGCCTGCTGCCAGAGACAGTTTGCCTGAAGCACTTGCCCTATTTGATCCTGCTGACCCGAACATTGTGACCGGAAAGCGTGAACAAACAAACGTTCCAGACCAGGCCCTTTACCTCATGAATAATAAGTTTGTACTGGAGCAAGCCGAAGGCATGGCCTTGCGTGTCTATAAAGGAGCGAAAACGGACCGTGAACGCGTGGCTAATGCTTTTGCAATTGCATTTTCTAGGCCAGCTACCAATCAAGAAGTTGATGCTGCACTGGCTTACATGCGAAACTTCATTGTTCGTGTTGGCCCTGATAGTCAGAATCGTCAGAAAACTGAAAGGCTTGCACTCATTACTTTCTGCCAATCGCTACTCATTTCCGCAGAATTTAGATATCTTAATTAAGCACTAAAGACTCACTAAAATGTTAACTCGCCGCGACCTATTAAAATCCTCATCCTCGGGAGTCGGATACCTTGCCTTTGCCGCTTTGGCACATGAACAAGCGCTGGCAGAGAAAAAGAGTAAAGGGCCGCTCTCACCAAAAGAACCGCACTTTATCCCAAGGGCCAAGCGAGTCATTTTTCTTTCAATGCGTGGCGCGCCATCGCATGTCGACATGTTCGACTATAAACCGCAACTGAATAAAGATGACGGCAAGCCGGGTAAATTCGGACGTGGACGAGGAGGTAAGCTTTTAGGTTCTCCATGGGAATTTAAGCAGCATGGCAAGAGTGGTCTTTGGGTTTCCGAGCTTACTCCTGAAATTGCAACTCATGCCGATGAGCTTTGCATGCTACATGGCATGCATACTGATCTTCCAAATCATCCACAAGCGCAAACGATGATGCATACCGGAAGTTCACAGTTTGTCAGGCCATCAATTGGGGCATGGACACTCTACGGTCTTGGTACTAATAATGCGGACCTTCCTGGGTTCGTGGCGCTTGGAGTGCCTAATGGCAATGCCAATCATTTTGGAAGTAGCTTCCTGCCGGCCATCTACCAAGGTGCTCGTTTTGCTGCCAATTCTCGTCGTGTCGGAGGCAATAATCGGTTGGCTCGACGGGACCCAAAGCCTAATATTCCGAATATCGCCAATCCGAGACTAGACAGAGAACTTCAGCGCATTCAGTTGGATTATGTGCAGAGTCTGAATAAGGCGAAGCTTGAACGTGATAAGCACGCTCCTGGAGTTGAAGGAGTCATTGAGTCACTGGAACTTGGTTTTCGTATGCAGGACACATTACCTGAGCTAATGGATACTTCAGGAGAATCAAAAGAGACTCTGGAACTTTATGGAATCGGTTCCGGTGCTAACGATAATTTTGGAAAGCAGTGCCTTCTTGCTCGCCGCTTCGCTGAGTCTGGAGTTCGCTTCGTTGAGCTTAGTCATGGTAACTGGGATCATCACCGCAACTTGACCAATGATCTCGCGGCTCGTTGTAACGAAATTGATAAGCCCATTGCAGGTCTGCTTACTGACCTTAAGCGTCGTGACATGCTGAAGGATACATTAGTCGTTTGGGCTGGTGAATTCGGACGCACTCCGCATGGACAAGGTGGAGACGGGCGTGATCATAATAATAAAGGATATACGACTTGGATGGCTGGTGGCGGAGTCAAAGGAGGAATGAGTTATGGTTCCACTGATGAATATGGTTATGAAGCGGTGGACGGGAGAATGCATATTCATGACTGGCATGCCACGATATTACACCTCTTGGGGCTTGATCACGAAAAGTTGACCTATAACCATGCGGGCCGTGACTTTAGGCTGACTGATGTGCATGGAGTCGTCGCCAAGGATATCATTGCCTAAATAAAAAATCTCAGACTGACGATTGAATGGGCTTTGGTCGTGTCTTAGCCCTTCCTAATAGAGAGCTCGTAATAGGAACAAACCTCTGAGCCTTTTGGAAAGGCGCCGTCCACATCCGATCTTTATTTGCAACGCCATTGTACTTTTTGTCTCCGTATTGGCG
>CEQX01054478.1_pt1 | contig 10481 bp, 10 predicted proteins | sample 356261 | NCBI WGS metagenome assembly CEQX01 (sample SAMEA2621076, study PRJEB7988) | marine metagenome | isolation source: saline water (ENVO:00002010), including | reverse complement strand
GCGTAAAAATAAAGAATCGTATATGCAAGGGCGCTATGACAGAGGGACTAGCTGATGAACAAAATAGAGCAACTCAAAAGCATGTAAATTTATATGACAAATGGTCTGCAGGAGGAGCAGCAATTCTTTTGACAGGAAATGTACAAATTGATCATAGGTACCTAGAAAGACCCGGAAATGTTGTAATAGAGGGAACTCAAAGCAATGAACAATTATCAAGGCTAACTGCTTACGCTGAAGCTGGTACAAAAAATGATACTCACTTATGGATGCAAATTTCCCATGCTGGAAGACAAACTCCTGCTTCAGTATCTGATGAGCCTGTTGCACCCTCCGAAGTCCAACTTAAAATGCCCGGCGCACAATTTGGAAGGCCAAGAGCACTTAGCCATGAGGAAATATTAGATATTATTGATAGGTTTGCTTATTGCTCAGCTATTGCTAGAGATACAGGATTTACAGGAGTTCAAATTCACGGAGCTCATGGATATTTGGTATCAGAATTTCTTTCTCCTGATATTAATTTACGAGAAGACGATTGGGGTGGATCATTAGAAAAAAGAGCTAAGCTTCTTTTAGAAATCATAAGATCAGTCAGAAATGCCGTGGGTGATAAATTCCCCATTTCATTGAAATTAAATTCTGCAGATTTTCAAAAAGGGGGATTTTCTCATGAAGATTCTATTCAAGTTGCTTCATGGTTAAATGACGAAGGCTTAGATCTTTTGGAAATCTCTGGAGGAACTTATGAGCAACCTCACCTCGTGGGTCTTGATGATATGAGTATGAATCCCGAAAGAGCTGAGAAGAGAAGAGAAAGTACAATCGCTAGGGAGGCTTATTTTCTTGATTACGCAAAAGATATAAGAAGTGTTTTTAAAGGCCCTCTTATGGTTACTGGTGGGTTTAGAAGTACAAAGGGAATGACTGATGCCTTAAATGCAGACGCGTGCGATGTAATTGGAATTGCACGCCCTTTTTGTATAGATCCAAACATAGCGAATAAGCTTCTCGAAAAGGAGATTTCACAAACACCAGTTTTGGAAAAAACCATGCAAATAGGACCTGGTTGGTTAGGTGTGAATTCTCCTTTCAGGATTCTCAAAGGAATAAATGGCTGGGGACAGCAAGCCTTTTGGTGCCTGAACCTAATTAGAATGGGAGAAAATCTAGATCCAGATTTAGATCTAGGAGTTTTTAAAGCATTTTTGGATTATCAAAAGAACGAAAAAAAGTCTGCCGAAAAGTATAAAGAATATAGGCAAAGCTTATATTAGTGCTTGAGAATTCCTAAATTTTCCCTAATTAATCATCACTAAGTAAAAAATGATGTAATATATTTAGTTATAAATTTATAAATTAATCATGAATATCGAAGCAGAATTTAATTACAGAAATCCTTTAAAAGAAAATGAAGCTAAGCCTGCATTTGGACTTTCCGAAGAAGATCCAAATATGCCTGACCACAAATCCTTCAAAAAGACCGTTCATAATGCTAGAGAGTTGGGCTTTGATATAAGTATGGGCGGCTTTGAACTACTCGATCATAAATCTTCCGTAGTTGATTTTTATAATGATGAAGAGGTTGCTAATACATACTACGGTGAAATGACAGATCTTGTTAAACAAAAAGTTGGTGCTGATCTGGTACAAATTGTTTCTCATATAACTAGGAATGAAGCTCAGGCTGAATCTGGTGAAAGAAAGGGCGGACATAGATTGGTCCACAACGACTTCACCACTAGCTTTGGCAAAACACTAGATCCTTTCTTACAAGAGACTGGTATGAAACCAAAAAGAATAGTTGTCTATAATCTTTGGAGGCGGTTTGACAAAGATGGATTAGACACTCCTTTCGCAGTTTGTGATAAGAGAACTGTAACTGAGAAAGAATTAATTCCCACAGACCTCTTTAATTATCTTCCTGATCAAACTCAATCCCTAACAGTTGAAATTTGTCAGTCTTCTAATAGCGATGAACATAAATGGTATTTCTATCCAAATATGCAGAGAGATGAAGTCCTTATGTTTAGTACCTATGATTCTGATGAGAATCCTTTCATACCAACTCTGCATAGCGCTTTTGATTATCCCAATTGTCCCGAGGGAGTGACACCAAGAGAGAGTATTGAAGTCAGGGCAGTATGTTTTTTTAATTAGCTATATGAAGAATACTACCTACGAAGTAAAAAAATCTGACGAGTATTTTAAAAAAGCTAAAGAAGTTATTCCTGGTGGTATTTTCGGACATTACAAATATGCCGTAAGGGACTCAGGTCCTAAGTTTTTTTCAAAATCTGAGGGGGCATACTTTTGGGACCTTGATGACAATAGATACGTTGATCTCATGTGTGGATATGGGCCATCTATTTTAGGTTACAACCATCCAGAGGTAGAAGAAGCTTTTAAATCTTCATCAGAAAAAGGAAATACTGTAAGCGTCGCCTCGCCGGTGATGGTTGATCTAGCTGCTAAATTAGTTGAAATGATTGATATTGCCGACTGGGCTCTTTTCGGAAAGAACGGAGGAGATGCAACCAGTCTCGCAGTAATGATAGCCAGAGAGTTCACTGGTAAGAAAAAAATTATCAAAATAGATGACGGCTATCACGGTGTTGCACCATGGATGCAGGATAAAGATAGACCAGGCATTATCTCATCTGATAGCGAACACGTGCTTAAAGTAAAGTGGAACGATATAAGCAGCTTAGAGAAACTCCTTACTCAAAATAATGACATAGCTTGTTTTATTTCCTCCCCTTACGATCATCCGGTAATGAGAGATAATTCTTTGGCGGAAACTGGTTATTGGGAGACTGTGACAAAACTGTGCAAGAAACATAATGTTCTAACCATTGTCGATGATGTGAGGGCCGGGTTTAGAATAAATTTAAGAGGTTCAAATGTGTCATTTAATTTTGAGCCAGATATGATTTGTTTTGGTAAAGCTATTGCAAACGGTCATCCTTTAGCTGCATTAGTTGGGAAAGAATCATTGAGAGAGGCGGCTGAGAGCGTTTACTTCACAGGAACCCAATTTTTTAGTGGACCTCCGATGGCAGCTGCATTAGCCACTCTTAATGAACTTGAAAAAGTTGATGCTCCTTCAGTTTTGATCAAATATGGGGAGAAACTGAATCAAAGGTTAGAGAACATTGCATCTGAAAAAGGATTCAATCTCATAGCATCAGGAATGCCTTCAATGCCTTACTACCGTTTAGAAGGAGTAAGTTTCGAAACTCATATCAAATGGATTGATGAATGTGTGAAACGTGGAGTATATATGCTTGCCTATCATAATCACTTTGTTTCTTTAGCTCATTCAGAAGAGGATATTGATTTTATTGAGGCTGCGGCCAAACAAGCTTTCGAGAATTTATAAAACTCAATTGTATTTAAGGTCCTTCTTTAAAACTTTTTTGTAGTTTCTTCGCTACAAAAGAAGAAAATGGAGACAGCGCAAGGATGAAATCTAGATAAAGAATTTCAATATGAAGCTATTCAAGTCAGATGTAAAAACTAAAGAAGTTTTAGATTGGGAAGGTATACATTTATTAAATTTCAAATTTTCTGCTTGTTCAATGAAGGCAAGAATCTATATGAACCTTAAAAAAATTTCATATCATTCTCATCAAATAAATTTATCAAAAGGCGAGAACTTCTCTGAATGGTTTCAAGGCATAAATCCAAGATCTCTTGTTCCAGTGCTCATTCATGACGGAGAAGTGCATATTGAAAGCAATGATATTCTTCTGTATCTAGAAGATAAATTTGAGGCTAATCCTCTCATTCCAGTTCAAGAAAAAGAGGAAGTCGAAAAGCTATTAAAATTTGAAGATGATCTTCATACTGATATAAGGAATGTCACTTTTAAATTTATTGTTCCGAAGTTTTTGAATAAAGGACATCTTCCTCAGCCTAAGTCTACAAATAAAGCAACGCTTCATGGCAAAGAAGATATTTTGGACGATACAAATAGAGATTATTGGAATGAATATGAGAAATCAGGCATTAAAGATACCGATGTTAGGATATCTTTAAAAAGACTTAAAGATGCTCTAAATGAAATTGATAAAAAACTTGCAGATAACGAGTTCATTTTGGGGCTTTCAATTTCTTTAATAGACATTGCTTGGTTCATTTATGTATCTAGGTTAAAAGATGCTAAATATCCACTGGGAGAACTTCACCCGAATGTAGAAAGATGGTATGAATCACTAATAAGAATAGACGAGTTCAGTCGAGAAATAAAAAAACCCTTAATAATGAAATTCATAATCAATATGAATAACTTCTTTCTAAATCGTCGAAAGAAAGGAATAAGATACCTTCTCTAAAATAATTGATGTCGGAAATGGATTTCATTCATCTAATAATACTTCTTGCAACAATCGCAACGGCTTTTTTGTCATCTATTTTTGGAATGTTAGGTGGTCTAATTCTCATGGGAGTCTTAATCAGCTTTCTTTCAGTTGGACCTGCTATGGTTTTGCATGGATTGATTCAAGCTACATCAAATGGATATCGGGCTTGGTTAAATAGAGAAAATATCAAATGGAAGATCATTTTTACTATGCTAATAGGTTGTTTTGTTTCTCTATTTGTTTTATTTTTTATTGCTTTTGAACCAAGCAAAATATTAGTAATCCTAGCACTTGGCGTGTTGCCATATGTAGCTTGGTTGGTACCAAAGGAATTTGCTTTAGACATAACAAAACCCTCAATATCAATTTTGGCTGGAGCAGTTGTAGTTGGTACTAATCTTATCGCCGGAGTAGGCGGTCCACTTCTTGATATTTTCTTTCAGAGAGTTGATATGACAAGACATCAAGTAGTAGCCACAAAAGCTGTTGCTCAAACAATTGGCCACATTTGCAAAATAATATTTTTCGGTGGCCTGATTAGTTCTTTTAATTTTGAAAATTGGCCAACTCCATTATTCCTTACTGCTGCAATAATCCTTTCTGTAATAGGAACTACTCTAGGAAAGAAAGTTTTAGATATAATAGATGACAAGTTCTTTTTCCGGTGGACGCAAATTATAGTTTTATCCGTAGGAGCAGTATTTATTTTTCGAGGATTTTATTTGCTGATTATTTAAGAAATTATGTAGATATTAATTGAGGGTTTTATGAATAGATTAGAAGATAAAGTCGCTATTATCACTGGCGCTACTGGCGGTATAGGTAAAGCGGTAACAGAGTTATTTATTAAAGAGGGAGCAAATGTCCTCATGGTTGATCTAAATGAAGATGACTTGGTCGAAGTAGCAAAACAGATTGACTCTAACAAACTAAGTTACCTTCAGGGTGATGTTTCAAATTTTACTGATAACCAAAAAGCAGTTGACTTGGCCATTGAGCGTTATGGTGGCCTTGATATTTTAATTGCTAATGCTGGAGTTGCCGGAGAAATTCATTCAATAACAGATTACGAAGAAAGTACTTTTGATAATGTTATGGCGGTAAATGCAAAAGGACCTTTTTTAGGCCTTAAGGCTGCCATACCCGCTTTGACAGAAAGAGGAGGAGGTAGCGTTGTCATTACATCAAGCGTAGCAGGCCTTACCGGAGCACCCTTCTTATCTCCTTACGTAATGAGTAAACATGCTGTTGTTGGACTGACAAAATCTGCAGCAAAGGAATGTGCTGAGATGAATATAAGAGTAAATTCAGTAAACCCTTCCCCAGTTGAGACAAAAATGATGAGGGTATTAGAAGATGGCATGACTGAAATAAACGGCGAGGAAAACAATAAAGCAGCATTTGAGGAACAAATACCTTTGGGAAGATATGCAGATGCCTCAGAGATTGCAAAATTAATGCTTTTTCTCTCAAGTGAGGATAGCGAGTTCATTACCGGTTCAGTGCATACCATTGATGGAGGCTTTACTGCTTAAATGTCAAATAAGAAGGCAATTCATTGGTTCAGACAAGACTTGCGTTTGCACGATAACCCGTCGCTAAACGCAGCTCTCAAGTCTGGCTCCCTTCTCCCAATATATATTTTAGATGACATAAATCCTGGAGAATTTTCAATGGGAGAGGCTAGTAGATGGTGGTTGCATCATTCCCTAAAAAGCTTGAATGAAAGTTTAAATGGAAATTTATTAATATTTAAAGGCGATCCTAAGAAGATATTTCAAGAGCTATTGCAAGAACACGAAATCCACTCTGTTTCTTGGAATAGATGTTATGAGCCTTGGAGAATAGAAAGAGACAAAGAAATAAAAAAAGAATTAGAAAATAAAAATGTAAAAGTCGAAAGTCATTGTGGGTCATTGCTCTGGGAGCCATGGAATATATCCAAAGATGACGGTACTCCTTATCGTGTATTTACGCCTTTTTATAAGAAAGGCTGCCTTAATTCTGATGAGCCGAGAATTCCAATCCAAGCTCCCAGCTTGGATAATTTAAATGGAGGAATAAGTTTAGATAAAATAGACAAACTTGGCTTGTTACCAAAATTTCAATGGTATACAGACTTCGAAGATATTTGGTCTCCCGGCGAAAAGGGAGCCGATGAAAGTCTTGATAGATTTCTAGAAAATGGTCTTTTCAACTATAAAGAGGGGCGTAATTTTCCATCTCAAGAATTCGTTTCGAGATTATCGCCTCACTTGCATTTTGGTGAAATTTCACCAAATGAGGTCTGGTACAGAGCCAAAACAAAAGAAACAATTTCTGGAATAGAAAAGAGCCTAGCTCATTTTCACAGTGAATTGGGATGGCGAGAATTTTCTTATTATCTTCTCTATCATTTCCCTGATCTTCCAAAAGTGAATTTTCAAAAGAAATTCGATATTTTTCCGTGGAAAAAAAATCAAAAACTTCTAGAACTTTGGCAAAAAGGGCAAACAGGTTATCCTATCGTAGATGCAGGAATGAGAGAACTCTGGCAGACAGGTTACATGCATAACCGCCTTAGAATGATAGTAGGATCATTTTTAGTGAAGAACTTACTTATTGATTGGAGAGAAGGTGAAAAATGGTTTTGGGACTGTCTGGTTGATGCCGACCTGGCCAGCAATAGTGCCAGCTGGCAATGGGTTGCAGGTTCTGGTGCTGATGCAGCTCCTTATTTTAGAATTTTTAATCCCATTACTCAGGGTTTAAAATTTGATCAAGAAGGGGAATATACAAAAAGATATGTCCCAGAACTAAAAAATATGCCAACAAAATATTTGTTTAGTCCTTGGGAAGCTCCTCAAGAAGTTCTTGAATCAGCCGGAATAGTTCTAGGCAAAGATTATCCTGAACCTATCGTTGATTTAAAAATTTCAAGGGAAGTTGCTTTAGAGGCTTTTGCTTCAACAAAAAAAGAGATAAATGAGTGATTCTCAAGTTAGTAATTCACAAGATATGACAATATCTTGGACATGTCGTCATACCTGGAAACGTTCATCGATTAATACCTTGTGGTGCTTGTTAGGATGTTCTATCGGTGACTTTGGGACAATTCTATTCTTTCAACTTAATGAAATTGCATTCCCTATGTTGGGTATTATGACTTTAGCAGTTATTAATGGATTGATAACCTCAATAATACTTGAAACTATAATCCTCTCCAGACAAATGAACCTGAGGGAAGCTTTCAATACTGCTACAGGTATGTCTCTGATATCTATGATATCGATGGAGGTGGCAATGAACACTGTAGACGTAGTTTTCGCAGGAGGCGTTTTAGTTTTATGGGTCATACCTTTTATGTTACTTGCCGGTTTTGTTACACCTTTGCCATATAACTATTACAGACTAAAAAAATATAATATTGCTTGCCATTGAGTATGTCTTCCAAAAATGATCTGAAGAAAATTTTGGCTAATCTTCAGCCCACTCTGAGAGAGGAATCTTTTATTTTTATGCACTCAGAGAAACCTATCGCTTCTCTAATTAACAATTTAAATCCAATTGCTACATTTATTGAGGATGAAGGTTCAACACTTGTAATTTCGAAAAAAGTAGCCGATGAGAATTCAATCCACTATGAAACGGTTTTTAGATGCATATCTTTAGGTGTTCACTCTAGCCTGGAAAGTTGTGGATTAATTGCAAAATTATCTGAAGCATTAACTCAGCAAAATATACCTACGAATGTTTTCGCAGGATATTTTCATGATCACATTTTTATACCGAGTGATAAAGCAAAAAGAGCTATGGTAATTCTCTCTTCGATTGAAAGTTTATAAGATATCTCACACATATTTTTATGCTTATAATGATCAACCAAATACGGAGAAATTTATGTTGAAGTTACATTTTGCACCTAATTCCAGAGCAGGAAGAATACTTTGGCTACTTGAAGAACTTGAGTTGCCCTATGAACTAAACAAGATGGCATTTAGTCCTGCAGATTTAAAATCAGATGAGCATCGCGCAAGACATCCTTTAGGAAGGGTTCCAGTTCTTGATGATGGTGATATACAAATTTGGGAGTCCGGAGCTATAACAGACTACATTTTGGAAAAACATAAAAATGGTGGATTGAAGCCATCTGTTGAATCTGAACATTTTGCAAAATATCTACAATGGTTTCATTATTGTGAAGGTATGGTCATGCCGCCAATGAACACTATTGTAGTTCATACTGTCATTCTTCCTCCTGAAAGAAGAGACGAAACGGTTTTGGGACAAGCACAAAGACTCCTTACGAATGCTTTGAAACCTGTTGATGAAAATTTAGAAGGCAAAGAATACTTAATAGGAGATTTCTCAGGGGCTGACATTATGCTTGGTCATTCTTGTTTTATGAGTAATAGGTTGGGATGTGTATCCGAAGAGATGGTAAATATAAAAGCCTATGTAGAAAGATTAGAGAGTCGTCCAGCCTTCAAAAAAGCTATAGAGACCCAATAAATTTGAACAGTATAAGGATATTTTCTTACCTTCCTAACCCAAGGGTATGGAAATCGATAATTGCAGCCAAAATAGGCGGCATCGAAATAGAAGTTATTGGCGATAAGCCAAAAAATATGGAAAACTGGCTATGGGATTTTGACGCAAGGCCAATAAATGATGAGGATAAATCTGATCTCAAGTCTTTTGAAATCAAGAGTAAGCGAGGTTTTAAAGGTACTCTTTACAAGACAGATGATTTTATTGGGCAACATCCTTTTGGAACAGTACCAGCTGGATTCGTAGGTGAGGAAAGACTAGGTGTATTCGAATCAAATAGTATCTTGAGAGCTGTTGCGAGAGCATGCGAAGATAAATCTCTGTATGGAGGAGATGATGCTAACTACAAATCTCGCATTGATAGTTTTCTTGATGCAAATCTCGTTTTTTCTAGAGAATTTCAAGTTTATTTATTAGAACTTGAAGATATTTCTGTTTATACGCACAAAAGAACCAAAGCTGCATATGAATTTTATTTAGATGGTCTTGAAAAATCTTTATCCCTGTCAAACTATGTTGCTGGCAATCAATTAACCATAGCTGACATTTCGTTTGTTTGTGAATTTGCACAATTCCTGAGAGAAGGCCATTATCTTGACCAACTTAAAAGTAAAAATTTATCTTTGATCAGCGAAAACTTTCAGAATGACTATCCGCTTACTTTCGAGCATTTTAAATCTCTATCTAATCAAAAAGAGTTCAAGGATGTAATGGGAACATATCTAGATTGGTACGACATGTAAATATGGACTACATTGATATAGCAGTACCTTTTTTCATATTAGCTTTATTAATAGAACTGGCTTATGGAAATTTAATAAACAAAAATACATACAGATTAAATGATACGATAAGTAGCCTTTTCATGGGTTCACTGAGAGGAACCAGCGGTATTTTAAAGATTGGTTTCAGCGGTTATATTTATTTTCAAATAGAAACTTATTTTGCACTCTGGAGAATGGATAGCAGTCTTTGGATTACATGGATTTTTGCATTTATTGCCTACGACTTTTTTTATTATTGGTTTCATAGAATAAGTCATGAGAGGCAAATTTTCTGGGCTTCGCATGTAGCTCATCATCAAAGTGAGGAATACAACTTATCTACTGCTTTGAGGCAAACTGGAACGGGTTTTTTTATATCTTGGATCTTCTACATACCTTTATTTTTGATCGGCGTTCCTTCTTATGTGATGGTATCCGTAGCGTCCATCAATTTGATTTATCAATTTTGGGTACATTCAAGGCATATCCCTAAACTTGGTTGGTATGAATTATTTTTTGTTACCCCTTCAAATCATCGTGTTCATCATGCTCAGAACGATCTTTATATTGATAAAAATTATGGAGGAGTTTTTATAATTTGGGATAGGATTTTTTCTACTTTTCAGGAAGAACAAGACAATGAGGAATGTGTTTATGGAATAAGAGGCGCAATAAATACCTTTGATCCCATTAAGGCAAATATTCATATTTATCAAAAAATTCTTAAGGATCTTGCTTTCTCCGTCTCTCTAAAAAACTTCTACAATGTCCTAACTGCAAGAACTGGTTGGTCACCAAATGGCTCCACTAAAGGATCTTCTAA
>CEQX01154422.1_pt1 | contig 10493 bp, 12 predicted proteins | sample 356261 | NCBI WGS metagenome assembly CEQX01 (sample SAMEA2621076, study PRJEB7988) | marine metagenome | isolation source: saline water (ENVO:00002010), including | reverse complement strand
TCATTAACAAATTTAAGAGCTTGAACAAAGTTGTCAAATTTCACATTTCGTTCAATATGGTGTTCTTCGATTAATGACCAATCACTGTGAATCTGTTGGATTAGAGGTGCAATTTCAATCTTTGTCAAAGGAGGGACCCCTCCTCTGCACGGTATACAGGATTTTTGATTCAATGAAATGAAATCATCCCCAAAGGTGTGAGTCATCATTGCCTTTTGTCTTCTTTTCAACCTTCTCGTGAAGGTTGGAGCGTCTTTTTTGATCAGCCCTTTCAAACTCTAGCAATTCTTTGTCATCGATATATGCTGGACGTGTGTGAGCGATTAAAACAACTCTCACAATAACTTCCCTGGCAAGATAAACATGCTCGCCTTCAACAGTTAGCAACTCGATAGATGATTTTCCAGATGACAAAAGTCTACCTCTTGCCCATGTCTCCTCATCATCTCTTAATGCCCTAGCATCAATTTGGATTTCAACTAAGTCATCCTTTCTTAGTCCGTGTCTTCGGTCCATCAAATCGCCAGTATGCACACTTTCCATTTCTTCAATTTTTGGAGAGCCTAGGCTTTCCCACATGCTTTGCGCCCATTCCGGTAGGTCCGACATGTCCGGGTGTCGGGGCTCCTCCTTCTAAGCCCTGACGCTCCCAAAATGAACCTACGATTTGAAGAATAGGAGGCGACCCCGATTAATTGGGAGGCATTCGGATGAAAGTAGTTTGGCGAGACCTGACAACAGTACTTACTGAAGAGGAAGTACTCGACAAAGGTTTCAGTCGTGCTAAAAAAGCCGCTGACAGAGTCGATGATCCTGTCAAAGTCTTCCGTGTCAGAAAACAACTTACCCGTATGGTTCAAACATCTGCAGACGTGATGTCACAGTATCTTGAGGATACAGAGAAGTCTTGGCCAAGCCTTGACCAAATGCCACTGTTCGATAAAGCGATGGTAGATGCTTGTGTTGGATGTGATGATTATCGTCATCATCTCTCAATGCTTGGCTGGGGCGCCAAACAAATGCGTAAAATCGCAAAACACAATGCGATTAAGATTGTACGAACTGCTAGATTCGAAGTGATGCATGATGCTAGGAAAGAAGCATATGGGCGTCTCTCTAGTATCATGAGAAGATTAAGCCCGTCTCTCGATTGGCTTCATGAAAGTAGAATGGTTTTACGTAAATTGCCGGTTATAGACCAACTGTGTCCAACAATCGTTGTATGTGGGGCTCCAAATGTAGGTAAGAGTGCATTCATCTCATCACTATCTAGCGGTAATATGGAAGTTAATCACTATCCATTTACAACTAAACAACTCCACGTTGGTCATTTCAAACACCGTAGAGTACCTCACCAAATGGTTGACACACCTGGATTGCTAGATAGGCCAATGGATGATAGAAACGCCATTGAATTACAAGCCATAGTTGCTATTCAGCACGTCGGAAGTTTGTGCATATTCTTGATGGATATATCTGAAAAGTGTGGGACTAGTTTAGAAGATCAGCACAGTCTGTTGGAAGAAGTAAAAACACTTCTTCCTGAAATTGATATGATTGTTGTAGTATCTAAAGGCGACCTGATGGAACCATTACCCGCTAATTGGGATGAAGTAAAGCAGTTTGAATCTGAATGGGACGGGGAAGGAGAGCCTAATTTGCCAGTTTTAATCGATGAGGAAGGATGTGTTACAATCTCTGCAATTGAAGATGTTGGTGTCACAGCATTGAGATTAGAAATGGTAAGACGATGCAAGGCTAATATGCAAACTGACCCGATGAGTCTGCCAGAGGGGTGGCATCGCAATTAGCCGCCAAATCCAGCTAGTCGTAATCCAACAGGTGCTACTATTGCTATGAAGAAAACTACGAACATGATTCTCATCATTCTGTCGTTTTTACTTCGCTTTTCATATTTTGATACACAATCAGCCGCCTTACAAATTCGTGGCTCTGCTTTGATGTCTATTGTTGCACCACACATTTGGCAATGTTTGTGAGCAGTGAGGTGAGATGTAATTTTGTTACGAGCGTTACTGGCTTTTTTGCTAACTTTATCTCGTATTGCCTTTGCATCAACCATATTTCTCACTCCGTTCTTACTAAAGTTCCAACAAACGGTCTGCCTTCAATCGCATCTTCTAGCAGAGTAAGGTCTCTACCATCTAATACTGCTAGTCGCATACCTGAATCGATCGCCCACTTAACCGCTACAGGGTCAACCGCCGCTGACTCACCGGGGCCCAATGCTTCCAAACCTGTAATTTCTGCTAACTCAGCCAATGTCATCTCTTCAATCGGCTTTGCACTTTCATTTGTTCTTGGGTCGCTATCATGGACGTGAGATACATTTGTTGCAATTACGCAGTGAGGAGCGCCTGAATCCCTTGCAAGAGCAACAGCAACAGCATCTGTTGTGTGGCCTGGCGTGGTTCCACCCATGATTACGAAATTATGTTCCAAGAGTAATTCAGCGGCTTCATCGGTTGAATGTGGTATTATCGGGCAAACATTACAGCCAATATCTAACAATGATTGTTGCAGAATTGTTGCATTCAAACGAGTTGCAGCAATGCCGACGGTGTCCAGTCTATAGGGGTCAGTGAATGAACTTCTGGCTAAGGTTATTCCTTCTCTAGCCGGTAATCCTCCGCCAACAACAATCCCCAGTCTTCTTCCATTACCTTCTAGGTGTACGGCGAGTTGACGTAACTGACCGAACCACTGCGACCTTTTTTCGGCCTCTTCAGGGCGCAATAGCGAGCCTCCGAGTGCAACGATATGGGTCGTCATCAACAGTGCGTGCAAGTCGACCATTGATGATGCTTCCTTCTCAGAAGGCTTCAAAGTCCTCGCCTCAGCCCTTAGGGCTGGGGGAGACGTGTATGAGTGATGATGCAGAAATGGCTACACGCCGCCTCAAATTGAAATTGGCTCTTGAAGACCTGAGAGAAATGAAGGGTTCAGGTACAGAATTAGTCACAGTAATCATTCCACCAGACCGGCAAGTTTCCGATGCCCGTCAGATGTTGCAAAACGAACACGGGCAGGCAGCCAATATCAAATCTAAATCTACTAAGAAGAACGTACAGGGAGCGATTGAGTCTGCAATTTCTTTACTATCTAAGTACCGAGATGCTGGAGAAAGAGGACTTGCATTGTTCACTGGTGCAATAATTGTTGGAAACAATAAAACTCGTCATACAACGATAATCGTTGATGACCCACCTAAGGCTCTCCTCTCTTTCAGATACCGTTGTGATTCTAGGTTCGAATTAACCCAATTAGAAGATATGCTAATCGATAAGAAATCATATGGTCTATTCGTGATAGACCGTGCCGAAGCTGCGTATGGGATTGCGAGTGGTAAGCGTATTCATGTCCAAGAGTTCCTTGTGTCTAACATAATGGGTAAGCACAGGCAGGGAGGGCAATCCGCTCAACGTTTCGAGAGATTGATCGAAGAAGCAGCGCACAATTTCTTCAAACGTGCTACAGAGCATGCATGTTCCTACTGGTTACCAGAACTTGATAATATTCAAGCCATCATAATTGGCGGACCAGGTGCTACCAAGGATTTCGTGGTAAAGAACGATTACTTCCATCATGAGATAACAAAGAAGATTGCTAAGACAACCTTCGATGTAGGTTATTCTAACGAAAGTGGTGTCAGAGAACTTGTAGATAATGCTGGAGGTTTGATGGGTGAGATTGAACTTGATGCAGAACGAAAAGTAGTTACTGAGTTCTTAGAAGAATTAGTGAAACAACATCCAAAGGCAACTTATGGTGAAAGAATGATTCGTCAAGCACTAGAACAAGGTGCGGTTGCTAAACTTTTGATAAGTGAAGGTATGAGGAAAAATGTGGTAACTATTGAATGCAAATCATGCTCCAATGAATGGACTGTAAGTATTGGTAGAATGGATGCTTTACCTGCTTGCTCAAAATGTAAGGCCGATGGTGATGATCTAAAGGAGATAAGTTCTGTCTCACTTATTGATGAATTTTCTTTATTGGCGACAAAAGGGCGTGCTGAGGTCAAGTTTATCTCTACCGATACTGAAGAGGGCGCACAACTTGACTCTGGATTTGGCGGTCTTGCTGCAGTATTACGATACCCGATTATGTGAGGTCTGTAAATGAATATCTTACGTGACATCATTGAGCCATCTCTGGAAGTCGCCCTTGCAGATATCGGCGTATCCGGTGATTTTTGGAAGAATGCTTTGGGAACTAGTAGAGAAAGAGACCAGGGAGATTTATCTCTGCCATGTTTTCCTTTTGCAAAACAATTAGGACGCAATCCAGCAGATATAGCCGAAGAATTAGCCTCAAACCTATCTGGGAATTTCGAGGTTAAAGCTGCAGGAGGCTATCTGAATTTCAAGGCAGAATCCAATTGGCTAGCAGGTAAAGTGATGTCAGGAATCGAAATGCCAGGTAGTAAAGATGTTCTAATCGAACATACCAGTGCTAATCCAAATGGTCCTTTCCATGTAGGAAGGGCCCGTAATGCCATCTTAGGAGATACATTAGTTCGTTTGAACCGCCTTTATGGTAATACGGTACGTGCTGAATATTATGTTGATGACATGGGTAAGCAAGTCGGAGTACTCGCATGGGCATTAGCAAATCTTTCGAAGGAAGAAGTTGACTTGATTCTTGATGACAAGGATGAAATTAATCCGAAGTGGAGTGGTAAAGCGGACCATGAAACCGTTCGATGGTATCAGGCAGCTCAGGCTAAACGTTCAGAAGGAAGTCAAGAAATCGAAGATGAAATTAGCAAATTGGTTCATGCTTCTGAACATGGTGATGATTCGGTATTGAAGCAATTTGAGGGAGCTTACCAGCCAGTACTTGATGGGATGTTGGAGACTCTTTCGAGGTTAGGGATTGAGTTTGATACATTTACCAAGGAATCTAAGTTTGTAGTAGATGGCACAGTCTCAGCATTGATGGATAGGCTTTCCAGTCTTGAGATTCACGATTCTGCAGATAATGGTGCGCACTTTTTAGATCTGGGTCAAAGGGGTCTGAAAGGTAAAACAGATTTCTTCTATAGAAGAGGTGACGGTTCATCACTCTATGCTACGAGAGATATAGCATATCATATGTGGAAATGGCAACAATGTGATGAATTAATCAATGTACTTGGTGAGGACCACAAATTGCAGGCCAAACAGGTAGGTCTTACTTTGCAAGAACTGGGTGAAAGAATCCCGGATGTCATGTTTTATGCTTTCATTAAACTGCCAGAAGGCAAGATGAGTACAAGGAAAGGAAATGTAGTCTTCATGGACGATTTGCTCGAAGAGGCACAAGCCCAAGCAGCATCTGTAGTTAGGGAGTTAAGAACCGACCTTAGTGAAGAGGAAGTGGCTAAGATTGCAGAAGCAGTGGGAGTTTCTGCTGTTCGTTTTAACATCACTAAAGTTAGTCCTGATAAGGGCTTCACTTTCCGCTGGGAAGAGGCTCTTTCATTCGAAGGTGAAAGTGCACCATTTGTAATGTACTCGCACACTCGCGCATGTTCTATTGCCAGTAGGGTGGGCAGAGGTTCTATTCCAGATAGTACGGGTGACATTCCTCCTGCCATGCATCAATTGATGAGAGTAATGGCATGTTTTGTTGACAAGGTTTCTCAGTCGGTTAACGAAAACAAACCTCATGCATTTGCACTTTACTTGCTCGAACTTGCTACTGCATACAATTCATTCTACCGTGATTGTCACGTAATTACCGATGGCGTCGTTAATGAATTCAACTTTGCAGTAAGTGAAAAAGCCAGAGAACTACTTCGTATAGGAATGATTGGTGTAGGAATCATTCCTCTGGAATCGATGTGATCGAATTTTCAGGTGTCCTTCCAGCTGCTTCAAGTTGTGCTCCAATCTCATTTAATTCTGAAATAGCATCTTCTAGGCTTTCAGTTTGTTTTAAGAAACGCATAGGTGGCCAGCCTAAGTCGATAATTCCTGGTTCATGAGTAGATTCTTCAATCCATGCCTCGCATGCTTGACCAGTACACATTGCTGAAAATGTGTCGAGGTCTACCCAAAACGTCCGCCTCTTACAAACCGGACAGTCACGACAATGCATACTGGATAGTACTGTCATCCCATCTTCTCCGATTTGGTCAACATCCCAAATCACTATGTCTGAACGTTTCAGTGCCATTAAGTGTGATTTTTTTAAGAACCGGCGAAGAACCTTCCATGCAGTCTCTTCGCTTGAGAATACACCTAGACCAATAGCTCCTCCACTTTCCTCGGTAACCGAGGGTACGAAGACTCTAGAGGGGGCCGTCATGAAGAGTGCTGTGAAGAGGAAGCCCTTCAATCCCTCGTCCATTCATGCTCGACAACAGCCAATCCGCCAGGATGGGGGAATGGTGCATCGGGTTTTTCCATTCTAATCGATATTGATTGAACGATTGTGTTGGCACTTATCTTGTCAACCAGCATCTTGCAAAGCGTTTCCATAAGTTTGACCGGTTTTGAATTTACTACCTCAGAGTCTACGGCAGATTGCAAATCTGCATAATTTAAAGTCAGTTCGAGATTGTCTTCTTCCACATCATGAGATAATGTAGCCCATATTGAGATAATGAATGGTTGATCTTTTTCTCTTTCGAAGTCATAAGCGCCATGGCAAGCCATCACTTCGTATGACTCGAGACCAATTCGTGTGACCAAGTCAATCAATCCTCACGTTCATGAACCCAAATTAAATGGTATCCGAATTGTGTTTTTACTGGTTCTGATACCGTTTTCAAAGGAGTATTCCATACCGCTTGTTCGAACTCATGAACCATTTGTCCCTTGCGGAACCAACCCAGGTCTCCTCCTTTCTGGCTAGATGGGCAGTCAGATTTCTTCCTTGCAGTCTTCTGGAAATCTTTGAATTTCTTGATATTCATTGCTAATTGGGTTGCTTCGCCTTTACTTTTCACAAGTATGTGGCTTGCATGTGCGCTTGGATTTACCATAATATTTCCTCGTTTAATTTTACCATGCTAGGAACTTCATGTAATTGGAGTAAATCGTTATTGAGATTCCCAAACTTTCCTCATTGAACCTATCCATTTCGTCTAGGTAGGTGTGGTATTCCCATGAGCCACTTCCATAGCATACTGCAGCACGTCCTCGTTTTTCATCCAATTCGTATACGAATGGGCAATGGTCTGAGTTACATGGCATACCATTACTCTCTCCAAGTTCACCGTCATATAAGCCAACATTTATGGTATATTTATCGGCCATTGATGGGTTATTCTTTCTGTATTCCTCGGCAAGAGATTTGATGTGAGAGTAGTCTGTTGGGTGATTTGTAAAAAGAGTAACTGAATTGCCTCTGGTTGCATCTTTGTCAACATGGTTCATGTCTAGATTTATGTAAAGTCGTAAGTTATCAGATAAATCTTGATTCATATCAGCAACATAGGCCCTGGATCCCCAGAGACCTTCTTCTTCTCCACCCCATGTACAGAATTTGATTGTAAGTTCAGGAGCGCCATTCTCTGCTATGTGTTCTGAAAACATTGATGCCATCTCCAATACCGAAGCAGTACCTGCTCCATTATCTACAGCTCCCTGTCCGTGGTAAACGGTATCATGATGGCCACCCACAATTAGTAACTCTTCAGTAGCGCCATAGTAAGTTCCACACGGCACTCTAACGGTCAACTCTTGGTCATTGGTAACATCGATTATCATCTCGATTCTTCCACTTCCATTGATTACAACAGATTCCAATATCTCTCCAGCATCTTTGCTCATGGCGATAAATGCTAGTTGTGAAGGTGCTCCTCCACCATTTGCTTCTGCGATAGCCTCAAAGTTGGTTCCCTTGAAAATCGGGACGCAATCACTACCTTCGATATTCCCACAATTACTATCTTTGTTGACTCTAATTATGGCCGATAGGTCGTTTTCTATAGCGCTAGTCATGACGAAGGTATTACCGGTTTTAGTGCCGCTACTTTCCACATATCCAATCTTACCAGCTGCAGATGCCCAGAGTCCAGAATCAGAACCATTACCTAAGTGTACAACTTCGATATCTTCTCCAAACATAATTGAGGATTCACCAGAGAATCCCTGGATTACGTAATCACTTCGGTGATTGAATGTAGTAATCTGTTGGCCTAAGTCTGCAGGTGAGCATGGTGCAGCGCCAAATGATCCAACAGTTCCTGGAGCACAAACCCTCAAAGAAGGCTCGCTATTGATGCTGTGCATTGGAACTTCGTAGGTATGTAAGGTGGATTGGTATCCTAACTCTTCAAACAAATTGGCAATATACTCAGCAGTAGCTTGTTCCTCAGCAGAGCCACTCATGCGCCCTTGCCACTCAGGATGTCCCATGCTGACAAGGTCTTCAGCATATGACCTAGTTCGCTCTTGGTCAAAGACCATCGATGTTCCATAATCTACAGGTTCTTCATCTAACATGAAGTAAAGAATTGTAGAGGATAGGAAGAGAACTGTAAGTATTGATGCCATTACTGTAGTGCTGCGCAAGAATTCAATGGCTGTTCTTCTATTGTTTGCCTCAACCCAATCTTCAACTATTTCTGCCGAAATAACATCTGAATCATCTGGGTTTTCAGCATCAGAACTCATCGCAACTCATCTCCGGTCCACCGCTTCGTTAATTCGTTCTCTCTATCGAGGTGGTCTAGAATTCTTGCTACTACAAAGTCAATTAGATCTTCCATTGTTTTTGGAATGTTGTAAAATCCAGGTGATGCAGGTATGACAATAGTTCCCCAATTAGACAATTTGGCCATATTTTCTAGGTGAACTGTGGCGTAAGGTGCTTCGCGTGGAACGATAATCAGTTTTCTTCTTTCCTTCATTGCAACTATTGCAGAGCGAGTTGCTAAGTTGTCGCCAATTCCTGATGCTAATTTACCAATAGTCGAACCACTACATGGGCAAATTACTACTGCATCGATTGCAGCTGAGCCGGATGCCGACTTTGCAGCAATGTCATCATTATCTTCGAGTATTGAGCCTGTTCTTTGTACTAATTCTTCAGGAGTAAGGCCTTCACATTCGTGCGCCATAGTAAGTCTGCCCGAGTCTGTAACAACTAAACGAGCCTCTTCGCCCAATATTTCAGCTAAACGAACTCCGTATGCGGCGCCTGAAGCGCCAGAGATTACCAATACAATCTCGCCCATGAATCGTTTCTCGTATGGAATCATGTATCAAGTTATGTCCATGGCTGTGCGAATTACTTCCTCTAGAGCATTAACTGCTTCAACAAATGGTTAATCGCCTATAGAAAAGACTACTGTGAGCCAACTCTTATTCAGAAATCAAACATAAAATCTGCAGCTGCTAGCAACCCGTTCTCATGTCCGCTTATTTTGGGACGGTACTCTTCGATTTGTCTGAATAAAAAGCCAATAATAGACTTCATTTCAGTTAGATAATTCTCTTGACAGGCAATCGATATTCGAAGTCAAAGAATCTAGGATAGTTTGCTTTGAAAAATCATGTCCAAGTGCTTTCAAACTGGTAGTAGTGTCTTCATCAAGTCCACAACCGCTGACCATTTCGACTCTTCCTGGCGGCGTATTGTAGTTTATCGTTAAACCGTGGCGACTAGTCCATCTAAGAAAAGAAAGTCCTATTGAGCAAATTTTGTTATTTCCTACCCATACGCCTTGCATTCTTTCGTCTCTTCTCCCCTTAACTCCTAATTGTTCTAGTGATTTGATGACCCATTCTTCTAGAATTGAGATTACTGCTTTAACATTTGATTCACCTTCTAAATCCCATTTGATGATTGGATAAACTACCAACTGTCCAGGCCCGTGCCAAGTTAAGCCTCCTCCTCTGTCTACTGGTGATGTAGCATAACCTGCAGGTGGTGTTATTCCATCGTTACGCGCTCTTGGCCCTACAGTAACGACCTCTTGGTGTTCGCAGATTAGTATCGTGTCCTCTATTTCGTCATTAATCCTTGCAGATTGCATACTTCGCATCATCTCATCAGCATCTGAATGGCTAATTATGCCGATAATCTCGAGGTATACATTACGCATTTCTATTCCTCAGAATCTACCGCTGCTTCCAAATCCGCCTTCCCCTCTGTCGGTGGTTGGAAGATCATCGAAACTAACTTCTTTGTAAGTGGTTAATGGAACTGGTGCGATTAACATCTGTGCAATTCTCTCTCCCTTGGATAATTTGATTGAATCGCCCTCTCCAATCCATGTTGCTAGCACCATTAATTCACCACGATAATCTGAATCTATCGTTCCAACTCCATTTGGCATAATCATTCCCTTGGCCCCTAGTGATGAGCGTGATCTAATCTGGCCTTCCCATCCTTCGGGGATAGCTACGGCCAGCCCAGTCCTAATTTTGGTTGAACTACCCTTCATCACTTCTGTATCATTGAGCGCTCGCAGATCCCATCCTGCAGCGGACTTGGTTCCCTGGGTTGGCTGTGATGCCTCCTCGTCTAATTTG
>CEQX01013342.1_pt1 | contig 10499 bp, 8 predicted proteins | sample 356261 | NCBI WGS metagenome assembly CEQX01 (sample SAMEA2621076, study PRJEB7988) | marine metagenome | isolation source: saline water (ENVO:00002010), including | reverse complement strand
GACCAGTCGGTGTTGCAGGTCCTGTAACATATCAAATGTATGCAGTTACAGATAAGGGTGCAAAGTGGCAACAAGCACTTCATGGTAGTGGTCTTGCTACAATGGAGTCAGACCATACTCTAGAAATTCAAACAGGTATTAAGAATAAGGAAGGTCAAATAAGTTATATGCTTATGGCACATAATGGTGACTTAGCAATGACAACTGAAAATGGTTGGGTAAGAATACATGGACAGAATATTGTTTTAGATGCAAGTAATGAGATTTTATTACAAGGTGCAAAAGTTACTGTTGGTAATGCAGACGGTAGTACAGAAACAATGGAATTATATGGTAAAAAAATTCATTTAGATGCTGACCAAGAAATAGTTGTAAAAAGATCGAATCGAATTGGTAGAGTAGGAGGACAAATAATATTAAAAAGTGCTCGTAGTAATCGTTTTAGTATGGCAGGAGTTCAAGCTGCCTTTATTCCAAGATTCCTAGCATCTAGATTAAGACCAGGTGAATTTACAGGAGGAATGGGATGAGTAGAGATATAGACGATATTGATATTCAGAGTCAACAAGGTGATTCTGAGTTTCAGAATATGAATGTTTATGGTAAATTAAACTATAGATTTAATAATGACGACATAACAATGCATACCCTTAATGCAACAGCAGGTATTACGGGTAATGTCACTGGAAATTTAACAGGCACAGCAACAAATGCTATCAACGCTACGACTGCAGAGGGTTTAACAGACATCGCAAGTATTGATACAACGGGTGATGTTACTGCAAATAGATTTTTTGGTAGAGGTGAAAGTTTAGTTGGAATATCAACAATACTACAAGGTTTTATTGTAATGTGGTCAGGAAGTGTAGCAAACATACCAAATGGTTATCTATTATGTGATGGTAATAATGGCACACCAGACTTACGAGATAGATTTATTGTTGGTGCAGGTAATGCTTATAATCCCGATGCTAGTGGTGGTAATGATAACGTCACATTATCTGTAGCACAACTACCCGCTCACTCTCACGGGGTAACTGATCCAGGTCACACTCACACATATACAGTTAGATTGAGTAATGCGAGAGTTGATAATGATGAAGGACACCAACGTACAGATACACCAAATACTACTAATACCACTAATAGTAATACAACTGGCATTAGCATTAACAATACTGGTGGTGGTCAGGCAGTTGATATTCGACCAAAATACTATGCTTTGTGCTTCATTATGAAAACGTAATTGACATAGAGATATAACTAGATTATAATATTATTATGGATTTACTTGACACAAAACCCAAAGGGGAGATAAAGGATTTTATATATGTCAAAGATGGTTCTCTGACTGAATTTTTCTGTAAATATATTATTGATAAATTTGATAGAGATCCAAGACAAAAAGATGGAGTGCTTGGAAGTGAGGGAAAGAGAGTTGATAAAAGTATAAAAGACACAAAAGATATATTAATATCAAGTCAACCAGGATGGGAAGGAGAAGATAAAATATTTTTTGATGCCTTACAAGAAGGTTTAACAGAGTATAATGAATATCTTTTAAAACTAAACGAAGGTTGTTGTAGTGGTTTTCCAAATCCTACATTCACAATTTCTGACACAGGTTATAAAGTTCAGAAGTATGAACCTGGTGGATCTTATCATTGGCATCACGATTGGTCAATGAGCACAAATCCAACAGCATCCAGAATTTTTACATTTATGTGGTATCTGAACACCATTAAAGAAAAAGATGATGGATATACAGAGTTTGCTGATGGAACTAAAATACAACCAAAAGCTGGCAGACTCATATTTTTTCCTGCAACTTGGACATTCTTACATCGTGGATACCCACCAAAGGTTAAGAAATATCTCTGTAATGGGTGGATTCACTCAAGACCTGTTGACACTCCTTGACACATACTCTATACTGGTACTATAAATGCTTCCATATTTTATGTTTGATGATTCAGTAGTCGGTGTCATTGTAGACATCTGTGCTAGATCTTTTCTTGTATTAAGTGACAAAGGGCAGGAGAGAAAAGTCACTTGTGATAATAGTGATCAATTTATGCGAGTTCTAAAAGTATGTAATGATACACTTCCAGTTGAACTAATCAAATATGATAGTATAACAATATAAATAAATTGATTTGCAAAGAGAAAATGAAAGAGGATAAAACTCCAATTGAAAGATTACACGATGATATTCGTGAAATGGTAGATAAAATTGAAAATGATAAAGACGATGAGATTATTCGTATTCATACTACTCATGATGATGCAGGCTAAATAAAATACCCCTGCTAGAACGCCTTTGTATGTACAAACTTTCATCTAAATTCTGCTGGTTTGACGATAGTAAGATGATCGTAAAGATGTTTTTCATCAATGGACTACCATTTACTTTTGATGAATTGCCTTTTGGACATACATGGGATGAAGATCTTTGTCAAGTAGCAGACGAAAACCCGTGTTATGATCCAGAGTATATGTGGAAAGTGTACGGATACTTAATGTTAGAAGAATTGCATCCACTTTATTTTCCAGTGAAGTTGGAAAATCCAGAACTTTTACCCGATGATTTTGAGTATCTCTACGAACAGGAAGAATCTACCTAACTAAATAGATCATAGCAATATTTTGGCGATTATAAGAAGATGCCTCTTAATAAACTAGAGAATTTTGTCAAGAATACTGAAGGTCGTATTCTTTATGTGAATCCAAATGACATTGATTCCACTGATGCGATCACGAATCAAGGTAATTCACTGGCACAACCATTTAAAACAATCCAGAGGGCTTTACTTGAGTCTGCTAGATTTTCGTACGTACGAGGAGCAAATAACGATTTAATTGAAAGAACAACAATATTAGTATATCCTGGTGATCATGAAGTAGATAATAGACCTGGTTTTGCAATTAAAGATGTAAGCACAACTGCAACAGCAGTCTCACCATCTGGTGCAGAGACAGCAGCACAAACAACTCTATCATTCGATTTAACATCTAATTTTGACCTTAATCAAGAAGATAATATACTTTATAAATTTAATAGTATTAATGGTGGTGTAATTGTACCTCGTGGTACATCCATCGTTGGACTCGATTTAAGAAAGACAAAGATAAAACCAAAATATGTTCCAAATCCAACTGACTTATCAGCACCTTCAACAGCACTATTTCGTGTAACTGGTACTTGTTATTTCTGGCAGTTCTCTATTTTTGATGGAGATGAATCAGGTTTAGTATATACAGACCCCATTGATTTCTCAGCAAATAATCAATCAACACCAAGTTTCTCACACCATAAACTTACTTGTTTTGAGTATGCTGATGGTGTAAATGTTGATAATAGATTTGGATTAACTGATTTAGAAATTTATTATAGTAAAATATCTAACGCATTTAACGTAGCATCTACAAGAGATATTGATCAAAAATATCCAGCATCAACTGAAGGATTTGCTCCACAAAGACCTGAATTTGAAATCGTTGGAGCATTTGCATCAGATCCTTTAAGTATCACAACACTTATATCTGGTGATGGAGCAACACCTGGTTCAGTTATTACTGTAACTACTACAACACCTCATGGTTTAAGTAGTGGAACTCCGATTAAAGTTAAGGGTGTATCCACAGAAGATTATAATATTTCAACAAAAGTAGCAAGTGTTTTAACTTCAACTCAATTTACATACTTACTACCGTTTGTAAGACCAAATTTATTAGCAACACCTCAATCGGTTGCATCTGCAACAATTACAATTGAAACTGATACAGTTACAGGTGCATCACCATATATCTTTAACGTATCATTACGTTCTGTATTTGGTATGAATGGTGTACTAGCTGATGGTGCAAAAGCAACTGGATTCAGAAGTATTGTTGTTGCACAGTTTACTGGTATCTCACTACAAAAAGATGATAGAGCATTTGTAAAATATAATAAAACATCGAGAGCATATGAAGGTATAAGTATACAATTAGCTAAAGGTGCTTCATTATCAAAAGAATCTTCATCCTTAGATCCATCTACAGTTTATCACTTAGATAGTAATGCTATCTACAGAAAAGGATGGCAAACAACTCATATTGATATGAAGAATGATGCGATTATGCAAATCGTATCAGTGTTTGCGATTGGATTTAATAAACACTTTAGTGCAGAAACAGGTAGTGACGCATCAGTTACTAACTCTAACTCAAACTTTGGACAGATAGCACTTACATCTGATGGATTTAAGAAGACTGCATTTAGTAAAGATGATACAGCATATATCAGTAATATTATTATACCAAGATCAATTAATGAAACTCCCGTAAGTGTTGATTGGCAATCACTAGATGTAGGTCTTACCACATCTGTTGGTATCTCAAGTCATCTATACCTATTTGGATTTAATGACTTTGATGATAAACCACCTGTAATCATTCAAGGTTATCGTGTTGGTGCAAAATCGAATGATCTCTTATCATTAAATGCAAATGGGACGATTAAAACTGCATTAATCAATATGACTGATAGTGTTGTAAGCACAGGATCTTCAGTTATAACAGGAACAGATGTAAGTTCAAAAGTATTCAGAGTTCAGTCAGGTCCCTCATTTATTCAAAACAATGCTGGTTCATCTAATATCTTTACGATTGGAACACATACACTTCAAACAGGTGAAAAAATTCGTGTGTTTAGTGATGATGGTGATCTACCAGAGAACATCGAGTCAAATACAGTCTATTTTGCAATTAAGATTTCATCCACTGAAATTAAATTAGCATCATCTGTAACCAACGCACAGAATAATGTTGCTATCACAGTATTTGGTGGTACAAAACTATCTGTAGAAAGTCGTGTATCAGATAAATCATCAGGTGATATTGGTTCACCAATACAGTTTGATACTGTAAATAAAAATTGGTTTGTTCATGTTCCATCAACAAATGACATTTACACAGAATTAGCATCTTCAGGTGTAACTGGACTTACAGAGAAAAGTAATGTAACAACCATATCAAGAACCGTTGATCCTAGATCACTAGATGAAAGATTATATACAGTTCGTGTTGTTGTACCTAAAGAAGCATCAAATGCAAAAGATCCTAATGATGGATTTGTCATTCAAGAATCAAGTACAACAGGTGTAAGAGCTAGCACAGATTTTTCAATAAGAGATATTGATGCAACAGATGTATTCTTTAATCGTAATCCAAGATTCATTAGTACCTGTTCTGCTTCTGGTAGCACAGTTACAGTTAGAACAGAATTACCACATAACTTAAATGTTAATGATAAGATTAATGTTTTAAATGTTAAGAGTTCTACAAACGCAACTGGAGTCGGTAATTCAGCATTTAATGGAACATTCGCAGTATCTGCAATTAATAGTGATAAAGAATTTCAACATACCACTACTGACGTTGATGGTAAGACACACAACACAGGTAGTTTCACAAGTGATACCTCAGATAGAACAACAAATCTTCCAAGATTCCAAAGAAATGATTTACAATCAAATCACTATATCTACCGAAGTGAAGTAATAAGTGATTACATCAAAGATGTTCAAGATGGTATCTATCATCTATTCGTATTAAAAGCAGACAATGTAATTAATACTGAATTTACGGATCAGAAATATAGTCAAAATGTTACTGACTTGTATCCACAGCAAGATAAGGATAATGAGAATGACAATCCACCAGCATCAGTTTCGTTTGCAAGAAGAGATCCGATTGGTGATGTTGTTACAAACAGTTTAAAGAATAGTATCACCAGAGAAGCAAATGATAAGTTACTACAAGATTTTGGTAGAGGACTTAAAATAACCAGTATTGATTCAACAACTGGTGTTTCTACTCTTACATTTGATAGAGAACACGGTTTGAGTGGTATTGTTACATATTCAGACTTCACAGGTGGTATTGGATATAATAATGGAACTTATCATAACGTAAAACTATTCAATGAGGGAACAACAACTTGGGATGGTGCGACTGCAAAAGTCACAATAGCAGGTGGTTCAATAACTAAATTTGATGTCATTGATGGTGGATCTGGTTATGGTGCAGAAAAATTAGAATTTGATTCTACAACTATTGGTAATCCAAGTATTGGTGCAGCAGCTACCTTTACATCTGTTGGTATCTCATCAAACATAGGTGATGTCTTACAAATTACTGGTATTGGTACATTGACTGATGGATATTTCAGAATATCATCTGTACCTGGCACAAAAACAGTTTCGATTGCAAAAACAACTGTTGACACATCATTCTTAGCAGGGCAATACGCACTTAATTTAGGACCTGCTGTTTCAATATCCTCAGACGATTTTGAATCAGTAAGTGGTGTATCTACATTCACTTGTAGTTCTGCTCACGGATTAACAATCGGAAGTCCATTCAGAATTATTGATAGTTCTAATAATAATCTTGGAGACTTTACAGTTAAAGAGAGAGTTGGTATTAAGACATTCTCTGCAAAAACAGATGCAAATCTAAGTGGTGCATTTGTACTACGTCATGGTATGAGTGCAGGTGATGCAACTTCGGGTGCTGATGGAGAGAATCTTGGAACTAGAGGACTTTCATTCTATAATAATGAGACACTTACATTAACAGATGATCTAACTACTGGTTCTGTTATGAAAGTTCAAGTACCAAACGCTGGTATTGGAACTGCATTAAGATTCCCACTAGGTTCATATGTACAAATAGATGGTGAAATATTAAGAATCACCACTTCAGAACTATCTGGTAGTGGATTAGATGAAGTTGGTGTTGTTCGTGGTGCGTTAGGAAGTATTAAGTCAGATCATTTGACTGGTTCACTTGTTAGAAAGATTACTCCAATACCAATTGAATTTAGAAGACCATCAATCATTCGTGCTTCTGGACATACATTTGAATATATTGGTTATGGTCCTGGTAACTACTCAACTGGTTTACCACAGGTTCAAGTCAAGACACTTACAGAAAGAGAAGAGTTCTTAGTTCAATCACAAGAAAGATCTTGTGGACAGGTTGTTTATACTGGTATGAACAACGAAGGAGACTTCTTTATTGGTAACAAGAGAGTTAGTTCTTCAACTGGACAGGAGAAAACATTTGATGCTCCAGTCCCAACTGTAACAGGTGAAGATCCATCAAGATTAAGTGTTGTATTTGATGAAGTAACAATCAAAGAAAGACTTAAGGTTGAAGGTGGAACATCAAGAACAATCCTATCTCAGTTCGATGGTCCTGTTAACTTTAGTAAGGATGTTAGATTTGATGCTACAACATTCTTCTCTCAATCATTAACTTTATCACAAGGAACACAATCAACATCAACAACTACAGGTGACTTAATTGTATCTGGTGGTGTTGGTATTGCGAAGAGTGTTTATATTGGTGGTGACTTAAATGTTTCAGGAACTGTGAATGGTGGTAATTTATCATTTGGTAATATAAAAATTGCCGAAACTGACGAAAATACCATAGATACTAAGGTTGGTCCTTTGATGTTAGACTCTGTATCTGGTATTACATCAGTCAGAGACAATCTTCAAGTTGATAATAATTTGACAGTTGATGGTAATGTAACTCTTGGTAATGCTACAAGTGATTCAACTACAGTATCTGGAACTCTTGCAGTTCAGTCAACCACAAACTCAACCAGTAAAACAACTGGTGCATTAACAGTTAGTGGTGGTGTTGGAATCAATAATGATCTTCATGTTGGTGGAGACATCACTGCGTTCTCATCATCAGACATCAACCTCAAAGAGAATATTAATGTTATTCCAAATGCACTAGATAAAGTTAATTCAATAAGTGGTAATACATTTACTTGGAAGTCTGGTAAAGGGGATGATACTGGTGTCATTGCACAAGAAGTCGAAGAACTTGGATTGCCTGGTGTGACAGAGACTAGAGAGGATGGTACAAAAGCAGTTCGTTACGAGAGATTAGTACCTGTATTAATTGAAGCTATTAAAGAACTTTCATCTAAGGTTTCATCACTAGAAAATCAAATAAATAATTAAAAAAATACTATGAATGAAGAACTAACTGATGAGTATTCTCTATCGGATCGGTCAACTAAAGATAACATCACTCTCATACCTGATGCACTAGACAAAGTTAAGGCATTAACAGGTAATACATTTACTTGGAAAGTGAAACCATCACCCGACTCTGAAAGATTAGGAACTCAGGATGTTGGAGTGATTGCACAAGAGGTCGAAGCACTAGGTTTAGGTCCGAATCTCATATTTTTAAGAGAGGATGGAACAAAACATGTGAGTTACAAGAGATTGATTCCTGTTTTGATAGAGGCAATCAAAGAACTATCTGCGAAAGTAGATGCACTATCCTAATAAATAACTAAAAATCTAAAAGATGGCGAGTATAAGAAAATCATTTAGTTTCCGAAACGGAGTACAAGTTGATGAAGATAACTTTATAGTAAATGCCAACGGCTTGGTTGGTATCGGAACTTCTGTGCCATCTGAGTTTTTAGATGTTAGAGGAACAGCAAAGGTAGTTGGTTTAACCACAACTAATGATCTATTTGTATCAGGAGTAGCAACTGCAACTAATGTTCAAGTTGGAACTGCAATATCAATTACAGATGGTGGTGTAAAGGCATCTAGATTTTATGGTGATGGTGCAACTTTATCTAACTTACCTACATCACAATGGGAAGACGTTGATGTTGGATTAGGATTCACTTCAGTATATGCAATTGGAAATGTGGGTATCGCTACCACAGATCCTAGACAGAGTTTCCAAGTTGGTGGCACACCTGGTGTTGCAGGTAAGCAGGGAGTTGGTATAAATTCAATTGGTAATATTCAAGCAACAGGTATTATAACTGCTTCGAGTTTTGTTGGAGGAATAACTGGTGATGTTATTGGAAATGTAACGGGTGATGTAACGGGAAATGTAACGGGAAATAGTGCAGGTCATCATACGGGTAATGTTACTGGTAATATTAATTCATCTGGAGTATCTACATTTACATCACTTTCAGTTACGGGATTAGTAAATGTTGGAACTGCTGCGACATTTAATAGTGGTGGTTTAGATGTAACAGGTGTCACAACATCTACGAGTTTTAAAGGTGCATTAACAGGAGATGTTACTGGTAATGTGACAGGTAATGTGACAGGTAATGTAACTGGAGATATATCATCTGGTATTGTAACTGCCTCATCAGAGTTTAATGTTGGTTCAGGTGGAACTGCGTTTACATCATTAAACACAGGTAAGATTGGAATTGGATCTGCGATCCCTCAATCAGATTTAACAATTAAGAAAGCAACTGATGCATCACTAGAAATTGTTGGACAGTCTGGATTAACAAAAGTAAGTTTAGGTAAATCAGACACAGATGGTGATGAGTCAGCACTTATTAGATATGGTAATCCTGATGCATCATTAAACATCATCAATTATAATGCTGGTTCTGTTAATTCATTCATTCATGCAGGTGGTGGCACAGGTATTCAGACTGGAAGATTTTCTTGGATATATGGGCAGAGTAATGCAGAACTATTATCATTAACACACGAAGGTAAAGTTGGCGTTGGTAAAACAAATCCTGATTTTAATCTCGAAGTTGTAGGTACATCAACAGTTACGAGTAGTTTAGGTGTTGGTGGGAATTTAGATGTAGCAGGTGATATTAATTTAGTTGGTTCGATTGATTTACCATCCATTGTAGATGGTACTAACCTCAATGCTTCTGTTGGTATATCCACTTTTAATGATGTAAGTATTGGTGGTACAACTGGATTTGGTAGTACAATTTTTGGACAACCATCAACAGCACTCTTTAATCGAATTGGAATACAAACTGATAAATTTGATCCTTTAATAAGTTTGAGAGTTAATGCAAGATCTGTATTTAATTACATTGGAATTGGAACTACATCCTCTCCCGATCATTTCTTCCCGACTCTTGTAGGTAATAATAGTAGTGATGGTCTTCATATTTACGATAAAGTTATTGGTATCAACTCTGCTAATGTTTATTTACAACAGGTTGATATTGGGTCTTCACCTTCTTGTTCTGTTGGTATTGGAACCAGTATTGCTCGTGCAGCTGTTGATTTAAGATTTGCTGGTAATAATGTTGGTTTCGCAAATACGACAGGTCGGTTTATGTTGCCACCTATTGTTGACTCAGATGCAAAAGTAGGTTTAGCTACGATAGCAGGTGGAATAGTTTACGATTCGACATTGAATAAGTTACAATGTTTTAATGGTACTACTTGGAATAATTTATTCTAATTTATGAAAAAATTTGTGATTGTTGGGTCTGGTTCAGCTGGACTCATTACTGCTGGTATGATAAAAACATACTGGAAAGACGATGTAGATATAACAGTCATACATGATAAAAGTCAAGGGAGTATTGCAGTCGGAGAAAGCACTACTCCCTATATTCATGCGTTTCTAACTTTCTGTGGAATATCAGAAAAAGATTTGATACGAGATTTAGATGTTAC
>CEQX01050704.1_pt1 | contig 10503 bp, 13 predicted proteins | sample 356261 | NCBI WGS metagenome assembly CEQX01 (sample SAMEA2621076, study PRJEB7988) | marine metagenome | isolation source: saline water (ENVO:00002010), including | reverse complement strand
GCATTTAAAATGCCAGATATCGGAGAAGGAGTCGTCGAAGGCGAAGTCGTAGAATGGATGGTTGCTGTTGGCGACATGGTCAAAGAAGACGATCCTATTCTGTCTGTTATGACCGATAAAGCAACTGTAGAAATCCCATCACCTGTAGATGGAAAGGTACTTTCCATTGTTGGTGAAGCCGGTGACACCTTACCAGTCGGCGTCGTTTGTATCGAATTTGAAGTCGATGGAGATGGAAATGCTGCGGCCGCAGAAGACGCACCTGCTGCTGAACCTGAAGCAAAGCCTGAACCAAAAGCAGAACCTGCACCGGAACCTGCACCAGAACCTGCTCCTACTCCTGCTCCAAAACCCGCTCCTGCTGCAACGCCTACTGTTCAACGTGCGGCTGGAACAAAAGCACTGTCAAGCCCTGCTGTTCGACAGCGCGCACGCCAAGCCAACATCGACCTGAATCTGGTCGCAGGTTCTGGACCTGCTGGGCGCATCAGTCATGCTGACCTTGATGCACACATAGCTGGTGGTGCAAGTGGTGCAACCCGTTCTCGACCTATGGGTGCTTCTGCTCGAACTGCATTGAATGGAACTGAAGAAATCAAGGTCATTGGTCTGCGAAGAAAGATTGCAGAAGGCATGATCTCCTCATACTCGACCATTCCTCACTTCTCATACTTTGAAGAAGTTGATGTTACTGCTCTTGAAGAATTACGTCAACACCTCAACGCAACTCGCCCTGAAGGTGCTCCCAAATTGACATACCTGCCATTCATTATGCAAGCCTTGGTCAAAGCACTCGGTGAACGCCCAGAATGTAACGCTCTGTATGATGATGATTCAAATGTCGTTACTCGTCATGAAGCGATTAACCTCGGAATTGCTACGCAAACCGATCGTGGTTTATTCGTTCCAGTCGTCCAACATGTTGAGGCAATGGATATTTGGCAATCCGCTGAAGAAATGATGCGAGTCACAAGTGCAACCCGAGACGGCAAAGCAACTGCTGAAGACCTCTCAGGTTCGACATTCACCATTACCAGCCTCGGGCGACTCGGTGGATTGGGTGCAACTCCAATCATCAACAAACCTGAAGTTGGAATTCTCGGCGTTCACAATGCAAAAGACCGAGCAGTCGTGAAAGATGGTAACATCGTTATCCGTCGAATCATGAATCTGTCATCGTCTTGGGACCACCGTGTTGTCGATGGCCATGACGGCGCAAGCCTCGTGCAATTGGTGAAATCATACCTTGAACACCCAGCTACAATTTTCATGTGAGGTGCCAGAGATGCAAACGAAAAAATGTCAAGTTCTCGTCATAGGTGCTGGACCTGGTGGCTATGTTGCTGCAATTCGTGCAGGACAACTCGGACTTTCAACCATCATTGTTGAAGGCGAAAAAGCCGGAGGTACTTGCCTCATTCGTGGATGTATTCCGTCAAAGGCACTCATTCACGCTGCTCACCAATTTCATAATTTAGCAAAACACGCTTCAAAGGATGGACACATGGGAATCTCAATCCCTGGACCTGCCGAACTCAACATGAGTAACTTAGTTGGATGGAAAGAAGGAATCGTCACTCGACTGAACAAAGGTGTTGAGCATCTTCTGAAGAATGCTGGTGCTGAGTTGGTAAACGGTTGGGCCGAGTTCCAAGATGCAAAAACGGTCAAAGTCGGCGAAGGAAAAGATGCAATCATCATTCAGGCTGAAAACGTCATTTTGGCCAACGGTTCTGTCCCAATTGAACTGCCTTTCATGCCATACGACGACAATGTCATCTCATCTCGAGAGGCTTTGTCACTTGAAGAACTACCAAAGCATGTCGCTATTGTTGGCGGTGGATACATCGGTCTCGAATTGGGGATCACGTTCCGAATGCTTGGCTCTGAAGTTACAGTCGTCGAAGCAATGGACAGCGTACTTCCAATCTTTGACAAAGAAATTCGCAGACCGCTTGAAATCGCTATCAAGAAGCAAAAAATCAAGACGCACCTTGGCGTATTTGCCAAGGGAGTTGAACCAACGAAAGACGGTCGGACTCAACTCAATTTTATTGATAAAAACGAGAAAGATGAAGCAAAGATGCAAAATGTTGTGGTTGACAAAGTTCTGGTCACCGTGGGTCGTAAACCAAACTCAGCAGCACTCGCACCAACTGGAGTTGCTCTTGACGAACGTGGATTCGTCAAAGTCAACGACCGATGTGAAACGAACATGCGTGGTGTATATGCGATTGGCGATGTCTGTGATTCTGGCGAAATGCTTGCCCATGTCGCCTCTTTCCAAGGAGAAATGGTTGCTGAAATTATTGCTGGTCACAAGCGAGCATACGACCCAGTCGCTGTTCCTGCCATCGTATTCACTGAACCTGAAATCGTTTCAGTCGGACTTTCGCCAGAAGAAGCAAAAGAAGCTGGTCATCCAGTCATTGTTGGAAAGTTCCCATTGGGAGCAAACGGTAGAGCATTGACACAAGAGGCGGAAAAGAGTGCTGGATTCATTCGAGTCTGTGCCCGAGAAGACGATCACCGCATCCTCGGAGTCCAAGGAGTTGGAACGCACATCAGCGAACTCGTTGGTGAATGGACGCTCGCTCTTGAAATGGGCGCATTACTCGAAGATATCGCTGGAACAATACACGCTCACCCTACCATGACTGAAATGACGCATGAAGCAGTTCTTGCGACACTTGGTCATGCAATTCACACTGCTTGACATTGAGAAGAGCCTACGGGTAAGGAAAAGAAGCGTGATAAAGAACGCACTCAGGGCCTTACCCGCAGGACTTGAGCATCCCCGAGTAATGATAAAACCAGTCGAGTGTGTATAAACTTCGATGTGAACATCACGAGCCGCAACTCAAACAGTCATCAGGACTGTCAAGTGAACAAGCAATTGCATCAAGACTCGAAATGTCTTCAGCCCGTTCTGCTAATCCGCCAACGGTTTGGTCTTCGGACTTCTTCGCTTCAACCGTAAATTGAATTGCATCTGCTGCGGCCTTTGTTCTCAAATAATACATTCCAGTCTTGAGGCCTTGCTTCCATCCGTAAAAGTGCATTGACGAAACTTTAGCTGCGTTTGCATCGACCATGTGAATGTTGAGCGATTGGCTCTGGTCGATGTAAGCACCACGGTCAGCAGACATGTCCAAGACATGACGTTGCTTGATTTCCCAAGTTGTTTTGTAAAGGTCTTTTATCGAATCAGGGATTCCCATGATGTTTTGAATGGAACCCTTGTGACGAAGGATTTCATCTTTCATCTCAAGTCCCCAAAGACCGACCTCAATGAGGTCACGGACAAGGTGCTTGTTCAAAACGATAAACTCGCCAGAAAGTGTTCGGCGAACGTAGAGATTTGATGTGAATGCTTCAAAGCACTCATTGTTTCCAAGTATTTGAGAAGTCGATGCAGTTGGCATTGGAGCAACCAGAAGTGAGTTACGCATACCATGCTCAACGATTTCTTGCTTCAAGGAAGTCCAATCCCAGCGTCCACTGTGATCGTTCATTCCCCAAAGATCGAATTGGAGTTCTCCACGGCTTGCTGGAGAACCTTCGAAAGTCGAATAAGGCCCCTCAGCGATTGCGCCGTCTTTTGAGGCGGTGCAGGCAGCAAAGTAAATTGTTTCAAAAATTTCTTTGTTGAGTTGTCGCGCTTCTGGACTCTCAAAAGGTAACTTGAGAAGTGCAAATGTATCTGCAAGACCCTGTACACCAAGTCCAATCGGTCGGTGTCGCATGTTTGAGTTTCGCGCTTCCGGAACTGGATAGTAATTGACATCAATGACTCGATTCAAGTTACCAGTTGCATGGTAGGTGACATCATAGAGAAGTTGGTGATTGAAGGATTGATTTTCAACGTCAACATATTTGTTGAGCGCAATCGATGCAAGATTACAGACAGCAACTTCGTCTCTTGCAGTGTATTCCATGATCTCAGTGCAAAGGTTTGACGAGCGGATTGTTCCAAGGTTCTTTTGATTGGATTTTTCGTTCGCTGCATCCTTATACAACATGTAGGGAGTTCCTGTTTCAATTTGTGATTCTACAATTTTGTCCCAAACGACACGAGCAGGAAGAGTTTCACGTGCCAATCCTTGAGCTTCATAGGATTCAAACAACTGTTTGAATTCATCACCGTATACATCTTGAAGCCCTGGACATTCATTTGGGCAGAAGAAGGACCAATCTGCGTTCGCTTCAACACGTTCCATGAACAAGTCTGGCGTCCAAAGTGCGTAGAAGAGATCTCGAGCACGAAGTTCTTCCTTACCGTGATTCTTACGCAAATCAAGGAACGGGAGAATATCTGGGTGCCAAGGTTCGAGATAGATTGCAATTGAGCCCTTGCGCTTGCCACCACCTTGGTCAACATAACGGGCTGTATCGTTAAAGACACGGAGCATTGGAACAATACCGTTACTTTGCCCATTTGTTCCTTTAATGTAAGAACCCTTAGAGCGGATTTCATGAATTGAAAGGCCTATTCCGCCCGCAGACTTTGAAATCAAAGCACATTGCTTGAGGGTATCATAAATCCCGTCAAGAGAATCCTCTTGCATCGTCAACAAAAAGCAAGATGACATTTGAGGAGTAGGTGTTCCTGAATTAAACAGAGTTGGTGTAGCGTGGGTAAAGTAGCCTTGGCTCATCAAGTCATATGTTTCCAATGCCTTGCTGATATTTGAATGGTGGATACCAACTGCAACTCGCATCAACATGTGTTGAGGGCGTTCTGCGATTTCTCCATTCAGGCGGAGAAGGTATGAGCGCTCAAGAGTCTTGAAACCAAAATAATCGTAATTGTGGTCACGGGTGTAATCAACATGGTTGTTGAGTGTTTCAGCATTTTCCATAATAACTGTGTAGACTTCTTCGGAGATGAGAGGTGCGTGCTTTCCTGATTCTGGGTCGATGTATTCGCGCAAGTCTGTAATGACGTCAGTAAAGACTGCCTTGGTCGAGCGATGGAGGTCATCGACACAAATGCGAGCTGCAAGACGGCTGTAATCTGGATGTTGGGAGGCAAGGGATGCTGCAGTTTCCGCTGCAAGTTGGTCAAGTTCGCGGGTCGTAACACCGTCATACAATCCTTCGATTGTCAATTTGGTGACGTGACCGGGGTCAATCCAGTTCGGATCTAAACCGTAGGTTAACGACTTGAGTTTATCGTGTATTGCATCGAAGCGAACATCCTCTCGTTCGCCTTTTCTGTTGACTACTTGCATTGTCATTTTTCTTCCTCCATTTATTCATGTATGATTGCACAATATCTTCGCTTGATTGAGTACGGTTCAAAAGTCTTCGTCTACAGAGAAGCGCTGTTGGACACTTCCGAGGTTGCCACCGTCTTTGACACCGGACTTCTGATATTCACCGACTCTCTTCTCGAAGAAGTTGGTTTTACCCTGCATTGAAATCATTTCCATCCACGGGAATGGGTTTGTAGCATTATACAATTTACTTGCACCTAATGCAACCATCAATCGGTCAGCGACGAATCGAATATATTCTTGCATAAGGTCGGCATTCATTCCGATTAAAGAGACTGGCAGTGCAGACGTGACGAACTCAATTTCAATTTCTACCGCTTCAGAAATAATCCTGTGAATCATATTTTCACCGGCTCCACGGAGCAGCTTGTTGTGAAGAAGACAAGCAAAGTCACAGTGCAGACCTTCATCTCTTGAAATGAGTTCGTTCGAGAACGTCAATCCAGGCATGAGGCCACGCTTCTTGAGCCAGAAAATAGCGCAAAAAGATCCGGAGAAGAAAATTCCTTCAACTGCAGCGAATGCTACCAGACGTTGAGCGAATGAACCCTTCTTGCGAGAGAGCCATCGCAAAGCCCAGTTTCCTTTCTTCTTTACAGAAGGTACGGTTTCGAGTGCGTTGAACAAATGGTCTTTTTCATCAGGGTCAGTGATGTATGCGTCGATCAATAACGAGTAGGTTTCAGCGTGGATGTTTTCCATCATAATTTGGAATCCGTAGAAACAACGAGCTTCGGCCCATTGAACTTCGTCAGCGAAATTAGTAACGAGATTTTCGTTGACGATTCCGTCACTCGCTGCGAAAAATGCAAGCACGTGCTTAAGGAAATGGCGCTCATTGTCACTGAGTGTCTTCCAATCCTTAGCATCCTCTGCCAAATCGATTTCTTCAGCTGTCCAAAAAGAAGCAGCGTGTAACTTGTACATCTCCCAAATTTCTGCTTGTTCGATCGGGAAAAGCACGAAACGGTCAGGAGTCTCTTGTAACATAGGCTCGATATGTTCCTGAGAAAGGTCGAGTTCAAAGCCGTCTGAAGTTGCTGCATTTTTGTCGTGATCGATTACCATTTGTGTTCCCCCTCGTATGTTTCTCGCGCTGGATTTTATTTGCCTTCCGAGGAAGTGTATAATGTACACCCATAAAACCAGATGTCGCGTGACGGTTTTGCAAGAGTTTAGGGAAACCTAAAATCCGCCTCAGTGGCCTGTAAGAGGGCTTTTTATCCACAGACTATAAAGGCCGGTTTTCAACTGTAAAAATTACACCGTCTTGAGGTGCGTTTCCACTCGAAACTTGTTTAAGTTCATCGAGGTTTTTGAAATGACGAAAACTATTTTTCAGAAAAGGAAGAGGAATCGGTTTGAATCCAAGTAGCATATGAATCAGAGGTCAACGCATTCCAAAAGAGAATTTGTGGAACCTCGTAAGGATGAACTTCTTCTATCTTTGAAATCACACTCTCTTTGTTCGCTGAGTGTACTTTAATCTCGAGTACCCATTCTGAACTGGATTCAATTTCACCTTCCCAACGATACATCGATTTGATTGTCGAATGCTGGACACATGAAGCGCCTGCTTCAAGTAAAACCTGAGAAAAAGATCCAACTTCAAACTCTTCCCAACTCTTTGGCAGAGTCGTTTGTATGATGATGACTGGTTCGCTCATGAACCTTGCAGAGCGTCGCCGCTCAAGAAACTATACGTTGAATCACTCGACTTTGCGAACGCTCACAGCGTTCGGTCCTTTCGGTCCTTCGCCGACTTCGAACTCGACGGTGTCTCCGTCCTGAATTTCGCCTTCGACTTCAGAGATGTGAACAAACAGGTCGTTTCCGCCCTCTTGTTCAATAAATCCGTATCCTTTTGTTTGGTTAAACCACTTGACTGTACCTTGTGCCACGAGGCCCGCTTTTTGTGATGGTATATTATCTAAGAGGGCAGTTTCTATTCTCACATGCTCCTTATCCCTATCTTGTCATCAAACGAGAACCTGATTCTTCGACGATTATGCATTCGAACTGAAAAAATGGGAAAATCTTCATGAAGAGAGTGAAGAAACCCGTATCATGGTCGCAGAGTTAGTCTTACCCGCTGTTGAAGCAATGGGTGATTTCATGGATGCAGAAGAGAATAAATGGTGGGTCAAGCCACTAAAAGCGCTGATGTATATCGGTGTATTCTCAGTTATACCGTTGTATTTCTACTTCACTTAAGCACTGGAATCCATTGGTGCAGTCATGCTCCAGTCTGTAAGAGGTTTGTGCCAATCTCGTATTTGATCAGTTTCAAGGCGAAATTGCATTCCCTGACCTGGTTCAATATCAAGGTCCATCATCGAGAAAGGAATGCTCAGTTCGTTGCTCCGAAAGGTGTCATCAAAGAGAATCTCTTGGTCAACGACTGCTCCATCAACAGTATGTTCCAAAATCACCCGAACATGGCATTCCTGCAGAGGGTTTCGCATCGAACAAGATTCACTGCTCCCGTCGTGTTCTACGGTAACTACGCCCTCCATAGAGACAATACCTGCTGATGGTCGCAAATCGATGACGGTCGATTTGGCCGTGGGTGCACAAACGCATTCCATATTATCGGATTCAACGTTTGATTGCAAATCAACAGTAACTTCAACGGTGGAAACTTGAATTGATTCTGTAGAAGTTGATGTTGCGGTAACTGTATAGTGGCCAGGAGAGACATAAGTGTGCGTAGATGTTGGCCCGGTAGAAACCATTCCATCTCCAAAATCCCAAGTTACAATTCCGGCAGCATTGTTGCTTTCAAAGGTGAATTCGTGAAGAATTTCTGTGATGACGTCTTCTTCATTGTTATCACCGTCATCAACTTCTAAGAGCGTGAATTGATTGATGCCGTAAACCACTGGAGCATCGATAGAAAAAGGCTCATTAGCGGATGAAGAAGACGATACCATCGAAGTGAGTGCTGCACCTGAAGCGGCTCCAAGAACAACCAAAAGAACAAGTGTTGCTACGGATATTGAGTACTTCATAGGTCGAATTGTGCAGGTTGACTTATCAAAGTCTGTTTCTACAGTATTCTTCGATTGCAGGATATGGAAATCGAATAGAACATATAAATAACAAACTGAATGAACATTCACTATGGCATTGTTCGGGTCAATAACGTTCGAGCAACTCTTTGCTGCTGCCATATTCCTGTATATTGCAATCAAAGCCTTTGACGCCTTATTTGGAGGAGATGGGCCAATTCGAAAAAGAATTTTTGCAGGTCTTACTACTCTTGTAATTGTTATCGTAATGGTGTTTTGGTCTGCAGATTCAGAACTGAGCGAAATCGATTATGCTGAGCTTGATCGAGATGAAATTGAAGTGTGGTTCGTCTACGATGGATTCTATGAATTGGACATGTTGTCTGTGACCGTCACATTAGACGGAGAAGTATATTCGTGCGCTTTCGAAGATCTCTCTCAACCATGTTCGTTTACGGTTGAACATTCCGTTTCAAATTCAGAAGACCCTTGGGATGAGTTCTGGGATGGTGAAGAAACACTCTATGTTGACTTGCAAAATACTCGAAGAGACGCTTCAGCGTCCCTAAATATAGAATATGATGGGATGGTTTTCCCAGGCAGTAATCGGGTAATTTACCTGTCTTGAGGGAGCGTTTTGAATGACGCATTTCTGAGTTCATAAAGGGTTGAATGCAGTATAATTATGGAAGGAAATGATGCAGAAAAAGACCGTTTGAAAGCCATTCGTGAGAAACTCGAATCACACATAATGTCAACATTTCAAGGCAGGGAAATGTGGTATCATGAAAAGAGATTACAGTACAAAGGAACACCAGACATCACCACTGATGCATGGGGTGTCACCGTTCATTTCGAATGCAAACGGGCACGTCCCGTTCACCTCAGTGGACGATGGGATTTTATCATCGCTTACGCAGATTATATCGGTGCAGCATATGCAGGTTGGGGTCTCAGTTTTGAATGCCCACATCCCGAATGGGAACAAGAACACGATGAAGATGAGAAGTAAAGCAATCCAACGAAGATGCTATCAATTGATAAATGAATGCTTCATGGGAAGAATTGTGTCAGAAAAGCGCGTCTTGAAAAAGATGAAAAAACTCGCTTCGAGGATTAACAGTCAAATTGAGACTGTTCGTGACATTGTAGAAGATCTCGAAATTGAGTTTGAACTTCTTCAAACCCAAATCTCCAAACTTGAAGCGAAGAAAGGTTCACGTCGACGGGATGATGAAGAAGAGGTTATCGATATCGAAAATACTTCATCCGTTACTGTCAAGCCGAAGTTTTGAATGCCCACACCCCGAATGGAAGCAGGATTCGGTTAAGAGAAGTAGTAGAGCAATCCAATGAGGATGGCGACGTCGGCAACAATCATGAACACTTTGAGTGGCAAAGGTAGACTTTTGAAAAAATGAAAGATTCTTTTCTCTTCTCGCTCCATAACATACGCTCTGTTCATTGTTTTTTTATGCTTGTTGCAGTTACAAAGTATTCATTTTTCTAAAAAACTCAACAATTACATACCAGTTCATCCACCGATTCGCATGGATGCCTCAACGGCCCTTGTTCAGTTATTGGGGATAATTGGCATCGCATTGTTGACACCAGGGCCCAATCCGCTAACCTGTTTCGCCCACAGTGGAATGTTTGGAAAGAAGAGCAATACCCCGCTTATCATAGGGATGGCTACAGGAATTATCGCCATCGAATTGACGGTCGGTCTGGTCATTGATTCCTTACGCGAGAATACGACAGCATTGGTTGCTCTACATTGGATAGGGATGCTGTTCTTAGCAGCGATGGCTATCGGTATGCTTCGGTTCAACCCAGCCTCAATACACATCGAAGAAACAACATCCAAACTCGGATTCAAAACCGGTATTGCTATGCAATTTGCCAACGGTAAAGAATGGGCTTTCATCATCCTCATCATGAGTCAATACATTACCCCACTCGGAGGAGGAGTTACTGGAATACTCGTCATTATCAGCATCACAGTATCCATTTGCGTCGCTGCAATGTTCATTTGGACATACTTTGGTGACAAAGCCTCAAACTTTTTCAGCGACCCAGTAAAAGGACATCTGATTTTCAAAATCTGTGGAACCTTGCTCTCGCTACTCTGGGTGGCATTCCTAAAAACAGGGCCTGCAGTTTGAGCATCACTTCTTCTCGTCGTGTAGCTTCTTGGCTTGCTTTGCCCACTG
>CEQX01157259.1_pt1 | contig 10515 bp, 10 predicted proteins | sample 356261 | NCBI WGS metagenome assembly CEQX01 (sample SAMEA2621076, study PRJEB7988) | marine metagenome | isolation source: saline water (ENVO:00002010), including | reverse complement strand
TTTCAATAAATTCAATAATATTGTTTTTCTTATTTTTGAAATATGTATTGAATTTATATCTAATGATTTTATATCATATTCATTTTCATGTTTTTTAAATTTCAATTCTTTATTACAATCATATATTAAACATGCTAGTCCCAGCATATCATTTATTAAAGAACAACTTATATCTAATCCATTATTCATATTATAATATATAATATAATATTTTATATTTTATTATATTATATATTATAATGTATGTTAAACATCAATAAAAAAATTTTTTTATATAATGCGCGTATTGGAGCGACACATCATCACTTTATTGCAATAATAACAACCACATACGACCTAACTTCCGACCCTACGTAGAATTAAAGGTCTTTGTCGTACAGCTGAAGGTCTAAATATTGGTGTACTTACTCGTCTTCGCGGTGATCTTCGTGGTGATATTGGTATTGGTAAATCTCGTAGCGGTGTCAGATCACTAGAGTTCGATAAAGGACTTAATGATCGGTTTAATAACGGTGTCGTTGGAGCGGGAAGTTGTAAAGGTGAACGTCTTATTTGTGGTGGTGAACGTGTTATTTGTGGTGGTGAACGTCTTATTTGTGGTGGTGAATTTACCTGGGGTAGGAGAGGTGGTGGCGTCGTTGAATAATCGAGAAAATGCGCGAGCGGATTAATCCTGCCTTGTAAGGCAGTTAAATTAGCATCTAAACTGTTATATAGATTAACATCTCTAATTTTAACTAAATTATATAATTTCATTAAATTTTCTAATATTGTAACATAGTCTACCTGATAATTTGTAAAATTATTAGCCTTAATAGTATCAATTAGTTGCGATGTTTCAGTTACAATATCGTTTATACTTTTGTCACAAGATTCGCATTTATTTTGTAAATTTTTAAAGTTTTCGTCTATATATTCAATAAATTCTTGTTTACTAGTAGGTGTATTTATATAGTCTTCCATTTCATGAAATTTATTTGCTAATATATAAATAAGATCTTTTATATCCTGTTTTTCTTGTGCAGTAATTACTCTTGTGGGTGAATTAACACCCCCTTTAAATTTTTTGTATTTATTTTTTCTAAATTTTCTATTTAATTTTTTTGTAGTTTTTTTTTTATTAATTATTTTTTTTGATTTTTTTGTATTTTTATATTTTTTTGTATTTTTATATTTTTTTGTGTATTTTTTAGTATTCATATACCATATATATATATATATTAAAAAAATTTTTGTTTTTATATTATATTAATTCAAATATTTGTCAAATATCAACGATTTTACTTCTTTACAACGAAGCTCTTCATATTTATTGTTAAATTTAATTGGGTCTTCCCATTTTTCTTTTAATTTATTGATTTCATTATACCATGAATTCAATGTGTGTCCTCGTTTCTTTTTAAATTCTACCATATTTTCTAATTCTAATGAAAACAATTGTAATAATGGTTTCATAATTTGATTTGATATATAAAAGTTATAATCAATTTTCAAATCATTTTCTAATATAAATTGAGGGGTTTCTATTTTTTCACCCTGTAATGCTTTTTTATTTGGATTAACTATATATACATAATTTATTCTATCACCTGGTCCTGGTTTTGTATCACGATTACCAATTCTATTTGCCAATACATTATGTGCAATTTGATTTGGGTTTTTATAATAACTTCTTAAAGATTTAGTGACAACTAATTTATCAATATCAAATTTTTCATTTTTTATATCTTGTAATGAATCATCTACAAATTTTATAGCTTTATTTAGATTTTTATCTTTCATCAAAATATTAATAACACCACCATATATATCTTTAACAATAGGAGCATTATCTCTTCGTTTTAAAACATTACCCATTGATTTTAATTTACATTTGTTAGGGTCAAACTCATATAACATACCATCATATCTTTTTTTAGACAATAAACAAAATGGCCAAAATGTTTTTTCATATTCTAAATCATGAGGACTTTTTAAGAATTTAGTAGCTAATTCACCGGCTTCTTGTGCAATTTCTATACTATATTCTAATGCTATTTTATTTTTAATTTTAGTATTATCTGTTTTATTAGTAAAGTCAAATTTTACAAACACCGAATCCGTGTCACCGTACACACATTCAGCATTAATAATTACATCATTATCGTCTGACATTTTTTTTTCATAATTATGATAACATTCTTCAACTATATTTTTAGCATATGAGAGTAACATTCTACCAACTGCTGTTGTTGATGCAGCTACATCCTTTTCATAAAAAGTGCTAGTTTTTGCACCAGATTGTCCATATACAGAGTTAGCAGTGAGCTTAATAGTCAACTGTCTTTTATCTAAAACATTTTTCATAAATTCATTATTTTGTGTTTTTATCATTTTTCTAGTTGCTTTTCGTGCATTCAACAATTCTTGTAAAATAGAAGGTAACACTGCTAATTTATTATCTGGAAATTGTGCAAATCTACAAATTTTATATCCAACAATAACTTTTTTAGCTGCAGCTTTAGCAGTTGTGCGAATATATTTATAAGTATCATATTTAATATCAACATATTTATAATTTGATAAATTATCATATATATAATCATTATTTTCATCTTTTTCACCTGTTTCTTTTAATAAATTATCACTTAAATCATATTCTTTTGTCCATACTTTGCTGTCATGTGAAATGTTTTCACTAATAATAGAAGATGGATATAAAGAACTATAATCTAAACAAGAAACTGGATCTTCTAAATATAAACCTGTTTTTGGAGATAATACATGTGCTCCTTCGTATCCACCATTATCTGTTGATTTTTCAATAACTGGTATTAAAATATTTTTTTCAGAACATTTTTTAGAAACATAACTTGTTAATTTAATTCCTTGTCCTCTTACTAATAAATAATTCAATGGAACACTACATAAATTTGACATCTCAACACAACTTGTAATAATATCATTTTTTAGTAATAATTCTAATACATTATCACAATCTGCAAGACAATATTTACCTACTAACCATCTATCTTCGTCTGAACCCATTGATAATTTAAAAATTTCAGCAGGACTAATATCGTCTTTTGCTAAACCCCAATTAACTTTTTTATTATTTAAATCAAATTCTTCTTTAGAATCAATAATAAAACTTTTTTCTTCATCATTTATATTGATAATTTTGAATTTTGCCCCCTGTTTATAATAATTTACACTATAACTAATTTCTTCAAATTTAACATATGCCAATTCATTTAATCCTGTTAAATTAGAACTGTATATTTTTGTTGTATTATTATCTAATATTTCATATTTTTTTACACTATCACTTATAAAATAACTAGATGTATAATCTAATTTATAAGACGATAATACATGTTCTCTTCTAAAAACATTATATAAATCAATGATAACACGACCTGGCATTTTAATATATTTCAAATTATATTCACCACTTGCTAAAAATATTTTACTCTTTTCAATATCAAATTTTCCTGTTTTCCAATCCTGATTATAACATATCTCATTTTTATTATAAGATAATTTCAAAAATTCTTCACTACATTCTAATTCTTTTGAACGGTCAAACATGAAATCAAAATCAAAACCATTTATATTATAACCTATTACCATATGTGGTTGTTTTAATTGAATAATTTTTGAAAATTTCAATAACAAATCTTTTTCTGTGTTACAAACTATAATCTTTGTTACATTTTTTTCTAAATCATAATCAGGCGGTGGTTTACAACCATCTTTAACTAACAAAATTCGTCTATAACTTTTTTTGTCTCCATAATATAAAAAGGATAATCCTATAAAAGTAACTATATCACCTTCTAATTCTGGTAAATCATCTGATAAAAATTTATTCAAATATTTAATTTTAACATTTACATCACATTTGTTGTCTAAAATAACTTCTAATATTGTAACATCTTTTGTATATTTTTTATTTTTTTTAGATTTAGGTTTAAAATTATTATCTAATAATTCATTTTCAGATTCCGATTCTGATTCAGATTCTGTATCAGATATAAAATAATCATCAACTATATTTTTTTTAGATTTAACTGTCGTTTTTGTAATATTTTCCAACGCTTTTTCAATATTATCAATATTCACCTCTTCTTTTGGATATACTGTATTTATAGTATATTCATTAATTGAATTATTAATAAATGCCGATATAACACATTTTTTTAGTAAATCATTATTAAATAATGTTTTATCTTCCAATGAATTATAATATGTTATAATATCAATAGCTAATTTTTTGTAATCTTTAATAGCAACTGGAAAATCACCATGACTACTACTTGCTTCAATATCAAAACTACATATATTATATTTTACTGCTGTTTCTTTTTCTGGTTTTGATATTATATCTTTGTAATCTATTTCAAATTCATAATGTGCATATGTTTTCTTATTATATATATGTTTGATTTTTTTTGCACAACATAATATCCAACCCGATGGAGATATTTCTTTTATATGAAATAATTTTAACAATGGTGGTATATGTGCCTCATATAAAAATACATTATAATCTAAAAATTTATAACCATCTTCTAGCAATTTTTTCTCATAAAAATTACCAATTTTTGTTTCTTTATAAAATATTTTTTTAGCTTTATTAAATGCCTGAACACATGAAAATTCAATATATATAAAATTGTGTAATTTGAAATTATCAAATCCATATAATTTATTTTTTTTTATAAAATATGAATTTAAAATAGATTCTTCATAATATAAACCCATTTTTTTACGCATATGTGATATAAATTCATTTTTTAATTGTTCGTCCCAATTATCAGGAACTTTTACATAAAAACATGGTTTGTAATTTTTTACATATATACTTGCTGTATAACCACGTTCTGATATACCAAACAATTGAACCATATATTCTTTATTACATTTAAAATTATTATTATTATTATTATTATCAGTATTATATACTGATTCATCATATGGATTGAAATCATATAATTTTATCAATAAATTTTTATCAATATTTATAGACATTTATTAATAATACTAATTTAGTTTTATTATTTTTTATACAAAATAATAAAATTAATTAAAAATCAATTTTTTAAAAATTAAATTAATGCTATATTTATACCTGTATTCATTATGTGATATGAATCATCATTTATTATAAAACCTATATCTTTTAACAAACCTGTTGTAACGGTTGTCAAATAATTTGTTGTGTTTAAATAACCTGTTGTAATATCATTTGCTATACTTGGATAATTTATATTATTAACATATATTTTTTTATAAATTCCATTTGAATTGTTTCCTTCTTCTATATGCACATCTTTTGTTCCAAATGGACCATCATTCTCTAATAATAATCCTAATACATTATCTATTATATTGTTATCTACATTATTATCTTTTAAAATTTTTTTATAACCTTCTAATCCTTTTGCACCTGTCCAAATATATCGACTATTATTATCATCATCATTTACTTGTTGTAAATAAACACTATTATCTATCGGTAAATAACTGCTTTGTAAATTAATTAGTCCTAATATATGTAATGTCTCATGTAAAAGAACTAGTAATAATGCTAATTTTGATGTATCATTAAAATACATAAACCTATTTACTACATTTTCATTTAGTCCTATTGTTTTTGTTGTATAATCAGCCCACCCTATCACATTTTCATTGTTATTAAAATGATTTTGATCTAAATCTATAACTATATTATAACTACTTAAAATATTACTTTGTTTTATTATATCATTTAAAATTAATAATGTATCATTTTTTACTGAATTTATTATACCTAAAAAATTTTCTCTTGTATTGTTATCTATAAATTCTTCATTTGTAATTATAAAATTTATTGTTTTAAAAGGCGAATTATATCCTGTTGTATACCAATTGTAAAAAATATTATAATCTTGTGATTTAAAATTTGTATTATTTGTGTTTATAAGCATATATTCACTTACTATTTCTTCATTTTTATAATAAAAATCCAAAAATTTTGACATATTCGAATCTTTATAACTGTTATTATTAAAATCGTAATAACCATCATTTAAATTACTTGGCGATATATCATATGTAAATGTTGTATAATTATAATTCATATTACTATATATTATTATATATTATTATAAATATTAAAATATTTAACAAATTTTTGTACAATTATTAAAAATTATAATGAATTTATTAAAAAATATTTTAAAAATAAAAAACTTGCTATTAACGCATTATCTATTTTTCCACCAAATAATTCTATAAACATTATCATTACACCTGATAATAATTTTTCATCTAAATCACCTGATGATGTAATTATTGCTGTACTTAAAACTGCACTTGTACCTGCTAGTGTTTTATTTTCATACAATTTTGGACTATCTATTGTTCTGCCAAAAATAGCCCCTGCTGGATCTGCATAAAATAATGGTGACATTTCACTATATGGAACTTCTAATAATAAACACATACTACATGCTAATACATACGAAAATATACCTATATCTTTTATTATACCATCTGACGTTCTTCCTTTTGATATATGTTTAATTCCATTTAATGTTGTTGATGTTACAACTATTAAACTACTTGTATATATTGCATTTATTACATTTGGATCTGATATATCTGCGTTTAGTAATAATGTTCCTGCGCCCATATGAACTAATTTTCTACTTATCCAAGGTTTTATTGGTAAATTTATAGCTGAAAATAATAATGAACTTACACCTAGTAATAGCTCTGGTAAATGCATTTAATAAATATATATTATAATATTTATTATAATATATTTTTATATTATTTAAATATATATTCCTACATATATTGTAATGACTAATACTACAAGTAATCAACATTCAATTGTATATTATAATTTATATTATATATCATTTTCTGGCCTTGTTTTAATATTATGTTTTATTCGTTTCAAAAATATAGTTAACAATTTGATTGATAATATTTTATATAACAATGATATATCATACAATAATGATATTTTATACAATAATGATGCATCATATAATAATGATGTATCATATAATAATGATGTATCATACAATAATGATGTATCATACAATAATAATAATAAATACAAAATATTAAATGATGAAGAAAATAATTTTGATAATAAAAACAACTACATAGATTATGATGACCCACCACCTTGTTATAATGATTTATTTAAAATAAAAAATTGATTTATTATTAATTATTATGTATTAGTATGTGTTATTTATAATATAAATATAATAATTTATTTCAATATATATCATGTATGAAAATAATAATTTGAATCAAGAATATGTTATTTTGAGCAATACTAAAAAAATACGCGATAAAATTGAAGATGAAATATCTAGTAGACTTACTAATCATACTTTAGTATTAAATGATAATGAATATAATTATTTGAATTTCAAATTATACAAATTATATTGTAAAATTAACGAAATTAGAAATTATTTAAATAATGTATCACCTACATATAGATATATATTTCATGAAAACCATGAAGTTGATTCTGTTATATGTATATTTTAATTTTAATTATATTAAATTTTCATCACTATATATTATATTTTTTTTTCAACTTGTTTAAAAATATATTTATATTCAAACTTATATCTTTACAATCATCATAAAGCATTCTTGCTGATATTCTTTTATCATTATCCTTATTTTTATTATCATATATTATATATTTATTATTTTCTAAATTTCTAATATTTATATATTTTGGTAAAATATTATTACTATTATCTTGTATATTATTTTTATTTAATTTATTCAATTTTGATTTAATTTCATCTAATTTTTGAATTATTGAAATTTTATTAGATTTTGAAGAACATATATTTTTTTTTATATTATATGAATTATCAAATGGATAATTCTCTATTCTAAAAAAATTTCTAAATAATGATTTTTCTTTATTATAACATTCTTCATGATAAACTACATATTTTGGTAATATTATATTTGATATATCTAAGGGCAATTTAATTGCATTGTTTTTTCTATTCTTTTTTTGATTATTAATTGTTTCCATAAAATTTATTTATATTATTACAAATAAATTTTATATAATAATTAAACATACTGTAGTTACACCTTGACACACACATAATAATTTACAGATATTTGATACTGGATATATATCCCCATATCCTAATAAACATCCTGTTACTATTGAAAAGTACAATCTATTCAAATATTTATTTATTAATGTCGGTTTTACTTTTTCTGGATTTAACTCGTTCTTTTCAACATCTTCTTCTGTTTCTTTTGTTGTTTCATCTATTATATTTTCTTTATTATTATTATTATTATTATTATTATTAAATATTGAATTATTTAATGTATTATTTATATTTTTATAATTTTCTATAATTTCTTTTTGGGCTTTTTTTTTTATTATTTCTTCTTTAATGATTTCCTTATATTTATTTACTCCTTCAAAATGTGTATCATCTAAAAAAGTATATATTATTGAAAAAATTAACATTATTGTTAATAATATATAAATCTTTGTTGTATTTATTTCTTTATAATATTTGTAAAAATTATTTTTCATGTATATACTATATTATTATAATTTTATAATTTTATTTTCATTATTTTTGTAAAATAAATCCAGAAAAATATACCAACAAATGCTTTTGCTATTAAATCTAATATGTTATATGATATTACTTTAGTTGTATCTTTACATAAATAAACTACTCCATAAAATGCCCATAAAACTATAAATAAACCATATATTAGTTTAGATTGTTTTGTTTTTCTATTATTCATAAATGTTTTCCAAATATAACCAAACATTAAAAAGAAAGCTACAAATCCTAAAATATTAGCTAATGGTTTTTTTATAATATTTAATTCACCTATATATCCTAATGTCAACATTCCAAAATTTAATAATAAAACTATCATAAATATTGGTAATGTTAATTTTATTTTATTTTCCATCCCTAAAACTAAACATAATACTAATAACATAATAGGTGTACTTATAAACCAATCTGTATAACGCAAGTTATTTATTTTTTTGTAATCAATACTTTCATTATTTTTTTCTGCTTCTTTTATTACATATATAAAATATCCGTAAAAATATCCTGCTACTATAGAAATACAGGTTTCTAAATTCATTATATGTCTTACATTTGAATCTTTTGTTCTTAAAGCTTCAATAAAACATATTGTTCCTGTTGTTATTAAAAATACATAAGCAAAATAAAAAGTATTATTTATTAATTTTTTTTCTATATTTGAAGTATTTGAACTATCACTTAATATATTTGAATAACCTTCTTTTGATGATTTTTTATTTACTTCTTTTTTATCTTTATTTGCATTTTTCATTGGTTCTTTATTTTTCATTGATTCTTTATTTTTAATTGATTCTTTATTTTTCATTGGTTCTTTTTTATCTATATTTTTATTTTTCATTGGTTCTTTTTTATCTATATTTTCATTTTTCGTTGGTTCATTTAATAATTCATTTTGTTTTTTTACATGTGATTCTAATTTTTCAAAGAATTTTCCTAAATCCCCCATGTAATATAATATTATATAATATTATATTATATTATATTATATTACCAGTATAGTGTTTTGTTTTTTATATTATTTTATATTGATAATTTATTTATATACTTTATTTTTTTTTGAAATTGATTTTAATACTATATTATATTTTTTATAATATGCTATTATGGATATGCAAGCTTTAAAAATTGTATGTGAACATTATGATACATTAGTTATTGATCAAGCTAAATTAACTAATAATTATGTTAACATATTCAATGAAAAATTAAATTTTATTATTGATGAACTTGAAAAAATACTATGGGTTTCTCAACGCCCTTATAATTCTGAAGAAAACTTTTATAATATGTACAATGATTGCAACCATATTTCTGAAAATGAAAAAAAAGAACTTTGGAATTTATGTGATAATATTTACAAAAAATACAAAGAATTATTTAAATCATTTGAAGAGGATTTTGGAATTTACAATACTTTTCTTGGACTTATTGGTGGCATTAGAGCAGTAAATAAATTAAATTATGTATCTAACTTAACTAATTTGGATGAAAATACTGATTATTGGAAATCTATTTTAAATGATGCTGAAAAAAAATCATTTGATCCTGCAAAGATTGCACAAGATAAATTAATTGAAGGAACTATTAATGATATCTTCAACCTTAATCTATATTTAGAATCCTCTATGTCATAATTATAAATTAATATTTGAATATTTATTTTTTTTATAAAAATTAATCTAAACAATTTTTTTTTAATTTATATTTATATTAAATTAATAAATATAAATTTTAATTATCATTCGCCAAAAAAAAGGATAGCATTTATGTGCTTAATTTGAATAAGCCAACCCGCCCATACCCGACATAATACGGAGGACATTGTAGTTAACAGCGTAGACACGGACTTTAGCAGTGTTGACACCCTGAACAGTCGCGTTCGAGAGGACAAGCTGGAGAG
>CEQX01157211.1_pt1 | contig 10519 bp, 5 predicted proteins | sample 356261 | NCBI WGS metagenome assembly CEQX01 (sample SAMEA2621076, study PRJEB7988) | marine metagenome | isolation source: saline water (ENVO:00002010), including | reverse complement strand
TGCAGACTGAGTTGGTTGGCAATCTTCCCCACCTTGGCGGCATCAAAGGTCAATTCATACCAGCCCGCCACAGGCGGATCAAAGTTGTCGATGAAAAACGAGTAGCTGTTTCCGTTGTTCGCACGCGTCCACGAGAAGAGCGTCCCCTCTTTATACGGTCTGTGATAGATCCGGTAAGTCTCGTGACTGTCCCGGATCTTGCTCGTTACCCATTGCTGCTCTGCCGGAAAACCGTCCTGCGGAAAGGCGGCCTCGAGCATTTTATCAGCGACTGAAAAGTAGGAAGTCAGCATTTCACGGCTTAACTGGATCTTCCGGTTCGAGTCGAAGTCATTCGTGCCGCGGTCTTCCGGAATCTCGCCCGCAAGGTCCACGTTCGTGCCTAAGAGGTCGTTCAAGGAATGCACGAACTCATGTCGGCTGATGCGCCGAAACGACTTCGGGGCATCCGTAACCTGCCGCTTCGCCAGCCAATCCAACAAAGCCTTCTTCTCCACCTCATCCGGCCGTTCCTTCTCCTCGGGGGGCATCTTCCCCATGAGAATATTTTCGAAGACGAGCGTGCCGTCGAAATGCTCCTTCGCGAGGGCATCCTCGAGACTGAGTTCCCCCTTCTTCGTCGCAGAGTCATGGCAGTCGAAGCAGTAATACTCCAAGATCTCGATCGCGTGCTCCTCCCTTTCCTCGTCGGCAATCACCACTCCATGCAGGAACACGGCCGCAAACAGGATCGCGATCCGCCCCAGCCTTAGGTGTTGCATTCCTGCTCTCATGATTCAGGGATCGGCTGCCATGATTTCCTCGGGCGCCTTCCTCATGCGTTGCACGATCTCCGGATAACGGGCATGGTGATTGCCCGTCTATCCAAGACCTTCATTGGTGAAACCGAAGGACCGGCCAAGCGCACGAACCGGGAGGAAAAGAGAGCTTCGTTTCACACGCGATCCCAATTTCCCGTTTATTCTCACGATCTACTTCCCTGTAGCCGGGACCTGGCCAGGCCTGAATGATCAGAGCGTCCAACCCTTCCGGTAGGGACGATGAAGGAGAGCGCTGGCCCCGGCGTGATCAGGGATCTCCCCGGTCAGGGTGTCATAGTGGAAGGGTTCACCCACGATCCCGGCGATATTGGTCAACTGGATCAGCTCGGTGAGCGGGCCCCCAATCGCAAAACTGGAGAAGGTCTCCCCCTTACCCTTGCAGGCCTCAATCCATTCCCTGTGGTGACCAACACCTCGCGGTAAGGTTTTCGGTGGCTCCTTAATCGAACCCTTATCTTTGGACAGGATCTCGGAACTCGTATTCCATGGGTTTGACGAGTAAATGCTTCCCTTGGTCCCGATGAGCAAGGATCCAAAGGACCCCGGCTGCTTTCCGTGAAGCAAGTCCGCGGAAGGCCGCATCTTCTCGCCGCTGGAAACGGTCAACTTCACCGCCGGAAGGTCACCACGAGCGGGAATGTGGAAATGCACCCGAGTCGAAGCCGGGTAGCCTTCCGCATGAACCCCGGTAGCCTCACCCTCGATCCGGATTCGCTTGGCCTTGCTGGAACCACCGGGCTCCCAGAGCTCTCCAAGGTTGAGGCAACGAAAGAGAAAGTTCCCGGTATGACAGCCCATATCTCCCAGACTACCGCTCCCAAAATGCCGCCAGCCTCTCCAGATGAAGGGAAGGTAGCTGGGGTGATAAGGCCGTTCGGAGGCGGGTCCAAGCCAGAGATCCCAGTCGAGGTTCGCGGGAACCGCGGGTGTATCCTTGGGGCGGGTCATGGTGGCACTTCCATCACTTACCCAGAGATACGCGTTCTCGACAGGCCCCACCGTTCCGGCAGCGCCCCATTCGGTAGCCCGGCGCACACCCTCCGAAGCCGACCCCTGATTACCCATCTGAGTCACCACCTTGTGCTTGGCAGCCGTCAGGCGCATCATGCGGGCCTCGTGAACGGTGCGGGTCAGCGGCTTCTCACAGTAGACATGCTTGCCCTGCTTCATTGCACCAACCGCGGCGACGGCATGAGTATGATCCGGGGTGCAGACCACAACCGCATCAATCTCCTTATCCATCTCTGAAAGCATCAGCCGGAAATCCGTGTAACGCTTGGTCCCTGAATACTGCTTCAACATCTGGGCCGCCCGTTTCTCATCAACATCACAAACCGCCACAACGTTCTCCCCGGAAACCCCGCGGGTATTACTGACTCCTTGTCCCCCGACCCCGATACAGGCCACGTTCAGTTTTTCGTTCGCCTTGTATCCAAAGGCAACCTGACTGCTGCAGATCAGGAGACCCGCTCCCGTCGACCCCTTGAGAAAACCCCGCCTGTTCAAAGATGTTTGCTTACCCATAACCCCTTGTTCCCCAATCCCGGCCGGATCGCAAGAAAACTCCCGTCTCAGGGAGCAACCCAATCACACGATCGCAGGACTACCCCCTTTCGTTCCCTACGACTCATGAACTCCGGGGCAGGCTCCCTGGAGGCGGCGGTCGGATTCGAACCGACGAATAACGGTTTTGCAAACCGTCGCCTTAGGCCACTTGGCTACGCCGCCATCTCAGAGCGTTCCGGGTGGTAATCCCGTTCCCTCCCGCTGTCAATAATTGGTCTTCAATCACCGAGTTGAGGCTTTCCCCTTTCTGGGATCTCCTCACAATTCCTCCATGGGTCTCGCGCTGGGGTATATCCGACGGCAGGGTCGTCCTCAGAGAGGAGGCGCTTGCTCCCGGTCTCACGTGCCAGAGTGCCTAACCCGAGGCCACAGAGTGAGGCCCCTCCCAGTTCGTGGAAAGAACGGCGGGCAGGCCCGGAGCAGGGCCCATGCTTCTCGACTTGGGGCATTACGAACCACACTGACAGAACCCTGCCTCCCCTGCACTTATAAAGCGAGGACCTCATTGGAGGACTCCTTCCAACGCCCTCGAGGGGCGATATGGAAGTCCCATCGTTCCGATATCTTAGAAGGTCTTCATTGCACCGTTCGCAAGGATTTGTACTCGCTCAGAATCTCGTCGGGACTAGGTTCAGCATTCAATCCATGAAGAAGAACCCTCTGAATCGCCGAAGCTTTCTCTCCACCGGAGCGGCTGCAGTCAGCAGCTGGGCGGCCGCCCCGCAGATTCTGCAGGCACAGGGAGCCGTCTCTGCCAACGACAAGCTGAACATAGGAGTGGTCGGGGCTTCCGGGCAGGGTGGATTCAGTATCGGCGGACTCAAGGACATCGCAAATATTGCCGCCCTCTGCGACGTTGACCAGAACCGCCTCGCTCCAGTCGCGAAAAAGTTTCCCAAGGCCAGAACCTACAGGGATTTTCGCAAGCTCGTAGAGCAGAAGGACCTCGACGCCGTGGTGGTAGCAACTCCCGATCACACTCATGCCGTCGCCAGTGTCGCAGCCATGCGGGCCGGCAAACATGTCTACTGCGAGAAACCCCTCTGCCGCACCATTTCGGAAGTTCGTCATGTCACCGATCTTGCACGGGAAACAAACCGGGTCACACAAATGGGCACCCAGATCCACGCCGGATCAAACTACCGCCGGGTTGTGGAGCTGGTTCGCTCCGGCGCGATCGGCGAAATCAATGAGGTCCACGTCTGGGTTGGCTCCAGCACCGGTGGGCGAACACGTTACCAGCAGTTCCCGGCAAGCGTGCCAGGGAACCTCGATTGGGATCTCTGGCTCGGTCCCATTCCTGAGCAGCCCTACCACCCCGGCTGGACACACTTTCACTGGCGGCATTGGTGGCACTTTGGCGGAGGCACCCTTGCCGATATCGGGTGTCACTACATGGACCTTCCTTTCTGGGCGCTTGACTTAAGCCATGCCACCTCCGCCGAGGCCGAGGGCCCACCCGTCGACAAAGACTCCGCACCCATCTGGTTGAAAGTCCGCTACCAGTTTCCCGATCGGGTAGTATCCGGACGGCATTGGAAGGCCCTCCCCCTGACCTGGTATCATGGCCGCTATCCGAATCATATTCTGACTCCGGAGCAACATAAGCGGTGGGGCTCTGGCATTTTGTTTGTTGGCTCCAAGGGGCAGCTCATCTCCAACTACGGAGGCCACGAGCTACTTCCGGAGGATAAGTTTAAAGACTTCTCTCGACCCGAGCCCTTCATTCAGGACTCCAAAGGCCATCATCGGGAGTGGATCAATGCGATCCGGACAGGCGGATCAACCACCTGCCGATTCGACTACTCGGGGCCACTGAGCGAGACCGTCCTCCTTGGCAATGTGGCCTTCCGTGCCGGCCAGAAGATTGAATGGGATTATCGGGCTCTGAGAGCCACGAACTGCCCCGATGCCGACCAGTTTATCCAGCACCAATACCGGGGTGACTGGAATCGCTGGTTTGAGGGGTAGAGAGGATGACAGCCCGCCGCTGCCATAATGACCAGCAGATCCTCATGCCGGACATCATATCGTCGTGTTCCTTCATGGTTTCCTTCTGAAGTTGACTCTGGTGCCTTCCCTGCATGGAGTTGTCGGGATGACTTATTGCGGATTAATAGCCTTCCTCGGGACCGGGCTTGCTCTCGCCTCCTCGGTGGTGGTGCGTGGAGATGACGCGTTACGAAAACTTGCGGCAGAGGCCTATCAGGCCGGACATATCGAAACCGGACATCTCCACCTCAATCAGATCATCGCTCAAAACCCCAGCAACATGGAGGTCACGCTGGAGACCCTCGAGGAGATTCTGAAGCAGTCCCGACGGAGTGACGCCAAGCTTCGCGCCGAACAACCCAATGTTCCCTTTTCCGAAAACCCGGCGGCCGAGAGGGCCGCGCGTGAGCTGTGTTCCCTCGAGAAGATTGGTGTCGTTTCCGCCAACCACCAGTCCGTGAAGCACGCCGCTTCCATTCTTCTGGATCATCATCTTTACCACCGAAGACTTTTCGAGGCCCAGGAACTCATAGACCGATACGCCGCAGAAAACTCCCACGATTTCTTCTGGCGGATTCTGCAGGTGCGGGTTTACCAGCGCCTGAATTCAGCCCGGACAAGGCCACTTTTCGATGATCTCAAAAAGGAGATGGACCTTCATCACCCAGATCCGGGCATCAGGAAACTCTGGAAAGAGTTCGACGAGGAGTGGGCCTCGACGGAGGGATCTCTCCCGCTCGCTATACAACCGCTCTTCGAGGGAAGCCCTTTACCCCACATGGAGCCGGACGACCCCGATCTGGAATGGGATACCGTTGCTACCCGTTCAGCAAAGATCGTGGCCCCCCTCATCGACCGCCTGGCCGCAAAGGCTCTGACAGTGCCCCAGATTGTGCCGTGGCGGGACAAATCCGGACTCACTGATCCAATCCGTGCTCTCGATTTACATCTTCTCAGCCAACCCGCGGCAAACCTCCTTAACCTGCGTAAGGTTCAAGAAGAACGCTATGAGCTGGAGGACTATCGTGACAGCCCGACTGATGCGGAAATTCTTTACCAGTTTCGGCGATATCCATGGTCCTCCTCATCTCAGAAGAACCTCCGCGACCTTGCCAACCGGGATTTATTTGGCGGTCATGCCCAATCTGCGTTGCGCAGTTTCGAAGACCTCCTGAGCCATGCCGTAGACGCAGACACAAAGGACGCATCGCAAGTCGGAATCTGGACAGCCCGGAATCAGATTGAGTCTCCGCAAACTGCTGCAGATCTTCTCGGGAACGAAAATCCGGATCGGGAACTGTCGTGGCTAGGCGAGCCAACGAAGGCCATCGAGGTCTGTAAGCAGCTTCTGAAGAACCGGACTACGCCTCCAAAGCAATCTCCCCCTGCACCGGAAACTCCCCTTCTCGAGCTCACCCAGCGGGTCATCCGCATCCCTCCACGAGCCACCTGGAGCAGCTCCATTCCAAACAAGATCGACTTGGCTGTTACCGGGGGAACCCTCCTAGTCAGCGGGCGGGACATGCTCGCTCTGTTCGATACGAAGGATACTCGAAACCCACTATGGACCAGCTTCCAGCCCCCAGCCGTCAGCGAGAGCAAAACCCCGGATACCAATCATCCCGGCTTCTTCCGTCCCCCTTTTTCCGACAGGAACTTCTACACCCGATGGGGCTTCAGCACCCAGCCTCCACGGGGAATTGCTGCTATCGACAGCTTGAGCGGCACGGTGCGGTGGTCCACCGGGCAGGACCAAAAAGACCCGCAACGCCTCCTCAATGTTCCACTTGGAGACCCCGTGCCAGCCAATGGTCTTCTCTACCACCTTGAATGGAGCTCTCTAAACGACGTCAACCAGGGCCGGGGCAGAGAGCTCAATCTCGTCTGCCTGGATCCCACCCGGGGCAACACCCAGTGGAGAGCGCCAATTGCCAGCGCTGGACGCGAATCTGATCTCACTGCCAGCCTCGAACGAAGCCTGCCTGCCTTCGCAATATACGGAAATAGCGTAACCGTCGCCGGGGGTGCCGTCTACAGCAGCTCCAACAGTGGCCTCATTGCACGTTCCGACATCCGCGATGGCCGCACTGACTGGATCTACCATTACGATCCTATTCCTCCCACTGATCGAACCGTTCTGAATCACGGGTCTACTCCCATTCTCACAGACGACAAGGTGGTCTGCATGCCAAGGGACGCCCGAGGGATCTTCGCCCTTGATCGGAAAACAGGGCGCCTCCTCTGGGAGAACACCCTTGTTCTCGGGGTTCAGATAGTAGGCAGGGTCGAAGACCTTCTCATCGTTCGCGGTCGCTCACTCCTCGCCGCCATCGATCTCAACACGGGAGAGGCGCGCTGGTATCGACCAGCAGACCGGACGATTGGCCGGCTTGCCCTCCTCAACAGCTCGGTTTACCTTGCCCAACTCGACGGGCTCTACCAGATCGATGCCACAACCGGGCGCACGACGGCAAGTCGGCCTTGGGACCTCGTCGATGAGAAACCGCGCGCATTTGCAATCGACGGAAAGAACCTCTTTCTTGTTACCGATAAGCCTGCCGAATCGGCGCTGCAGCAGGCAGCGGCGCCCTTGAACGCAGTCGATCCCGGAACTAACGGAGCACCTGAACAGCCTTTCAAGCAGGCGTGGTCCCTTCCCCGTAATAATCCGAGGATAACCCTGCCACCTCCCGGATCTCCCCAGACGGGCAGTATTTACATTTTTTCGAATGGTATTCTCGAGCGGGTAGAGCCGGGAAATAATGGTCGTGTTGTCTGGCAAAGGTTCATCGATGGAACAAACCCGCAGATGCAGCTCATTGGCAATATCCTGCTGACCATCGACTATTCGGTCGGCAAAGCCCCTGGGCTAGTAAATCGACTTGTTGCCTTCGATGCTGCCACCGGCAAGACCCTCTGGGAGCACTCCATCAATGCCCCGGTGTCCTCAACGCTCAACTGCGGAAATACCCAGATTTTCCATGATTCTATTGGACGGGTCATCGCCGTCGACCTGCTTACCGGCACTCGTGCCTGGCAACGCAATTTCGGTAACGGATTCCAGATGCGCCTGGCTACGGATGGATCCAAGCTCCACATCTTCTTCGTCTCCCGCCTGCGTTCCGCCAACCATGTAGTGGTAGACCCACCTACGGGCTCCACCCTCAGCAACAGCAAGGTCGCGGCCAAGACCTCTGCCGATGCCCGCAATGCCAAACCCGTCGCGGGCGGCTACTACGAAGTGGCCATCAAACCGGTCAAGGCCCGCTACCTGCGCCTCACCACCCTGTCTGATATCGGTGGGCGCGGCTGGGCTTCTATCGCAGAATTGCAGGTGGGGGGAGAAGACGGCAACAACCTTCCCCGGCAGGGATGGTCCGCTACTGCGAGTAATTCCGAGACCACGAAGAGCTACGATACAAGCCCTCGATGCGTTATTGACGACGACCCTGTCTCTTGGTGGCACTCGCAGTGGGTAGACAACATTCCCCAGCATCCGCATTCCGTCACCCTTGACATGAAGAACGAAAAGATCATCAGCGCTATTCGTTACCTGCCCGCTGTCATCGTCAACAACAACGGCATGATCGGCGAATACGAACTTCACGTCAGCAACGACGGCCAGAACTGGGGAAAGCCGGTAGGTGAAGGGTTCATGGTCAATCAAACCCGGGTGGACCACGTCTACGCCTCAGACAAATCGATTGTCTTCGAAAGCCGATCCACCCCAAATCAGCCGCTCAACGTATACCGTTATCAACTGGATGGCAGCCCCGCCATCCTGGTGCGCAGGGACTCCCATGTTCTTTATATGAAGGAACCCTACTTCATGATCCACGAAGGAGACAACCTGGTCGTCCGCCACTTTGATGACCCCGAATACCGGTTTGAACTTGGCCCTCATTCCCAGTTCGACCTTTCCGCCCTGTCTCTTGAAGGTAACCGGCTTATCATGGGACGAAAGTCTGTCCTTGTCGCCGATCTTGAAGAAAAACGCTTTATCATCGAGCCCGGGTCTCCGGAATCGGCGCACAACAAGGTCGGAGTTCTCATTCGAAGTGGACAGCACGGTCTCCTCAAGATCGTCAAGGATGGCGATAAGGGGCAGACGGCATATCGCTTTAATCTGGAGAGCGGACAGCTCAGCCCCGGTCATCCGCTGGCAGTTGCCGAGGAGTTTATCCCAGACGATGGCATTCCGTGGTTTCCAGGCCCGGTCCTGCTCCGCGATACATCCTCTGTGAGTGCTTGGATTGTCCCCTCTCCATGATACGAGAAGAGGCCGGGGCCGCTTCAGACCCCATGCTCCTATGATCTCACCTCCCTGATGAACCGGATTACCCCTCTGATCGCCGTCCACCTGATCCTGCTGGGAGGGATTCTCCTCCACGCTGAAGACCGCTCGTGGCGCAGCGCTAATGGGAATCAAAGCTTCCGAGCAGAATTTGTCTCATCCGATGGGTCCAGTGTGCTTTTACGAAAGCCCGACCGCAACACCGTGACGGTTGCCCTTAGCAACCTGCATCCCTCCGACCGTGACTGGGTAAAACAATATCTGAAGCAGAACCAAGCCAAACCAGAAGCAGAAATTGCAGGCGCTTGCTTTGACCGTCTCACCTATGGTGACAATCGTGCGACGGTGACACAAAAGCTCCGCGATAGCCCATCAGTCAGCAAAACGCTCGACGACCAGCTTGTTGGACGTACTGGGTTGAACGGGATTTACCGCACCACAGTTGCCGGGGAAGAATACCAGCTGTTCTTTCAATGGAGCGACAAGGACGAGCTACAGGAAGTGACCCTTCGCGGGAAGAGTGCGGCCTCCGCTGAATACGCGAAAAGCCTACAGAAACAGTGGCTGGGTCTTGTTTCCAAGCTAACCGGAAGCCACGGCTCTCCAGTACAGGCCTCTCAATATCCTTCTCGGGAGGAACTCTCGGATGGCCAACTCTTGGGCTCACATCTCTGGCATACGGCAGATGAGCACTCCATCCTTCTGTGCTCCGGACAAGCAAAGGATAAATATCTCGTGGCTGTCAGGTTTACTGCAGAAAAGGTCCCTCCGAGAGTCCTTGAGGAAACCCCCGGAGAAAAACCGCAGAGATAACCCACGGGACCTGGAGCCATCTGCGGTCTCCGGGGCCATGAATACCGCTCTCCCCTGCGCAAGAGCGCGGACAGCGCCCTTTATGGGGCCTCTACTCGGACGTATTTGGTAACCCGTCCATGAACATTCCACTCCTGCGCGTAAAGAGCGCCATGCACATCGAAAGTACAGCCATGCACCGCAACCAGATCTCCCTCATGCCAGTGCTCCGGAGAAATCTGGTTACTCGCTTTCTGCCGATCCTTCCGCTCATCGCCAAGTCGGGAAATCAATTTGTAGTCCTTCCCGTAAAGAGAAATCCGCCCATCCAGCTCCCCTACTGCAAGAACGTCCCCGTGGATATCAGCAGCACACGGCCGACCGAGCTGGTCATCGATGGTCCCGATGAAATTTCCTTCCATGTCGTAGTGTTGCAACCGGTTGTTCTGGCGATCACTGATCAGCAGGGTCGGCTTCTCTCCCCGGGAATCGACGAGAATATTGTGACAAATATCGAACTTTCCCTCCTCCTTACCCTTGCCTCCAAAACTTTTCATATAGTTCCGATTCTTGTCATAGAGGTGCACAAGCGATTTACCGTACCCGTCCACAATGATCACTCTTCCATCGGGGCTTACATCCATGTCCGTGGGATTATATTCCCCCCTGCTTTTATACATGCCGGGGACGTCCGGGGGGCCAATGATCTGCCACACGACAGTTCCGTCGGGCTTGACGGCAACCACGCGCTTAATCCGGGGCATCGCAAGCAACAGGATTTCCTCACCCTCGAAGCGACGCACTTTCATTCCATGGACCCCTTTGAATACCTTTCCACCCTTGGTTCTTATATCCCCACGGTAGTTGCCATCCGAGCCAATGACCTGGATCGTGTTGCCCGTCGCAATGTAGACGTTTCCCTTGCTGTCAGAGGCAAGATCGCCATGAAGATTCCCAAGGCTCTTCCCCTCCGGATAATTGGGCCACCCAGGAACCGTTTCGTAGACACCAGCGCCCTGACCAGTCCGGGCAGGCGCCGTTTCCTCCGCGCCAT
>CEQX01011084.1_pt1 | contig 10519 bp, 8 predicted proteins | sample 356261 | NCBI WGS metagenome assembly CEQX01 (sample SAMEA2621076, study PRJEB7988) | marine metagenome | isolation source: saline water (ENVO:00002010), including | reverse complement strand
TCGCGCAGTTGCTGAATATAAGCATGCTGATCGGTGGACCCCTTGTTCCCATACACAGCAATTCCCTGTTGAACCGCATTCCCAGCCAAGTCTTTATCCTTACCCAGCGACTCCATAATGAGTTGTTGAAGATAACGAGAAAATAGCTCTAAACGGTCTTTATAAGGCAAAATAACCATATCTTTTTCACCTTTACCGTTACAGCAATGCATCCATGCTAATGCTAGGCGAGCAGCCGGATTTGCCTCCGCATCCGCCTGGCGAGTTAATTCGTCGCAGGCGGCCGCCCCGGCCTGCAATTGGTCGATATCCAAACCTTGCAGTGCGGCCGGCAACAATCCCACCGCCGAAGTTTCACTAGTACGGCCACCAACCCAATCCCACATCGGAAATCGTTTCAGCCAGCCTTCAGTCTCTGCAACTTGATCCAAAGCCGAACCCTCCCCCGTCACCGCACAGGCGTGCTCACAAAAGTTTAGACCAGCGCGCTCATAGGCAACCTTCGCCTCCAACATTCCATTGCGCGTTTCTTTGGTTCCACCAGATTTTGAAATGACAATACAAAGCGTTTTATCGAGATTTGAACCAATATTATCCAGTACTTTATCGATACCGTCAGGGTCAGTATTGTCAAAAAACCACATTTTCAAACGATCCTCTTTTGGTTTACCCAGTGCGTGTGAGACAAATTGCGGGCCCAAGGCAGATCCACCAATTCCGATGACGATGACATTTTCAAACAAGCCATCCATCCCAGAAACCTCCCCAGAATGAATGGCCGCAGCAAAAGCCTTCACATTTTCGATTGTCGAAGTGATTTGCTGGCTGATCTCGGCGGTCGGTGCTAGCTCCGGGTTCCGTAACCAATAATGGCCGACCATTCGGTTTTCGTCCGGATTGGCAATGGCACCTTGTTCCAGCTCGGCCATTGCGGCGAAGGCTTTATTGATGCTCTCAGCTTTTTGCTCAAAAAAATCGTCGGCAAAATCAACCCGGCTTAAATCCAGGCTCAAGCCTATCTCGTAATGAAACGTGGTGCGCTCCTTGTAGCGCTGCCATAGTTTTAGTGCGTCTGTTTCCATCGGGAGCGCAGAGCATAAACGGGAAGGGCTCGGTATTCAACATTGACCCGCGGCAGTGCATGGATTAACAAAACGCCGTGCGTAACGGACTAAACCTTCCACTACAGCGGGCGCTGCTTAATGGCAGCCGGGCGGTTGGGGTTTAGCCGAATGACAATTTCCGAACCCCATCGCCAAGCTGGCGGTGGGGTTCTTTTTTTGGTAAACAGCCTGCTGCGAAAGAAATAGAATGAGCAAAAATCGAGTCCTGATCTTCGACACCACTCTCCGTGACGGCGAGCAATGCCCCGGTGCGTCCATGAACCTCCGCGAAAAACTCGCGGTGGCGCAGCAGCTGGGCGCCCTCAAGGTGGATGTCATCGAGGCTGGCTTCCCGGTGATCAGCGAGGGCGATTTTACGGCCGTGCAAACCATCGCCAAACAGGTGAAAGGCCCTCAGATCGCCGGCCTAGCGCGGTGCGTGCCCAAGGATATTGACGCCGCCGGCGCCGCCGTAAAACCCGCCGGCAAGCGCGGGCGCATCCATGTGTTTCTCGCCACATCCAAGATCCATCGAGAGCACAAGCTAGGCAAGGCCCAGGGCGAAATTCTCCGTTTAGCCGTGGAGAGCGTGAAGCGCGCTTGTAAATATGTTAAAGATGTAGAATTTTCACCTGAAGATGGGTCTCGGACAGAACCGGACTTTCTCGTGGAAATTTGCAAGGCCGTCGTGGCGGCTGGCGCCACCACGGTGAATATTCCCGATACGGTGGGCTGGGCGGTGCCCGATGAATTCGGCCAGCTCATTGCGCATTTGCACGACAACGTGGAGGAATTCCAAACCGGCAAAGCCGTCATTAGCGTGCACTGCCATAATGACTTGGGCTTGGCCGTCGCCAACTCATTGGCCGCCGTGCAAGCCGGAGCCCGTCAGGTGGAATGCACCGTGAACGGCATTGGCGAACGCGCTGGCAACGCAGCCATGGAAGAGGTGGTGATGGCACTCAAGACACGCAAGAATTTCTACCGCGGCTTCAGCATGGGCGTGGACACGAAGGAGATTGTAAAGTCCTCCAAACTGGTCGCGCGCATGAGTGGTTTAAGCGTGCAGCGTAGTAAGGCGATTGTGGGCGAGAATGCGTTTGCACATTCCAGTGGCATTCATCAGGACGGTATCCTGAAGAAGCGCGAGACGTACGAGATCATGAACCCCAAGCATGTGGGCTGGGGTAAAACCGAACTGCCACTCACCAAGCATAGCGGTCGGGCGGCGGTGGCAGCTCGCTTGAAACATCTCGGCTTCAAAATGGACGCCGCTGAGGTGGGATCGATCTTTGATAAGTTTAAAGAGATCGGGGACAAGAAGAAGTTCGTTTATGATGACGACTTAGCCGCGCTGGTGGAGGGCCACATCACCACCGTGCCGGAAACGTGGTCGCTCGATTATTTAAGTGTCAGCACCGGCAACAAAACCGTGCCCACCGCCACAGTGCGTTTGACTCGCAAGAACGGCGGCCAAACCGAGGTACAGCAGGATGCCAATATCGGCGACGGCCCCGTAGATGCCTCGTTGAAGGCAATTGATCGCATCACAACCACGAAAGGTAAGTTGATGGATTACAACATCCGAGCCGTATCTCAAGGGAAGGACGCCTTGGGTGAGGTGACCGTGAAGGTCGATTTCGGCGGCGACACCGAATGGGTTGCCGGCCGAGGCGCCAGCACGGATGTCATTGAGGCCAGTGCCCGGGCTTATCTCAACGCGGTGAACCGGCACCTGAACAACGGTCGTAAATCCAGACGGCGCAAACCACGCCAGCCCTAAGTGCATGCGCGGATTTCCACTCATTTTGCTGCTAAATTTCTGGCTGTCAGCTGACGCCCTGGCAGCAGAAATCGAGTTCAAACGCGTGTGGTCCTTATATGATATCAAAGGCCGCACGTACGCGGAGTTGCGTCGGCAACTAAATAAAGTGGGACCGGTGAACCCTGACACTCGCAAGCGGTTTGATGCTCGCACTGATTGGAATCTGAGCTGGGATTATCAGTATTCCAAGGGTGATGGGAAATATCGGCTCACCGAACACACCGTAAAAGTCACTGCTACGATTCATTTTCCAAAATGGGTAGATATCGAGCAAGGCACCCCATTAGCGCGCCGACTCTGGATCGTTTACCTGAATAATCTCAAACGCCATGAGGAAGGCCACGTGGAATTAGCCAAGCGCGCCGGGCAAACACTCAACACCCGCCTAGACCGGCTTGGCGCGTTTAACTCCAAGATCGAAATTGAGGAGGCCGTTAAGAAAAAGGCCCAAGAGGTCGTCACCATACACAAAGCCCTGCACCATGACTATGACCGGCGCACCAATCACGGAAAATCGCAGGGCGCGCGATTCCCCTAGTTTCTTCAATAGCTGCTTGCGCCGCATCAAACGCACGATTACCGTTACCGCATGAAGGTCCATTTTCTTCCCTTTGTCGCGGCTCTCTGGATGACCGCGACCTGGCCGCTGTCCTTATCGGGCGCCGAATTATCCTGGTGGAAAGGCAACCTCCACACGCACACCATGTGGAGCGATGGCGACGATTATCCGGAGCAAATCGCCAAATGGTACAAAGATCACGGCTACCATTTTCTGGCGTTATCCGACCACAACACCCTACAGGTCGGCGAACGCTGGATTGATGTTATGAAAAGCAAAGGCGGGCCACCCGCGCTACAGAAGTACCTCGCTGCGTGGGGGAAAGACTGGGTGCAACAGCGCGATCAGGGCGGTCGACAGCAAGTTCGACTGCGCACGTTGGAAGAATTTCGCAAGCGCGTGGAGGAACCCAATCGATTTCTCATGATCCAATCCGAGGAAGTCACTGACCGCTGGAAGACCGCGCCCGTTCACATGAACGCCACCAACCTGCGCCACAAGATTACGCCGCAGGGCGGCGACAGCGTGTACGATGTCATGCAACGGAACATGAATGCCCTATTGGCCCAGCGGAAAGCCACTGAGCAGCCGATGTTTCTGCACCTGAACCATCCCAACTTCGGCTGGGGCGTCACCGCCGAGGAGCTCATGCGCGTGAAGGGCGAACGCTTTTTCGAGGTGTACAACGGCCATCCTTCCGTGCGCGACTTGGGCGACGCGACCCACGCCAGCACCGAGCGCATGTGGGACATCATCAACACCCGCCGGCTGACCGAATTGAAGCTCGGCCTGCTCTATGGCCTGGCCACCGACGACGCCCACAATTACCACGGCATGGCGGCCAACCGCAGTAACACCGGCCGCGGCTGGGTGATGGTGCGTGCCGCCAAACTCGATGCGGCCTCGCTGGTCTTAGCGATGGAAAAGGGTGATTTTTATTCCAGCACAGGCGTGACCCTAAAATCCTTGAAGCAATCGTCCAAAGAAATCGACCTAACCATTCAGGTCGCGGAGGACGTGCAGTATACCACGCAGTTCATCGGCACGCGCCGGGGATACGATGCCACCCAAAAACCGATCACCTTGGCCAACGGTACCAAGCTCCGCGTCACGCATCGCTACAGTGCCGAGGTCGGCCAAGTGTTGGCCACCGTGAAGGGGCCGCGTGCGCGTTATGTGTTACAAGGCGATGAGATTTACGTGCGCGCGAAAATCGTTTCCTCAAAACCTCAGAAGAACGGCACTACGCCCAACGCCCGGGAGAGCGCGTGGCTGCAGCCGGTCACCCCATAAAAAAGCCGGACCAGGTGGCCTGAAGGCGGCCTGCCTGGTCCGGTGAACACAGAAACAGTACAAGTAGGCTACTGCAGGTATCGGTTCCGATTGTACTGGATCAGAACCTAAATTCGCTTTGTTTCTGGGTCCGGCAACGCCCTCCTTGGTGGCACCGCCATGAACAGGGAAACGGTTTTTTACCCGATTGTCAAGAACGGCATAAGATAAATTCACACTATTGGTAGTGTGTTTAAAAAGGAACAGGCCCAGATAAAGTGGATGGGCCTAATCGCCCAGCAACTTGCGAAGCGTCTCTTTGGCCTCGTCCTCGCGGGTTTGATCACCTTCGGAACGCTCGATTTTCTTAAAGTTGCGCCGCGCAAAATCGAAGTACTCGCAGTAATTATTGCGGTTCTTTTCATCCACCGGCTCAGCCCGGCGTTCGCGGCATTGGTGGGCGACGATCATGTCGTAATGGATGCAGTTGCGGCAGCAGCGCAGGTCGGTATTACATTCATCACAGGTATCGCGCCGGCCTGGCAAATGCGCCAGTTTCCACTCCCACCCGCAGTTGAAGCAATGCCGTGTCATGCCTTCAATCTAAAAGCGTGAGCAAATCAGAGCAAGTATTGCCAATACCTGATTTAAACCCCAATGAATTTTTCCGGCCGTTACCAATTATCGCACGATAATGATTCCGATTGAATCCTGAACGGATCTGATGTTTTTACTGCGATCCACTTGGCCCCTAACGTTCGGCTCCTTCATTTTTGAAAGTACACTAGGCAGAGACTCAAGAAATGAATTCACGTACGAGCCTTTTACTGCGTAGTTCACAAGCTGAGGCACTTTCCCGGCTTGCGGCCTTAGAGATGCGGTTACCACGCCAATCACATTCCCATTTTCGTCTACTAAGGGACCTCCGGAATTACCAGGCTGCAGAGGGACGCTTATTTGAAACTGCCTAGGATCGTCCTTCAATCCTGCTAAACTGTTTATTACTCCGTGTGTGTATTTTGGGGATTCACCCTGAATTCCTCTTTGAGGGAATCCAATGGTGAAGACCTTATCACCTAGACCAACTTCCCGGCTAGAAGATACCGGCAGGCAAACGTGTTCCTCATCTACCTTTAACACCGCCAAATCAGTCAGTATATCAAGCTTCACAACACGGGCAGTAAACTCTCCCTTGGAAGTGCGAACCGAAATTCCAGCGGCATCCTTCACAATATGCTGGTTTGTTATGAGATATCCATTTGAAGTAATAAAAAATCCAGTCCCTTCAGTTTTAACTCGGGAACTCATAACCGCGGCTTCGTAAGATGTTTTTTTTACCCAACTTCTTGAATTGCGGTGGGCTCTAGACCGCTGTTCATCCGTTAAGGTATCTTTAATTTCATTGAGAAGTTTTTTGCTGCGAATATCCCCTTGCTTGGAGCCAATCAACGTCCATTTATACGCCTCTGAATAGTCTAATTTAACTCCTTCGCCCTTCAAATATAACCGAGCGACTTTGTGCTGAGCCATTACATAACCTAGCTCCGCTGATTTAATATACCAATCTGCTGCTTGCTTTGAGTTCATCAGGGTGCCTTCACCTGATTCACATTGCACCCCAAGTAAATACAACGCATGAGAAACACTCTCCAAATCAGCTGGATCATTTTCTAAGTCGAGATCGGTTCTGGAGATAATTTTTTTCGCCCAATTATGGGCAGCACCCGGATCTTTTCTAATGCCCTCACCATAATGAAGGAGCATAGCCACCGATTTCTGAGACCAAACTCGGCCCTGATTTGCTGCCTTCAAAAGCCATTCAAAAGCCTTCGCTCGATTGTTTTGATTTCGAATTCCAAGTTGTTTACCGCTTTGAAATAGAGCCCCTATTTTCTCCTGAGCGAACGCGTCTCCAGACTGTGCGAGTCCCAAAAGACCAACTTCCGATCTTTTTATTAGAGAAATTCCCTTTGCCTCATCTTTGGGTGCGATTTCACCTCTCAGATAAACTTCACCTAAGTTTATAAGAGCTTTGGAATAGTTCTGATCAGCAGATTTTTTAAGCCAAGATAAGCATTTTGCATTATCAGGCTCTACCCCTTGCCCTCCGTATCGGTATAGATTTGAGAACTCAAACTGAGCAGCAGCATCCCCTTTGACAGCCAATGCTTTCACGGACTTATGGCTTTCCAATGGATTATTATCAGCCCCTATTAAAGGTAATACCGTGCAGAACAAGATTAGCAATGATCGCATCATTTCAAAAACCTCAACAAATTTAAAAAAGCGGGTCAATCGTTTCCGTAATTGAATTCATAAAACACTTGGAGGTTTTGCCAGCGGGGATAACTCGGGACAAGTTTCCCGTGTTAAAACCAGCCTCCAGATTAGCCTAGGGGAGTGAGCGCCTACCATCAATTACTAGCTGCCACCGTCGATTATCTGCAGCAACAGAGAGATCGTGGCCAACGCCATGTGGTAGTGGATTCCGCTAAGCTTAGAGCTTTAACCAAAAGCACCCCAGATCCAGAAAGCAAAAGGGAGACCAAAATTAAAAGTGGATCCTTCACAGAACTGCGAGCATCCCTCACTGAGGAAAAAATTTTAAAGCCGGTTCTCCCAGCAGCTAATTTTGGGTTTGGTTCCGGGAACAAAAATGCCGACCTATTGTTTGTCGTTGAAGATATTAATCGGAATAATAGTGTAACAGAAAAACTACTTGAGAGTGAACCTGGCCAATTATTGGGTAAAATTGTTAATGCAATGAACCTTTCTTATGACGAAATATATATCGTAAATATCCTGAAACCACATCCATCACAATCGACTAAACGCTCCCATAACCAAACAACAAACATTGAGGAAAGAACACCTTTGTCCGAATGGTTGCAGAGGGAAATTGAATCCTGTCGTCCTAAAATAATCGTGGCGCTGGGTAAGGCAGCCGCAGAAGTGATGTTAAATGAGAAAATTCAGCTCACTCACTTCCGCGGCACTTGGCAGACCTACATTCAAATTCCTCTCATGCCCACTTTCCATCCTGCCTACCTACTACGCAACCAAGCCCTCTCTGAAAAACGCAAAATCTGGGAAGACATGCTGGCGGTAATGGAGAAAGCCGCGTTACCTATCAGTGATAAGCAACGCGGCTATTTTCTGTAATAAACCTGATTCCTAGATGTGACCTTGCTGAGTAGTCCCTTCTGCCGGGCCCGCTTTACCCGTTCTAGCCGCATCCATTAACCATTGGAGTACGTCACTGGCTTGAGCTGAAGAGGCTTCATCTAACTGAAGTCCCTCTAGGACGGAACGCTTGAAGACTAATTGGCTTTGCACTCCGGAATGCTCCACAATCCCCACGGTCATTCTTTTATTTAGAAAATAATAAAGAGCAGCAATACCTACGGCAACTATCCCGCCAATTAAGCTCCCCAGTGTGCCGCCGATAAGCGCTCCACCTAAACCCCATAAGGCGCCTCCCAAAAGCCATATTATGACGATCGCTTCTGCCCATGGTTTCTTAAACCCATAGTATGTTGAAGAGATGCTGTCCAGGTGGATGACTCGTGTGGATGATCCGCCCATATCACCTTCCTTGAACTTAATGTGCTTCGTATCCGCCTCCAAGCGAACCCCGCGCTCAACTCCTAAAATTGAGAGGATCCACGAAAGTAGCCCAGCCTGACGACCACGTATGGACACATACGCGCCACTAGAATTAGGTTGATGACCTACATGCCATTCACTTATTACCATTGCTCCAGCCATATATTATTCCTTTGTTTATATACTGGCATGTGCCAGTGTTGTTAACTATGCGCTGGGATGCTTGGTATTGTAATTGGATAAATAATTTTGTCGATACTGTAATCACCTCGCTGCTCAAGATTAGGATGTTTTTTTTGTTTGAAACTGTATAGAATCTTGGCTCTCGATGAGTACTTCTTTGAAGCAAACATTCGGATTCCTCGGCGCCGGCCGCATGGCCTCGGCGTTGGCTAGCGGCATGGTGCAGGCCGGGCTGGTGAAAGGCCGGCAATTGATCGCGGGCGACGTGGTGCCTGCGGCCGTCAAGGCGTTCACCCGATCCACCGGCGGCCACGCGGCCAAGAGCAATGCGGAGATGCTCCGCAAGGCGGACGTGGTGGTGATCGCCGTGAAGCCGCATCAGGTTACCGAACTGCTGGCCGAGTTGGCCGATCAGGTGACCCCCAAGCATCTAATCGTTTCCATTGCCGCCGGCGTGACGTTGGCGCAGTTGGAGGAGGCCGTGGGTGGCAAGGCGCGCGTGATTCGTGTGATGCCCAATACGCCCGCGCTGGTGGGCGAAGGGGCCGCCGGATTTGCACGCGGACGCCACGCCAAGGCGCCGGACGCCAGGCTGGCCAGGCAAATGTTAGAAGCCGTGGGCGTGGCCGTGGAAGTGCCCGAGCGCCTGATCAACGCGGTAACCGGTCTCAGCGGTAGCGGCCCGGCGTATGGATTTCAAATGATCGAAGCCATGAGCGATGGCGCTGTGGCCGCCGGGTTACCGCGCGATCTGGCCACGCCACTGGCGGCGCAGACGCTGCTGGGCGCGGCAAAAATGGTATTGGAAACCGGCGAACACCCCGGCAAACTCAAGGATATGGTGACCAGCCCCGGGGGCACCACCATTGAGGGGCTTCATGAAATGGAAGCCGCCGGGGTGCGCGATGGCCTGATGAATGCCGTGCGCGCCGCCGCCGACAAGGCGGGCACCCTTGGGTAATAATAAAACAAAATGGCCTTTCCCTCGCCCTCAGAGAAACAGGCGAAGGTGCTGTGGTTCTCCCTCACAGCCCTGGCGATTGCTGTGTTTCTTGCGCTATTGGCAACGATGTTCTACGGCGTGGCGTGGGTGCTGGATCGCCTGTCGCCGGTGCTGTTACCACTGGCCGTGGCAGGTATTTTGGCGTTTTTGCTGAATCCATTGGTGGATTTCTTTGAGCACAAAATGTCCGCCAAAGTCAGCCGGCTCTTCTACAACATCCGCAACCCCAAACGCGTGAAGGCGATCATCCTCGTGTTCATCATTGCGGTGGGCATTGTGAGCACGGTCACGCTAGTGGTGTTGCGTACGGTGGTGCCAGATGTCATTCAGCTGGGCAAAGATGTGCAGATCGAGCAACTGGAGGAAGGCACGCGCAAATGGGTGATCAAGTATCGTGAGTCCAGCTGGGGGAAATTCATGCAGCTGAACGAAGTGGACGTGGAGCGGATTGATTTCCAAAACATCATACAGGCCAACTCGACGCGCCTAGAGAAACTTACCTCCAACGGACTGGCCGATGCCATTAGTTTGATCGGCATGATCGCCGGCATGGCGCTGGTGCCGGTGTACGTATTTTATTTTCTGCTCGAGGCGCAAACCATCCAGCGCAAGTGGAGTGATTACCTGCCGTTAAAGGAATCGAAATTCAAGGAAGAGGCGGTGTTCGTGCTGGAGTCGTTCAACGACTGTCTGGTGGTCTTCTTCCGCGGCCAAGTGTTGGTGGCAATTTGTGTAGGGCTTTGTTTGGCGATCGGCTTTTCGATCATTGGCCTGCCCTACGGAATCTTGCTCGGGCTGCTGGCCGGGATCATCGGGATCATTCCTTACTTTGGCGTGATTGTATCCACAGTGCCCGTGCTGCTGCTGTCGTTGACGCACGGCAATCAGATGAGCCTATTCGGCACTGAGCTGGGCGTTTATGCGCCGGTGGCGTCTCTGGGGGTTTGTGCACTGGTGTTGTTCCTCGA
>CEQX01157325.1_pt1 | contig 10538 bp, 7 predicted proteins | sample 356261 | NCBI WGS metagenome assembly CEQX01 (sample SAMEA2621076, study PRJEB7988) | marine metagenome | isolation source: saline water (ENVO:00002010), including | reverse complement strand
TTTTATAAAGATATTTCCAAAGAAAAAAAGTATTTAACAACTGTAGGTTTTAAAAGTTATGCTCCTTACTTTTATTCTGAAGTTGATCACTTAAAAAAAGTAGATAAATTATACCAAAAGAAATCAGAAATTCTAAAAAAATATTTTTCTGCAAATTCATTAAATGATCTCAATAGACTACAAAAAAATAAATTTAATGGTTATGTTTTAAGTTGGTTGATTAACGGAGAGGTAGATAGAACAGTTTATTTTGTTTCAAAAAAAAGCAAGCCAATTTTATTATTACAAAATGCTAAAAACTTAGAACTAATTAAAGATCAAGCAGGGTATCAATTTTATAAAAGAAAATTAAAATGAACGTAAGAGAACTAAGTCCTAAAGAAGTTTGGAATAATTTTGAAGATTTAAATGCTGTTCCTAGACCCTCAAAAAAAGAAGAAAGAGTGATCAATTTCATGAGGAATTTTGGATTAGGTCATGAATTATCAACTTATGTGGATGCAAGCGGAAACGTTATAATTAAAAAGCCCGCATCTAAGGGAATGGAAAATAGAAAAACGGTAATCCTTCAAAGCCATTTAGATATGGTTCATCAAAAAAATGCAGATACTATTTTTGATTTTAACACTCAAGGGATACAAAGTTTCATTGACGGTGATTGGGTCACTGCTAATGGTACTACACTTGGGGCTGACAATGGAATGGGTGTAGCAAGTATCATGACTTTATTAGCAAGTAAAAATATTCAACATCCTGCACTAGAAGCATTATTTACTATAGACGAAGAAACTGGTATGACTGGAGCCTTTGAACTAGAACAAGGGTTATTAAAAGGAGAGATTTTATTGAATTTAGACACTGAAGATGATGACGAATTTAGTATAGGATGTGCTGGTGGTATTGATACAAATACTTCCAAATCCTATGTTCAAGAAAAAATAACTAATGGTCTAGGACTTGAACTTATTGTTAAAGGATTAAAAGGAGGTCACTCAGGAATGGATATTCATTTAAAAAGAGGGAATGCTAATAAAATAATGAATAGGTTACTTAATGTTGCTTTAAATTTTAATTTAAATATTGCTGAAATTAATGGTGGTAGCTTAAGAAATGCAATTCCAAGGGAATCTTTTTCCAAAATTGTAGTAAATAGTTATGATTTTTTAGAAAAACTAGATAAAGTGGTAGCTGAAATAAAAAATGAGTATTCAATTTCAGAACCTGATTTATCAATTGAGGTTAATAAAATAGATCGTCCTAAAATAGGACTTTCATTTAGTGATTCTAAAGAAGTTATTGATGTAATATATTCAGTATTTAATGGTGTTTTTAAAATGAGTCAAACTATTGAGGGTTTAGTTGAAACATCTTCGTCTTTGGCTAAAGTTATTTTAAATGATGGAGAATTTATCACACAAAGTCTTCAAAGAAGTTCTGTCGAAAGTTCGAAATTTGACATTGCTCGAACCATAGGTTCTGCTTTTTTAAATATTAGAGCTAATGTAGAACATACTGGATCTTATCCAGGTTGGGAGCCTAATAAAAATTCTCAAATTTTAGATTTAATGGTTTCCCTTTATAAAAATATGTTTAAATCAGATCCTAAAGTACAAGCATGTCATGCTGGGTTAGAATGTGGAATACTCAATGAACGATACCCTGGTTTAGATATGATTTCTTTTGGGCCTACTATTAAAAACCCTCATTCTCCAGATGAAAAAGTTCATATAAAATCTGTAGAAAAGTTTTGGAATTTACTGATTGAGGTCCTAAGAAATATTCCTTTAAAAAATCAATAATCCCACTGATCTCTCATGGAATTATAGCCATTAGCTCCAAACTTTAGTTCATAATCTAAACCATTTACAGAGTTTATGGAGCTTGATATAAAAAGTCCAAACTTAACCAATCCTCCAAATATTTTAAAAGGTCTTGAAATTCCTAAAAAGACTTCAAAATGTTTAAAATTTTTGTCGGGTATTATCAAGCTTGCAGTTCCAGCTGAAAGTTGTAGACCCAACTTACTTAATAGGGGGATTTTATTAAGTATATTTCCATCAAAACTATGAACGTAATTAGCCATTAAAAAAGAATTTTCTGTCAAAAGGTTGGGACCTAGTAGTTGTAATGAAGTCAAAGGATTACTGAAAAAACCTCTATCAGACCCTCTAAAATATTTCCATTCTATAACTCTTAAATTTTTCTTGTTCATAAAAGAACCTAACTGAAAATTCCATTTGGACTTTCCTAAATGAGGAATGGAAAATTCATCATTTATTCCAAATTCTAAATAATCAAAATTCACTTCGCTTTTAAATAAGTTTTGAATTCCTTTTCTATAAATTAAGTTAAGAGTAGGAAATTTTGTTCCAAGAACAACTTTTCTATTTTTTTTATAATAAAATTTTTGAAATGGCAACCAAGTCAGTTGAATTCTTGTTTCCATTTTTCTATATGGATCAAAACTGATGGCAGCTAATTCTGCTGCAGAATCTAATGGCGTAAACCAATCACTAGATAAATCTAAATTATCTATTGGAGTTTGAAAACAATACAACAACTTAAACTCACTGTAAAGTCCATTAAGTAGTTCTGTTCTGTATGCACTTTCAATATTTTGAGAACGAACATAATTACTTCTTGAAAAGGCTGTTGTTATGGATGGAAATCTATTGATTATTTTATATTCATCTCCAATTCCAATTGTTAATTGCTTGTATTTTTTATTATTAGAAACTACAGAAATATTAGTAGACCCTTTAAAATCTTTATTTACTAGTCCATAATCAATATTATTTTCAGTACTTATTTTGTATTTATCATTTAAGTTTTTGTTGAAATTAAACCCTAGATTATGCCTGTACCCTCCAATACCTAAAATATTAAATTGAGAAATTATGGGCCATATGTAAAAAGAATACCCTTTGTATCTATTTTTCTTTCCAACTCCTTCCCAAAGTAACTTGGACCAAGTAATTTTATTATAACTACTATCTTGTTTTAAAGCATACTCTTCACTTTGATAGTATTGTCTTAAACTATCTGTATAACTGACATATTCTGTTTCGTTTTCTTTTAAATCAATAGGTCTGTAATTATTCCACTGATTATTGGTTTTTAAAAATGAAGAGTCTTGGAAATTTTTAATTTGGTTTTTCTTAAAGTAATTTGGGATTTCTTGGTTAAATTTAAAATCATTGTAAATAGAGACAGAATTACCCAATATTTTAAAAATATCTTCTTTAATTGTATAATCAATAATCTTCCTTTTTAATAAATGTTGATTTTCTTTTTGTTGATAGTTCTGAATAATATGAAAGTTTTTAATTTTAAAATCTGATTGGATGGGTCCGCTTAGCTCTAGTTCAAGAGATTGGATAAAATAAGTATCTTCTTTTATAAATAAAATACCCTTTAGTAGCGGCTCATTTTTAAATCTAGGGGTTATTTTAATTTTATGAATTTTAACAGAATCTTTATTAGGTATAAACCCCAGATAATCATATTTATAATAAGTTCTTGATCCAGGAGATAGTGGAGAAATTACTGGCTTATTTGAAATCGGGATTTCAATGTTGTTTTGGAATAAATCTAATTCTATTTCGGCATATGATATTAAAATTTCATATTCATCCTTTACATCATATTTGGGAGTGATATTATACTCTCCAAAATCTTCAAATGACTGAATAATTACAAAATCCTGTTCTTGTTTAGTATCTGCAAAGTCATGGTAGGCATTAAAATCCCAATATTTATCCCCCCTAATATTTTTATATAATTGGCCATATGACTCAATAAATTTTAGAACATCATTTTTTAAATTAATCTTTTGTGATGTATCCAATTGCCATATCTCAATAGTGTCTTTTCTTTTTAATTTATATTGTCTTTTTTCAATAGTATTTTTTGAATATTCAGTTGAAGAATAATTTTTATATTCATAATTTTTTCTAACTGTCTTTACTTTTTTTATTATCTCAAGAGCTTTGTTTTTAGTATTAGAAACTACTTCATACTCTATTAAATTTTGATCTTTTTCTCTTAATACGACATTAAATTTTATTGGTTTTTCTTTTAAGGTTAATAATTTTTCATAATTATCATAACCTATGTAGCTGTAAACAATAGTATATTCACCTGGGTCTAATTCAATAAAATATTCTCCAAAGGCATTAGAGCTTACTCCATAAGTGGTATTTTTAATATAAATTGATGCAAATGGTAAAGGTTCTCCATTACTATCAGATATTACTCCACTAATATGATTGCAATAGTTGGTAATTGGGAATAATAATATAATAGCAAAATAAAGAGTGGTATAAAATCTAGAAATAACCTTCATGCTTTAAAAAAATTAAATTATACAGTTATTTATCGAATAAAACATCAAATTTGTAAAAAATTAACAAATGTCTGTACATAAAGATATAAAACGAGTAACAACTCATGTTCTTCAAGAAATGAAAAGAAACAATGAGAAAATTTCTATGTTAACATCATATGATTATTCTATAGCTAAGATTGTAGATGAGGCTGGAATAGATGTTGTTTTGGTAGGTGATTCAGCGTCAAATGTAATGGCGGGTCACGAAACCACTTTACCTATAACATTAGATCAAATGATTTATCATGCAGCTTCTGTTATAAGAGCAATTAATAGATCTCTTGTAGTGGTCGATCTACCATTTGGGAATTATCAAGGAGACTCGAGAGAAGCATTAAGATCTGCCGTTAGAATAATGAAAGAGGCTGAAGCACATTCTGTAAAGCTAGAAGGAGGTAAGGAAGTTATAGAATCAGTTGAAAGAATTCTTTCTGCTGGTATCCCTGTAATGGGACATTTAGGGCTAACACCACAATCAATTTATAAATTTGGAACTTATACTGTTAGAGCTAGGGAAGAAGAAGAAGCAAAATTATTAATTGAAGATGCCCTTTTATTACAAGACGCAGGTTGCTTTGCGCTGATTTTAGAAAAGGTTCCTGCAAAATTAGCTACTACTGTAGCTGAAAAGTTAGATATTCCAGTTATTGGGATTGGTGCAGGAGGAGGAGTTGATGGTCAAGTATTAGTACTTCACGATATGTTGGGAATTACACAGGAATTTTCACCAAGATTTTTAAGAAGATATCATAACCTGCACCAAGAGATTTTAAATGCTTGCAGTAACTTTAAAAAAGATGTAAAGTCTCAGGATTTCCCTAATAAAAAAGAACAGTATTAAATTGAACTTTACTGTTTTATATGAAGACAATCACCTTATTGCAGTTAAAAAGCTGACTGGTGAAATCGTACAATCTGATAAAACAGGTGATGTTACTTTGGCTGACAATGTCAAGTCTTACATTAAAAAAAAATACAATAAGCCTGGAGATGTCTTTTTAGGAATTATTCATCGTTTAGATAGACCAGTGGGAGGAGTAATAATTTTCGCAAGAACCTCTAAATCTCTTTCAAGAATGAATGCTCTTTTCAGAGAAAAAAAAATTAAAAAACAGTATTGGGCAATTGTTGAAGAAAAGCCACCGCTTGAGGGTGGTGAATTGGTAAATTGGCTTAAGAAAAACCAAGAAAAAAATAAGTCTAGGGCTTACGAAATGGAAGTTAAAGAAAGTAAAAAAGCCATTTTAACATATCAACTCATAGGAAGAAGCAAAAATTATTTTTATCTAAAAATAGATCCTATGACAGGTCGTCATCACCAAATTAGGGTTCAACTTTCTTTTATGGGTTGTCGAATTAAAGGAGATGTGAAGTATGGAGCTAAGAGAACTAATAAAGATGGTGGAATTCATTTATTCGCAAGGTCAATTTCTTTTATTCATCCTATTAAGAAAGAAGAACTAACTATTACAGCTAACCCGCCAGTAGACCCTCTATGGAATGAGTTTTTAAATTTAAGTAGTTAGATTTACTTTCCAGCTATAAAACTTATCTCAATATTAGCGTCTTTTGGCAATCTTGAAACTTCTACAGTTTCTCTTGATGGATAAGGTTCTTCAAAGAATCGAGAATAAATTTCATTTACTTCATTAAAGTCATCCATATTTTTTAAAAAAATACTACACTTTAAAATATTTTCTCTTTTTAACTTAGATGCTAATAGTAAGGCATCTATATTTTCAAAAATTTGGTTCAGTTCGCTTTCTAGAGAATTAGAGCTTAAGATTCCAGTTTTGGGATTGATACCAATTTGTCCACTGGCTATTATTAGGCCATTATAGTTTACAGCTTGACTGTAAGGGCCTACAGGAACTGGAGCATTGGGAATATTAATTATTGATTTCATATTTTAAATTAAGGAATATTGTTATCATACCAAGTTTTTCTTCTTTGTAACTTAAGATCTTGTAATATAGATGATTTAACACTTATATTGAGGTTATAGCTTCTCATAAAGCCAACGGGAATCCAGTTAAAGCTCATTTGCCAGCAGTGTAAGTCTCTTACAATATTAATGGATGTAAAACTGAATTCTTTATTCATGAAATCATAATTAGTCATGTAGGAAACTTTCCAATTTTTAGTAATACTAAAATCTCCTCTTAGACCAATACTTTGAGTAATATATGATGTATCTAAGCTGGAATTAATAGTTCTTCTGTAGTCAATTTTATAATCTAACCCTAATGTCCAAGGGATGTTAAAGTCTATATACATATCCGTATTAGAATTAATCATTTCCAGTTCTTCTTTAGATCCTTTTTCACTTTCATATTTTTCTTTATTATTTTTTGAGGATTTTAAACTGGTACCCACTGCTAAATTGGCGGACGTTATTGTTCCTAATTTTTTATTAGCAGAAAATTGATAATTATTTATTCTCCTACCATTTAAGTACTGGTAGGGATCTAATCTTCCAGCAAATCTGAAATTTACTTTTTTCCATAAAGTTGTTCGACCAATTAATTGGATATTGTCTAGTTGAAAAGAATCTTTGATTAAATCATACCCAGATGTAATACTTAAATTATCTAATATTTTAGATTTAATAAAAGGTTTATTTCCAGTAGTATCTTCAAAGTTTTTTCTTTTCAATTCTAAAGAATTAATTAAACTAAACCCAAGTCTCCCTGATTCAGAAGAGTTTACTGTCCCATAAATATTACTAGAATATGGAGAATAAGTTTGAGTGTTACCTAAAGAATCAGATTGATATTCATTCCAAGGATGCGTGTTAGGCCTGTAAGTAAAATTAATATTTGGGGTTATGGTATGTCTAATCTTGGAGTCATGTTTCCCTCTCAAAAATTTAGCAAATTTATAAAATCCATAAATTTTTGTGGTTGCAGAAGCGCTAATATTCTGAGAATAAATTTGAGAAAAACCTTTAACAGTGTCATTTACTACTTCATTATTTAAATTACTCCAATCTTTATTAATTTGATCTAAGTACCATAAAGAAGATAGTCTGTATGCAGGATTAATAGTTACATTTTTACCAAATAATTTTATAGAGCTAGAGGCATTTATATTATGTCTCATCCCATTTTTAGCATTTGAAAATAAATCTACAGGATTGGCATCAAATAAATTTGCAGAATTTAAACTTATTTGATTTTTAGTATTCATTTGGTAATTAATATTGGTTTGGTCTATAATTTCATGAATGAAATTTTTATTAATACTATTTTTTCTTAACATTTTAAATGGATAAAACCTATTAACATTATAAGCAATTTCTGGTAGTGTGAATATCATTTGACCCGTATTTCCATTCTGGGTATGTCTGAGGCTGGTATTTATATTAGAACTGATTGCTCCTTTAAATCTTTTACTCCAAGCTATATTGGAATTAAAAGTATTGGTTAAATAATTTTGAGCTGAAATATTATTATAATCATTTCTGAAGTTTGTGGTAGTTCCAGCATTTATAAGAGCTTTAAAAGTACTTCCTGGGTTTAATTTTGCATCATTTTGGTGATTCCATCTTACAAAAAATTCTTTGGATTTATCATAGTCTGGAAATTCTTTTTCTCCTCTTATAACATTCCTATACGAAAATTGGAACTGTCCATTATACTTGTATCTAATTTTATATTTAGTTGTATTACCTAAACCCCAAGAACCACGGCTATAAATATCTCCTGTAAATGATGTACTAACTTTTCCACTCTTAAATTGATGATAATAACCACCTCCTAGTAGATAAAATCCTAAACCCTGAGATTCACCATAAGTAGGAATGATTAATCCATTAGAACTTTTATTTTTCTTATTAGGGAGAAATGCAAATGGAAGCCCAAGTGGAGTGGGTATTTCTGCTATGTATAAATTCACTGGTCCTGATACAATCTTGTCATCGGGTTTAATAATAGCTTTTCTTAATTTAAAATAAAAATGAGGGTGATCAAGGTCGCAAGTAGTATAAAGTGCATTTTTAATATGAATGTCTCCATTATTTTGTCTTTTTACTTTTTGACCGTGAATATAACTTTCTCCTTCCTGTAACTTCACTTCATAAGTGATTCCTTTCTTAGTCTTGAAATTATATTTCAAGGAATCTGAAGTTGTTGAAGTAGAACCATCAGAAAGAATAGGCTTGCCTATTTTTTGATTATTACTATCTAAGCAGTATTTGGCATAAACTGTTTTACTTTCAAAATCAAATTTTATAAAGCATGCGTCAAGAATTATTTCTCCATAGTCAATATGACCATCATTATAAAGATAAGTTTGTTTATTAACCATATCTAAAATAATAGAGTCTTTAGCTGTCCAATTTAAAACGGCTTCTAATTGGCTTGATTTTTGAACAGTATCTTCTTGAGATATAATATTAGTGCTGTTTATCAACACTGAAGAGAGTATAAATAGAGCAAAAAATTCTTTTATAAACACCTTCAGCACCTTAAATTTGATAAAACTATCAATCATAATCAATTGATTAACTTAAAAGAAAAAGTTATAATTCAAACGAATAAATTACAATTAAATTATGCAAATATAATGGTACTTATTTTAAGAAATATTTTCTTACTGTTTCTTTTATCAATTTGTTTTAAAACTGGATATTCTCAAACTGGCTTAGGAATAAACACAGTTGTTATTGATCCTGGACATGGAGGAAAAGATCCTGGAGCAATCAGTCCAAACAATAATTATGAAAAAACAGTTGTTTTAAAAGTAAGTCTTTTGCTTGGGGAGATGATTCAGAAGAATTTTCCGGATGTGAAGGTGGTATATACTAGAAATGATGATCGTTTTATTGGCTTAGCTAAGAGAGCTAAAATAGCCAACGACATAGGAGCTGATTTATTTATCTCTATCCATGCTAATGCCATTGAAATTCCATCTGCAAATGGCTTTGAAACCTGGGTTTTGGGATTGCATAAATCACAGGCAGCTCTTGAGGTGGCAAAATTCGAAAATTCGGCAATTTTGATGGAAGAAAATAATGAGCAAACCTATTCAGAATTTGACCCTAATGATCCGGACGCTTATATCGCTTTATCTATGAGACAAAATGCTTTTTTAGACCAAAGTTTAATTCTAGCAAATGCCATTCAGAAAGATTCTAAATTAAAATTAGGGCTAAGAAATAGAGGAGTAAAGCAAGCTGGTTTTATGGTGCTTTACCGAGCTACTATGCCTGCTGTTTTAGTAGAATTAGGATTTCTTTCTAATCCAAGAGATGAAAAACTTTTAATTTCTAAAAGCGGACAAATAAAATTAGCTAACCACCTTTTTGAAGGATTTAAAAACTATAAAAATAAATATGATAATGTAGATGAATCTTTAACAAAAATTACAGAGGAAAACATTAATAATAAGTCTTTTGATTTAATAGATACTGGTAAAATATTTAAAGTTCAATTAGCCACATCAAGTGTTAAAATACCAATACTTCCTGAAAACTTTAATGGATTAAAGGATGTAGAAGTGTATATTAGTGGAAAATTTTATAAATATACTTATGGCTTAAGTCCTAATATTAATATTATCAATGAAAAATTAGCAATGGCAAAAAAAGCGGGTTACGAATCTTCTTTTGTTATTTCATTTCAAGATGGTAAAAGATTAGATTGGGTAAAGCAGTAAAATATTTTTAGATGAAACTTAAAAAAGAAATTTTAATTGGAATTATAGGGATAGTCGGTATATCTATTTTAGTTGTAGGATCTTATTTTTTAAAAGGACAAGAACTATGGAAGTCAAGATTTGTTTATTACAGTAAATTCAACAATACTGAAGGATTAACTACCGGAAGACCTGTTAATTTAAATGGATTACAAGTAGGGATTATAACTAACGTTAAATTTGACTCTAAGAATTTTAATAACATTGTTGTAGAGTTTGAATTAACTAACCCTAATATTAAGAAACTTAAAAAAGGGTCTAAAGTCCTTCTAAATTCAGACCTTCTTTCAGGAGCTTATCTGGACATTGCGTGGGGGGACTCAACAGATTACCACAATTCAAGAGATACGATACCATCTATGGTTTCCTTAGCTCTAGAAGATCAGATTAATGAAAGATTAATTCCATTAGAGAAAAAAACAAATGAATTAATTAGCACTGCTGATTCAGCTAT
>CEQX01060333.1_pt1 | contig 10543 bp, 9 predicted proteins | sample 356261 | NCBI WGS metagenome assembly CEQX01 (sample SAMEA2621076, study PRJEB7988) | marine metagenome | isolation source: saline water (ENVO:00002010), including | reverse complement strand
AGGTCGCCCTGACCTTGCCACGAACTCCTCCCAGTGAAAGGGAACGAAATTTTATCTCCGACCCCTTGACACTGAGCCCCTCTGGCCTCGTGTCCATATACATCCCGAACCTTGAACTTCAACCCGAGGTTATCAACCCACCGTTTGGCCCCCCCTAAGGGGGGCCGTTCTTGGCAGTTGTTCAATTAAGCCGAGTTAGTTTAGCGCTACCCATAATTCTGGGCTTAGAATCTAATTGAGCAATGATTACTGTGGGGGGGTTCTCTTTACGAATGAATAGTGGCGATTCCCAAGTAACTTCAAGTTCCGAGTCCATCGATTCGACCCTTCCGACGACAAATTGTAAATCGACACTGGCGTGAATAACATCACCAACTGCCAGATTCCTTTTTTGGAATGGCGAAACCGATAATTCCAGTGAACTCTTTTCATGTTTTTCTAAAGATAAGGGTATTGAGATGCCCTTGTTTTTGTCTTCTACTGCAGGATGGATGATTAGAGAGCCACCTGTCAAGTGGTCTTCTTTTGTATTCCTTAATGCAATTCCAACTCTGTCGCCAGCAACTGCCTCTGGCACATCGTCATCCATTACTTGCAAACTCTTCACAGTGCCAGGACCTTCTGCAGGCAAAAGATGTAATTCATCATGGACCGAAACTGAACCTGATTGAACATAACCTATCGCTACAAGACCAATTCCTTTTACATTGAAATGTTGATCGATTGGAACTACCAATGGTTCTTTTTTAGCCGATTCCAAATTCCCAGAAATCTCATCCATCAACCCGTATAGCGCATGACGAATTTCAATTCCGTCATTGCTACACTGCGTCCAAGATTTCAGACCAGCTTGAGTAAAGAAACCCTTTACTTGGTCTTCATCAATCCATTCTCCTTCTGGAGGATTTATCACCATAATTCCTTTTTCTACACCAGCGGATGCAAAACCAACTAGAACCTCTCCGAATGCTGCATTGATCTCATTCACTTCAATCAGCCCAACTCTAGCTGCACAAAGTGCATTGAAAAATGGACGAATTCTTTCAGGCATTTTTGCAGGTCTGATGATAGAAAGGATTCGAGGACCATCGGCTCCAGATTCCTTGTGAACATAGGTGTGTACATCGCGTTGGTCAGTGGCTTTGGCGATTGATTTTGCTAAATCATCACTACCTACCATTGCGATATTAAGTACGGTCATGGCCTTGCGAGTTGCGCCCTGTTCTTGAGTATACTGCAATCAAGAAGTGTTAGAGATTATTCTGAACTCTGAAAGGCGATTTTCATATTCCTCAATAGTCAAATCTCTGAGTCTTTCAGTTCCAAAATTCTCGATTGTAAAGGATGCTGTAACTGTTGCATGAACCAATGCCTCTGCTAATTCCTTACGTGAGACCTCTCCTGAGCCTTGCGCTAAAATCTGCGATAATGCCCCGGCGAAAGAGTCGCCACAACCAGTGGGGTCTGTTAGATTAGAAGTTGGAAAAGCTGGCATTGAGATTAGCCCATCCGGGTGCAATGCTAGAACTCCATGCTCCCCGCGTTTGACAACTAGCATCCCGCCATTTTTCAATTTGAGAACGGCTTTTGCCGCAGTTACTAAATTGTCATCAGAAGCAAGCATTCTAACTTCGGCATCATTGAGTACAACTAAGTCTACGCTTTTGATAACATCGAGCAACTCATCAAGCGCAATGTCAATCCATAAATTCATTGAATCCAATATTGAAATTCGTTGGGCTTTTGCTTGCGATAAGACTGAGGATTGTAAAGCCGGGTGTAAATTTGCACACATCAGTACCTTCGGTGATGTGTGAGTCTGAGGGACCTTTGGCTGGAAGTTTTCGAATACATTGAGATGAGTTTCATGAGTTACTGCCTCTGACATATCGCCATGGTAAGACCCCTTCCAACGAAATGTTTGACCGGCTGTTGACTCAATTCCATCTACATTTAATCCCGCAGAATGATACCATCCCAAATGCTCAGATTTGAAATCTTCACCAATCACGCCAACTAATCCGACGCCTTTGCCTTCTAGCCTTCTATTGTGAAAAGCGGCGGAAAATCCACCATATGAAGCTGAGCCTCCAAGTTCATCTTCCCTTGCTCCGAAAGGAGTTTCTAGTGAGTCGTAGGCTAGACTGCCAACGATTAGTACATCCATTTTATCATCCCAATAGATGGTCATGTTCATCGATATACGCAATTGTAATATCGCCTGCCAAGAAATCTTCTTCATCCATTATTCTACGGTGTAATGGAATAAGGTGATCGACTCCTGTGATTATAGTTTCATCAAGAGCCGTTCGCATTCTTTTAATCGCCGATTCACGGTCGGGGCCCCAAGCGAGTAATTTTGCTAACAAACTGTCGAAACATCCTGGCATTTCATAACCAGGGTGGGCATGAGTATCGCAACGGATTCCGAACCCTGAAGGGAAGTGACATTCCCAAAGGCGGCCCGGTGAAGGAATGAAATTAGTTGTGTCTTCTGCATTTAGACGACACTGTATCGCATGTCCCCTGATAACTACATCATCTTGTGAGATGGGTAGGTCTTCTCCTTGTGCAACTCTAATTCCCAACTCAACTAAGTTATATCCTGTGATTAATTCTGTAACCGTATGTTCAACTTGTACTCTGGGATTAACCTCTAGGAAGTAAAAATCACCATTACTATCTCTCAAAAATTCAAATGTTGCAAGACCTTTGTATCCAACAGATTCCGCCCCTGCGCAGACTAATGCACCGATCTCAGCTCGTTTTTCATCACTGAGCCATGGCCCTTCCTCAACCAATTTTTGATGCCTTCTTTGAATAGAACAAAATCTCTCACCGAAGTGTATGGCTTTCTTTCCATCTCCTAGAACTTGGAATTCTACATGTTGTGCTCCTTCGATGTATTTCTCTACGAACACTCTACTATCGCCAAATGCAGACTTTGCACGACTCTGACATAATTTGAGAGCGCCCTCGAATTCATCGGCTTTGTTGACTATCTGCATACCGATACCTCCTCCACCCGCAGCGGCTTTGATGATTACAGGATAACCAATTTCATCGGCAAGTGAACTCGCAACGTCCGCTGATGATATTGGCTCACTACTTCCTTTGGCAGTGGGTAAACCTGCGGCTTCCATTGCCGCCCTCGCCTCGATTTTATCACCAAGTAACGTGATTACTTCTGACGCAGGCCCAATAAATGTAATTCCTTCTTCTTCCAATCTCTTAACGAAATGTGCATTCTCTGCGAGGAATCCATATCCTGGATGAACGGCATCACAATTCAAATCTTTAGCAGCTTTTACTACCGCTTCGATGTCGAGATATGAATCTAAAGGGTTGGAGCGCATTATTGGGTAAGCAACATCTGCGAACCTCACAGGTAGCGATAGTCGGTCTTCCCTTCCGTGAATAATAGCCGCTTCAATACCCATGTCACGAAGGGTTCTAAGAATCCTCAATGCGATTTCACCGCGGTTCGCAATCAGCACACGCTTGAATGCCATGATTGATGCGAATCGCATCTATTCTATGATGAAAGCGGTTGAAATCGAGTCTAAATGACCCTTTGTTAGCCCCGAATAACGGAAGCAAAGTACCTAATTATGTAACTAAGAGGGAAAATTTTGGGTTCTCCTTATAGGATAGCCAAACAATTTGGAAACATGTCCGATGATACAAACACTGGCGCAGCCACGGTCCAGCGCCTTGCCGGCAGAGACCTCAATCAAGATGGAAGAGTTGTAAATTTAGTGATCTGTGGCAACTCAAGGTTTTACGATTATGAGTGGTTGGAAGAGCAATTAGAACAATGGATAAAATGGAACGCATATCCAGATTTGATAATCATCGGTGGCGCAAGTGGAGTTGATTACCTCTCTGAAAGATGGGCCAATAATCACGCTATACCAATGGCCATTTTCTCAGAGGCATGGAATGAGCCTAGAAAGGGACTACAAGATACAGGTAGGCCAGAAGCATCGCCAACTCTGGGGGACAAAATGCTAGAACATGCTACACACGTATTGGCATTCCCTGGCCCAAAATCAAAGTGGACAACCATCATGATAAAACGTGCACGTGAAAAGGGACTCAATGCAGTTGAGATTCCAACTCCACCTGAGGGTGAAGCCTGATTAGTAGACGTCACGAAGGTAACGCTTCTCTTCTTTCATCATTGTCTTTTCAATGAAATAAGTCGCATCTTCGTCCGACATTCCGCCATGTTCTTTGGCAATCTCAATTAAAGCACGATGAACATCTTTTGCCATGTAGGTCTTATCGCCACAGATGTAGAAATATGCTCCTCTTTCAAACCATTCCCAGATTCTTGCGCCGTGCTCTTTGAGTCTGTGTTGAACATAGATTTTTTCTTCTTGGTCACGGGACCAAGCTGTTGTAAATTCGTAAAGATGTCCTTCATCTAGCCAAGACTCGATGGACTCCTTGTAGTAGAATTCTGTCTTTTCTGACTGGTCGCCAAAGAACAACCAGTTCTTTCCACTTCCACCATCGTGTATGCGCTGCTCCATGAAGGCCCTGAAAGGAGCAATTCCGGTACCAGGCCCGACCATGATAATGTCGGTGGATGTATCTGCAGGTAGTACGAATGATTTGGTTGGAGACATGAATACTCCAACATCTGTCTCGTTTACTTCGACTTCATCAGCCATGTAAACTGTACAAAGTCCACCTCTGTCACGGCCATGATGAGAATACCTGACTATTCCGACTGTAAGTTCTACAAATCCAGGGTGTGCGTCATGACTACTTGCAATAGAATACAACCGAGGTTTTAGTTTATCAGCAATTTCAAGGAACTCTTCAGCAGAATAATTTACGTCGAAATCCCTCATCACATCAATGTAGTCACGGGACCAGATATAATCCTCCATTGCTTTGGGGTCTGAAGTAAGATTTTCGACTCTACCAACTGGATCGTCTCCTGGTATCGAAGGTAACAATTCAGATTGAAGAGGAGCATCTCCGCCCATCCAATCCGAACCATTTCCTGCGACAGATTCTCGATATCTTTCGATTAGTTTGACTGTAATCCTCATCCCACTGGATGTTACTTTCTCAGAAAGCGAGTTCACGAATTTCTTGTTTACGCGGTGGATTTCAAAGTCTTTCTTCAATGCCTCTCTAAGAGTACGGTCACCACTACGAGTGGATACTATTTGTGACTCATCCCAACCTGCAGTTTCGATGAGTAAATTGACGGTTTCTTCGGGATTCTCTGAAACAACACCCAAAGCATCTCCTACCTTGTAGTCTAAACCAGAGTCCCCTAAGTCGAATACTATGTGCCTAGTCTCTTTTCTAGAACCTTCACCATTTAGAATATAACATTCAGTGATTTTAGACATGTAAGGGTTTTTCGCACTCCATGCTGATTTGCCATTACTTGCGGCGACTTCTTTTGGGGCTTCTTTTACTGCCTCTACAACTGGTTCTGGTTCTGAAGTTGTCAGAGTGATTTCAATTGACGCCATGGCTGGAATAACCTTGTCGACCCAAATCTTCCACTCAGGTTCGAAATCAACATCACACAATTGTACATCTGAAACTCTATTCGCGCCTAATTCCTTGAACTTATTATCCCAGTCAATTCCAGCTTGGCAATATTCGTCATAAGATGTATCTCCTATGGCACAAACTGAATAGTTAACTCCAGATAAAGATGGGTTTTTTGCACATACATCATCCCACATTTCTGCTGCGTTATCTGGCATTTCGCCTTCGCCCCATGTAGAAGTGATAATCAAAATACGCTTGTGTTTTTGTAATTCATTAGCCGGATAGTTGTCCATATCGATAACTGTAGTTTCCAGTCCACTCTTGTCTGCTATTTTCTTAGTTTGCATAGCCAAATCTTCAGCATTTCCTGTTTGCGTACCAAAAAATATTGCGAGGGATTTATCTTGATTTTCAGACATGTTGGTAACATCCTGTTGGTGCGGGCATCAAAGCACCCACACTCGCTATGATTCGGGCGACCTGAACCGAATAGATGAATGTTAGGTGCGATGGTGTCTTAGAGTTGAAGCACTTGCACGCACTATGGTCCTCGTGGAATTACTCGGAAGTGGCAACGCTTTCTTGCCATCAGGAAGGCTCCATTCATTCTTGGCAATAGACAAACACATTGTCGTAGATTGCCCACCCACAGCATTAGCGAGTTTACGAAAAGCGGGAATAAGTCCGGCAGATATTGACACTATTTTGATAACTCACGTACACGGAGACCATGTGTTTGGATTTCCATTCTTCCTCCTAGAAAGAAAATATATTTCTGACCGTGAAGGCTTGAAGGAATTAACAGTCGCTGGCTCTAGTGGTGTCAAAGAAAGGTTAACCCATTTATGCAATTTAGCCTACCCTGGCTCGCTCGAAGAAATTCTTGAAACAATAAATTGGGTGGATGTGCCAAATTTAGAAGGATGGACTATGGAGAGATTCGAAGTTCTTCATGAACCTGAAGTCGACCCTCACGGATGGATGATGACTAATGATGAAGGATGGTCAATGATCCATTCTGGAGATTCTGGACCTTTCGAAGATTTATGGGGCCGTATTGGAAGATGTAGTTTTGCTGTTGTCGAAATGGGAGTGCCTGAATGGGTGAATACAGAATATCACCATAAGCCAAGTGATATCACCAAATTAGCCAACAAATACCCCAATACGAAAATGGTGATAACTCATACATTTATTGATTCAGATTACCAGATTATTACGAAAGAGGTTCCAGATTTCCCCCCCAATGTAATACACGGAGAGGATGGAATGGAATTTGAGATAAACTCTGACGGTCTAGTTTTGTAATTATTGTAGTGATAAAAGTAACAACAGAACCTGTTCTTTTTTTAGGGGGTCCTAAAAAAAATGCACCATCGCCCCTTGTTTCAGAATCAGCAAGCTGTAAAAAATTATAATCTCAACTAATTATTTCTGTTTAAACTTTTGACGGCGAAGATTCTAGATCGGAATAAGGGAAAATTAACTTCCGGCGTAATGGAAAAAAAATCGGGTTCACAGTGGAGTCTTTTAATAGGTAATGAAATAAAATTCTACTTCCTTTTTATACCCCCAATTGAATTGCAATAAGTAAGCAAAACCCCACTATCGATTCGAGTTTTGGGACTACCCTTATATGGTGGACTCGGACTCCCTTAAGGCATCACGCATGATGTAGGCCGGCTCAACAACGTGCATGATAAAAACAAGGAGGTGTTATTTTTTGAAGCGAAATATTTTCGATGGAATACTCAATCAAAAAACTCTCTTTGTCCAGAAAGAAGTACTGCGCCACACTCACCAGCCCAAGTCCCTACCTCATAGGGACTATGAAAGGGACCAACTTTCATTCAATTTGGTAGAGGCTTTGAAGGGCGATATACCCTCGAACATGATACTGTATGGAGTAACCGGCGCAGGTAAAACTGCAGTGACAAAGTATGTCTGCGACCAACTCCAACGTAAGGGAGAATCAATTGGTAGATTTGTACATCCAGTTATGGTTAATTGTCGGCAAATCGACACTCAATATCGTGTTTTATCACACCTAGGCAATGCTCTGCTTGAGGAACATGAAATTGATGATATCCCGTTTACAGGATGGCCTACCGACAGAGTATTCTCGGAATTAGTAAGAAGGATGAATGAAAGAGGCGGAGTTTACGTCTTGGTTCTTGATGAAATAGACCATCTGGTAAAGAAAGCAGGAGATGACCTTCTTTACAACCTTACAAATCTTAACGCTGAACTCAATAATGCCAGGGCTTGCGTTATTGGAATATCAAACGATTTGAAGTTTACAGATTTCCTAGACCCTAGAGTCAGAAGTAGACTTGGACAGCAAGACATTGTTTTCAATCCATACAATGCTGAACAATTACAAGATATTCTGCGCTCACGAGCAAGTATTGGAATCGCAGAAGGTGCGATCGGTGCAGGAGTAATCGAATTGTGTGCGGCTTTAGCAGCTCAAGAACATGGAGATGCTCGATGCGCACTTGACCTATTACGAGTTTCTACTGAAAAGGCCGAACAAGAAGGTCTGGAAGTTGTTGAACAAAATCACGTAAGGATTGCACAAGCTCAAATCGAATCTGACCAAGTAACGCCTGTGATTCGTACTTTGCCTACTCAGCAGAAATTGGTTTTAGCATCTGTGCTGATTAATGAGAAGAACGGACTAAGGAATATTCAGACTGGAGAAGTATACCATATTTACAAACAAGCGTGTACTCATATTGGTCAACAGTTCCTAACAGCAAGACGTATTTCTGGAATCATTTCAAATCTAGACATGCTTGGATTAGTTACTGCAAAAACAATTTCAAGAGGAAGATATGGACGCAGTAAAGAAATCAATTCGTGCATCCCAACTAACATCGACCCGTGTGATGTAATGGCAAAGGCAGAGGCGATTCTAACCGAGGTTTTCTCCGCTAAATACCGCCACCAGAGTCAACTCTGAGTTTGCTGCAAGCCCCTTCGGGGCTATGCCAACCCTCTTAACCGCGTCCAAGGTGGCACGGCGCATGAGCAAAGAAAGTGAGAATGCAGAGGACAGTTTGTTCCGAATTATAACAAACCCTTCGAAGACTCTTGCTAACTGGTATTTTTGGCTAGGTAGTCTTGGATTATTCCTGGCAATTCTAAACTTGATTGGAGAAATTCATCCAAATTATCGAGTATCATGGGGCGGTCTTCTAACTTTCGAGGCTTGGAATAAAACATTTGAACACAAAGATACTGCCGCTGCATTCGTTGCTAGCGATGCGATATTCATGACCATTTGTGGATTGTTTACATTTGCTGGAGCAAAATCTCTAGTCGGAGATGAACATTGGGGAGTATGGATTAGCTCAATGGCAACCAGTGAATGGTACAAAGATCTGGTCGAGCCTGGAGAAGGCGGATGGTCTCTTGTTCTAGGAACATGGTCTATGCTTGCTAGTATTGTAACATACTTCTATTGGGGAATTATGCACACTGCTTGGATTGACCCGGGAATTTATTCTTGGTCAATTGTATTGATGGGCGCAGGTTTAGTCATGCGCATGCTATCTTCGATTGAAGATGAAGAGTGATTAGTGACCATTTCGACGCAATAACGCGTCTAAATAACCTAGCAAGATTCCTTGCCACAGCACTATTGACCATGAAGTTAGTACGAAGATTGCACGTAGTCTCTTCTTGGGCAAATCACTTCGTATGTAGGATGAAAGCCAAAACAAAGGAAGTAAGCAAATCAGTAGTACTTCTCGCGTCAAGGCCAAGTAAAATGATTCTATATTCTGTTCATCTAGTTTGAGTACATTGTTCACATATAGTGAAACGCCAAACGAACCTAATGCTAGTAAAGGTACCATCCAAAGAACAATCCATGAAGACCCAATGAAGTCATGTTTCACTCCTTTGTATCTACGATGTATTCTAACGTGAGCCCTAGCATCTCTCTTACGCTTATTCAAGAAACGCTTGAGACCTGTTTCTGGAATATGATTGACAACGGCATTTGGGGTGTAAACTATTATTCCTCCATCTTGAATCAGTTTCAGTGACACTTCCATGTCTTCTGCATGATACCAAGAAGGATCGAATCCACCAACCTCAAGAAGCCTTTTGCGATTAAACATTGAACATGGTCCGTTAGCTAATTTGGTAATTCTAGGTCTTGACCGGTATTTCGATTCGATTTCAATCGACCTTATTTTTGAAATAGTATCTTTGGCTTGACCGAATACAGTTCTACCTGTTACCGCAACAACTTCTTCGTCCTCTCGAGAAACTGAAGATTCCAACATACGTTGTATCCAATCAGCCTCAGGTCTCACATCGATATCGGTGATTGCGAACCATTCTCCTTTGGCTGCTTGTAATGCAGCCATCCTTCCAGCTGAAAGTCCCATTGGTTTTTGATTGATTACTGTCACATTTTCATGTGTATCCCATTGCTTAACCTTCTCTTCGCTACCATCGGTTGAACCATCATCGACCAGAATTATTTCTAGCGGACTGTGACTTTGCTGCACGAGTGATTCCATGCACCCGTCAATCCAATCAACACCATTTCTCACACATACTGCGACTGAGATTAAGGTCAATTCCTCACCTCAAAACAAGAGAGTAATCTTCTACAGTGCTCTTTAGCATCCAGATCAGTAATCCTAAGGACTACGCCTTTACCAGGTTGTCCATAAACAACATTGGTACCTAAAGGCGCTAATAGATGAATAATCATAGGAGCCAAATCTTCTTCCCCATCTACTTCGATGCAGGTCGTTTGGTCGTTGTGCAATGCTGCACTGATTGAATCGATTAGTGATGGAGTTATTTCTCCAGCAGGGTTAGAAGCATTCAACAAAATATCAAATCCGGAGAGATCTACTTTTTCGAGTAACTCTTTTCTCTTGGTCATTCCATCAACCAATGCGATATCCGGCACGACTCCAATATCTAGCAAAGTAGCTACACTAACATCGCCAACTGCCACTAGTCCGCCAGGTGCAATATTTTCCATGGC
>CEQX01157581.1_pt1 | contig 10555 bp, 10 predicted proteins | sample 356261 | NCBI WGS metagenome assembly CEQX01 (sample SAMEA2621076, study PRJEB7988) | marine metagenome | isolation source: saline water (ENVO:00002010), including | reverse complement strand
CCCTGTCTGACCCGGGCTCCCTGTCTGACCCGGGCTCCCTGTCTGACTCGCGCTCCCTGTCTGACTCGAGCTCCTTGTCTGAATCGAGCTCCTTGTCTGAATCAAGACCCTCCTCTACCGCCCTTCGCCGCTTTGCCGAAAGCACCGGCCGGACGAGGCCATAAATGAGATACGCAGAAAACCATACCGCGGGTAACACTTGGAAAAATACTATGGTAGCTCCCACCAAGAGCGTCCCAACAGCAAGGATGGGGACACTTCCCCTCGTAATCCATCCTGCTTTCTTGAAACTCGGGTAGCGGATGTTACTGATCATCAAAAAGGAGAGACCTAACATGGCTCCAGCCATCACCCAGTTCCACGCACCAAGCTCACGGTCATTGTCGTGAAGGAAGATGATGAGGAATGTGAGGGAGGCTATAAATCCAGCCGCCATGGGAATTGGAATACCCCTGAACGTCTTGAAGTCCTCCTCCGAGCCAAGAATTGCCAGACAGTTGAAGCGAGCGAGACGAATTGCCCCACAAAGCAGGTAGATGAAAGCAATCGCCCAACCTACACCCGACTCCGCTCTCTGGAGGCCTTCCGGCAACTCCAGGTTCAGAAGAACAGCTTTCGAGCAGAGCAACGCTGGGGCCATCCCGAAGGAAACAAGATCTGCCAGAGAGTCGAATTCACGTCCGAAGTCTGACTCCTGCCCCCCGAGGCGCGCGAGCCTACCGTCCAGCAGGTCGAAGAGACATGCCCCGAAGATTAACAATAGCGAGGTCTCATAGTAGTGCTTCGCGTCTCCAAATTCGGGCATCTGCATGCCTTTGAAAATCGTAAGGACTGCAAAAAACCCACAGCAGAGGTTTCCCGCCGTCATCAAGTTGGGCAGAAGGTAAATCCTCGGCTCCCGGTCGTTTTCCATCGCGCCGCCAGTATACGAACTTTTCTTTTAAGACAAACACTGGAAATCCTCCCGAACTTCGCCATGCTCGACCGGTGGCAGGTAAAATAGATATCAGTGCTTCCCAGCGCATGGAGGATCTTCTTGCCTTGCTCCCAGGAGCACGCCGAACGCTCTTCGCCGCCTACCACGTTGGCGGCTGCCAATCCTGCTCCTATAGGGATGACGAGACTCTGGCTGAAGTCTGCGCCCGCAATGAAATCCCGGTGGAGGAGGCAATTACCGTCCTTCTCGAGAGCCATGAGCGAGATCAAGCCCTCCTCATCATGCCCCTTAAACTTGCGGAGCGCCTCAACAATGATGAGCCCTTTCTTCTACTCGACATCCGCAGCAGGGAGGAGCACGACTCTGTTCGCCTGCCCGGCTCAAAATTTCTGACTCAGGAATTACAGAATAGCCTCTTCGCACAACCTCCCGAGGAAACGATCGTCCTTTATGATCACCGAGGACGTGATGTCCTGGATCGTTGTGCCTGGTTTCATGGCCACGGCCTGAAAAATTCTCTAGCTTTGGCTGGGGGCATTGACGGCTGGGCCCGGGAAGTAGATCCTTCCGTTCAGCGCTACCGACTCGAACTGGACTAGACCCTGTTTTCCCACTTGGATCCTCCTCAGGATTCATGACAATCGCGCTATGAATCGTCGCACTTTCTTCACCACTTCCGCTACTACGGCAGCCTCTTTAAGTAGCCTCGCTGCCGTGGAACTTCCCGGAGGCGCCGCGCTACAGGAAGAAGGATCCCATCCGCCGCATCAGGGACCGAACCGTATCGGGGTGTCTTCCTATTCCTTCTGGGGCTTTCGTCGGCAGGAATTACGATCACTCCATTCCAATCTTGAGCACGCCGCCAAAATGGGATTCGACGGTCTTGAAATTCTACAGCGGCAGCTGGAGTCCTACGACAATGCCACCCTCCAGAAAATCAAGCGCCATGCGTTCGTTCTCGGCTTAGACTTAATGGGCTATTCTACCCATCAAGGTTTCCTTTCTCCCGACAAGGAAAGGCGCCAGAAGAACATTGATCATACCATCGCCTGCCTCGAGCAGGCCTATCAACTCGGCATCCCGACCATGCGGGTCAATTCGGGTACATGGGGCACTTCAAAGAGTTTTGATGACCTTATGGCAAAACGGGGTATCGAAGATCCTCTCCCGGGCTACACCGAGAAAAATGCTTACGAGTGGGTAATCGACGCCTATGAGGCCCTTGTTCCAGAGGCTGCCAAGCGCGGAGTGGTCATGGGCCTGGAGAACCACTGGGGTCTGGGAGTCACCCCGGAGGGAGTCAACAGAGTTGTCGATGCCGTCGATTCAGAGTGGCTTCAGGTTACCCTCGATACCGGGAATTTTCTCGAGGATCCATACGACAGGCTGTCGCAACTGGCCCACCGAACTGTTCTCATGCAGTGCAAGACCTACTTTGGTGGCGGACGCTGGTATACTCTCGACCTCGACTATGCCCGTATAGCAGGAATCATGAAGACCGCCGGCTTCAAGGGCTACGTCTCGCTCGAATTTGAAGGTAAGGAGGACCCGCTCACGGCTATTCCAAAATCTCTCAAGGTGCTGCGCTCTCATTTCGGGTAGACCGCTGGACTACCTGAGACATTCGGAGCAGGGCGCTCGGACACATCGCTTCTTCTCATCTGGAGAACTCCTGCCACTATTCAGCCCATGAGAATATTTGCCACCCTGAGCCTCCTTCTCCTCGCCCCGATGACTGCCTCCGCAGAGCCGGCGTGGCAGGATCTTTTCAACGGAAGAAACCTCGATGGCTGGCACCCGGTTCCCGGGGGAAAATGGGAGGTTGTGGAGGGAACCATTCTCGGGACCTCCCCACGCAGCGAACCGCGCCATGGGCTTCTCATGACCGACAGGCGCTTCAAGAACTTCAGGGTCCGGGCCAAATTCAAGGTAACCAGCGGAGATAGCGGTTTTTATTTCCGGGTCGAAAAGACCAACACCCACGTCAGTGTCCGAGGCTTCCAGGCAGAAGTCGACAATTCCAAGGAAGTTGGAGGCCTTTACGAAACCTCCATGCGAGCCTGGGTTCGAAAACCCGATCCAACCGTGATTTCCAAATTAGTCAAACCAGGGGCTTGGACTGACCTTCTTGTCTCTGCAATCGGGGACAGCATCACCGTCTCTCTCAACGGAACCAAGGTAACTGAGCTGCTGAATGACCCCAAGTGCCTCAAAGAGGGCCACATTGCGCTACAGCTTCATGGAGGGCAGGACATGCGGGTTCAGTTTAAGGACATTGCCATTCAGGAACTCCCGTAACCGATCACCAGAGGCCTGCGCTAGAAAGCAGGACCAGAGTAGTGATCAGAAGGAGCGCGGTAACCCACCAGTACCACCGGATCCTGATCACCTCTCCCCGACCCTTGTTGCCAAACTCCCGGGCTATGAAGTCGTCATAGTCGAAGGCCTCATCTGGGAGATCCAGCCCTTCAGATTCTTGGTTCTGTTCCCAGCCGCGGCGCCCCGTTTTTTGGGATCTCTTCCGGCTTCGTTTTACTGTGCCAATACCACAAGAGTCTGGGGGTGGATTCGCTTTGGCACAAAGCCCACAGGGAGTCCCGACCACCACCTCACTACCACAACTGGGGCAGATGTAGCCTTGTGGGCACATACACCATCTTCCGTTGTAGGTCGGCCTCCGGGCCCTCCCGGAGGCCTTTCAGAAGTGATCCCCTAATAGCGATAATGGCCAGGCTTGTAGGGACCATCTACCGGCACATCGATGTAATCGGCCTGCTCCTGAGTAAGACTTGTCAGCTTACATCCAATTTTCTCAAGATGGAGACGGGCCACTTCCTCATCCAGCTTCTTGGGAAGCACCTCAACGCCGGGTTCACGGGAACCACGGGTCTTCCAGAGGTCAATCTGGGCGAGGCATTGGTTAGTAAAGCTATTCGACATGACGAAGCTTGGGTGTCCGGTCGCACAGCCGAGATTCACGAGCCTGCCTTCGGCGAGCATGTAGAGAGCATTCCCTCCGGGAAAGGTATACTTATCCACCTGGGGCTTGATGTTTGACCTCTCAACTCCGGCCATCTCGTTCAGTTTGTCGACCTCGATCTCATTATCAAAATGACCGATATTACAGACGATAGCTTGGTCCTTCATTTTCTCCATGTGGTCCGTCCGGATGATCCGGAAATTCCCGGTCGTAGTCACATAGATATCTGCCCATCCCAGAGTGTCCTCGATAGTCAGGACGCGGAACCCTTCCATCGCGGCCTGCAAGGCGCAGATCGGGTCGACCTCTGTTACAACAACCTGTGCACCCTGAGCCTGCAGTGCCTGCGCGCAACCTTTGCCCACGTCACCATAGCCACAGACCACCGCAACCTTGCCGGAGATCATGACATCTGTCGCCCTTTTGATCCCGTCAATCAGAGACTCTCTACACCCATAGAGATTATCAAACTTCGATTTTGTCACTGAGTCATTCACATTGATTGCTGGGAAGAGAAGCTTGCCATCCCGGTGCATCTGATACAGCCGATGTACCCCCGTGGTGGTCTCCTCTGAGACGCCAACAAGCTCTTTCACCCACTCATTGAAGACACCCGGGCGGTCCAGCTTGATCTTCTTGAGAAGGTCTTTAATCACCTGCTCCTCATCATTACTGGAGGGAGTGTCCACCCAGTCACTACCATTCTCCATCTCATAGCCCTTGTGAATGAGGAGGGTCGCATCACCACCATCATCGACAATGAGCTGAGGACCTTTCCCTTCTGGATACTGAAGAGCTTGCCAGGTACACCACCAGTATTCCTCTAGTGACTCCCCCTTCCACGCAAAGACCGGAGTCCCACCCTCAGCCATCGCTGCAGCGGCGTGATCCTGCGTGGAGAAAATGTTACAGGAGCACCAACGGACGTCGGCACCAAGCTTTTGAAGAGCTTCGATCAAGACCGCTGTTTGAATTGTCATGTGCAGTGACCCCATCACTCGCACTCCATCCAGTGGCCGCTCGGCACCATATTTCTCACTGACTGCCATCAGGCCTGGCATCTCATACTCAGCGATTTCAATTTCTTTCCGACCGAACTCGGCTAGGCCCAGATCGGCGACCTTATAGGGGAGAACCTGTGGCTCTTCTGCAATTACACTCATTATTTTTTATAGTTGGTTTTAAAGATTTTTCATCAAGCGGAGACCGCATTCTGGAGCTCAGAAACCCGATTGGTTTCTTCCCATGGCAATCCTGCATCCTCTCTCCCGAAGTGACCATAATTGGTCGTGGTCCGGTAAAACGGCCTCAAAAGGTCTAGCTGCTCAACAATATCCGCAGGCTTGAAGGAAAAGACCTTCTGGACCGCTTTCTCGATCTGCTCCTCGGCCACTTCGTTGGACGCAAACGAGTTCACATTGAGGCTGACGGGATGAGGGTGCCCGATGGCGTAGGCAAGCTGGAGCTCACACTCCCGGGCTAACCCTGCTGCCACAATATTTTTGGCAACCCATCGACACATGTAGGCCGCGGAGCGATCTACCTTTGAAGGATCCTTTCCTGAAAACGCCCCTCCTCCATGACGTCCCATTCCCCCGTAGGTATCAACGATGATCTTTCGTCCGGTGAGCCCGGCGTCTCCCTCTGGCCCACCAACCTCAAAGCGCCCAGTCGGGTTGATGAGAATCTCGGTATCCTCGGTAAGAAGCTCCGCCGGCAGGATTTTTTCGATCAAATCTGCCTGCAGTAGCTGCCGGATCTCCTCCGTTGTGATCTCGCGGGCGTGCATGGTTGAAACAACTACCGCTGTAATCCGGTTTGGCCGGTTGTCAACATACTCGATGCTAACCTGTGTTTTGGAGTCCGGACGCAACCATGTGTGAACCCTGTCCTTACGTAACCGCGTCATTTCCTGACCCAGCTTGTGAGCATAGAGCACCGGGGCAGGCATCAACTCCGGGGTTTCATTAGTGGCATATCCAAACATGATCCCCTGATCGCCTGCACCCTGCTCGTCGGTTTCCTTTCCCTGAGCACCTGCTGCATCAACGCCCTGCTTGATGTCCGGCGATTGCTGACCAAGCATGTTCATCAGGAAAGCGCCCTTTTCAAATTTGCAGGTGTAGGAATAGTCTGTCCCCTGCGCGTAGTCAGCGTCGTAGCCAATCTCCTGAAGGGTTTCGCCAACTACTTTCCCGTAGTCGAAAATTGCACTGGTAGTAATCTCGCCCGCGAGTCCAACCACATTATCTTTCACGAAAGTCTCGCAGGCGACCCTGCTGCTGGGGTCTTGCGCCAGACAGGCATCAAGCACAGCATCCGAAACGGTATCACACACCTTATCAGGGTGCCCTTCAGTTACTGATTCGGACGAAAAAATGAATGGACGAGACATGAGGTTTTGGTTTTTCGGCTGGAATGTATCTACAAATCTTGATTTGTTGATATGAGCTAAGCGCGTAAACCCATGGCGTCAATTCTCAATTCACTAAAATTACTGGCTGATCCCACCCGACTCCGCTTGGTTCTCCTCCTCGCGGAAGAGTCGCTCAGTGTGGCGGAATTGCAGGAAATTTTGGGGATGGGCCAATCCCGGATCTCAACCCAGTTGGCTCAGCTGAAAAAGGCCTCCCTCGTTTCGGTCCAACGCTCAGGAAAAAATAGTATCTACTCGGCCAAACCCGAAAAAGAACTTCTCGGGATTGCCAGAAAGGCCGGGGCCGAACTGGAGGAACGCAACAAAGATCTCGCCTCCCTTCACCACGTCCTCAATAAGAGAAAAGACCGCACTCGTGCCTATTTCGATGAGCTCGCGGGTAAATTTGGCCGGGAGTATGTCCCGGGCAGATCCTGGAAAGCACTCGCAGAAGGCCTGTTCAAGATCCTTGATTTCAAGGTCGTTGCAGATCTAGGGGCGGGCGAAGGAACCCTCGCACAACTCCTTGCGCAGAGAGCAGAGCAGGTTATCGCCATCGACCACTCGGAGAAAATGGTATCTTTTGGGACAGAAACTGCCGCCAAAAACGGTCTGGGAAATCTAGAATACAGACTTGGAGACATCGAGTCTCCTCCGATCGAAGACAGCTCTATTGATCTCGCCTTCCTCAGTCAGGCCCTTCACCACGCATCAAATCCATCGCGTGCTCTCGAAGAGGTTCATCGGATCCTCAAACCCGACGGAAAAGTCGTGATTCTCGATCTCCTCCAGCATTCGTTCGAACAGGCGCGCGAACTTTACGCCGATACCCATCTCGGGTTTGCGGAAGTTGAAATTGCCGGCTTGCTTGAAGGCGCGGGATTCAGCGAGATTGAAACTGCGATTGCCGACCGGGAAGAAGCGCCACCCGGATTCCAAACCCTCCTGGCGGTAGCCCGCAGGTAATCTCCATCAGCCGCGCACACGATTTAAGAGTGACGGCTCTTTGCGTGGCTGGCAGCGTGGCAACAGCCAGTTCATCCATGAAGTTCATCGTCCCATCGCTTCGACTCTCCTGCCTGCTTCTCTGGTTCTTATCCTCCGCTCTTCCCTCTCTCGCCAACGATTGGCCTCACTGGCGAGGCGCGAAGCGGAACGGCATTTCCGCCGAGCGACTTCCTGACAAGGCCCTTCAGAATATCGGCGGAACCGTGGCATGGAAAGCGCAGATAGGAACCGGTTTCGCTTCCTGCTCGGTTGTCGGAAGTCATCTCTTCACAACGGGGCACGAGGACGGCCACGATACGATTTTCTGTATACGGACCGCGGACGGGTCAACGGTCTGGAAGCACTCCTTCCCCGCAGACTTGGGGGACAAATTTTATGAAGGTGGACCCGGTGCCACCCCCACCATCGAAGGGGAACGGGTCTATCTGCTTTCCAAATGGGGCGACCTTTTCTGCTTTCAGGCCTCGGACGGAAAGGTGATCTGGAAAAAGCAACTCAGGGACGAGGCCGAGGTCCGGGTTCCGACTTGGGGCTTCAATGGATCTCCAACTCTGGTAGGAAATACTATCTATCTCAACGTCGGCAGCGCCGGGATGGCCCTCAGAAAAACCGACGGTGAGATTCTATGGAAATCCGACCGCGGTGACCCTGGATATTCCACCCCGCTCCCGGTCGATCTTGCTTCAGGTCCGGCCCTGCTCCTCTCCAATGGGAAGGCGTACCTCGCAGTCGAACGCGAGACCGGCAAGAAACTCTGGAGCCACCGGTGGATCACCCGCTACGGCGTCAACGCAGCGGATCCCATAGTGAGAGAGAATCAGGTATTTATTTCATCGGGCTACAACAAGGGTTGCGCCCTCCTCGAGATCAGTGATGGAAAGGCTGAAACGCTATGGAAGAACAAAAACCTGCGCAGTCAGTTCAACGGGTCCGTCCTGATTGACAACTTCCTCTACGGTATCGACGGAGACTCAAATGAAGACGCCGCCCTGAAGTGCGTCGACTGGAGGACCGGTGAAGTTCGCTGGAGTTTCGACCAGTGTGGCTTTGGATCGCTTCTCGCTATCAGGGATCAACTTCTCGTGCTCGATCACAAGGGGTTCCTCTGGGTCGCCCCGGCCTCGCCAGAGGGCTTCCAACCAACATCAAAAGGAAAAATTCTAGATGGAAAATGCTGGACCGTTCCGGTCTTTGCCCACGGCAAACTCTACGCCCGCAATGCAGGCGGAACTCTGGTTTGCGTGAGCTGGTAAATTATATTTAATGGCGTGCTTCCCTGACCTTATTCCCAATTTATCCATGAATCGCAGAGCCTTCGTCAATACTACCGCCGCCGCTAGCATGGTTACTCAAGTTCCCCTGCTTGCTAAATCGGAGAAGTCCGGGAAAAAGTACCGCACCGCTCTTATTGGATCCGGATGGTGGGGTATGAATATCCTCCGGGAAGCCATGGCCTCAGGAACCATCCAGGTGGTTGCCCTGAATGACGTATCCGACGATGCCCTGGAGGTTGCTGCCGAGGAGGTTCAGGACCTCTCCGGAGCACAGCCGAAGACATACAAGGACTACCGCGAACTCCTCGAGAAGGAAAAGCCCGAGATCGTTATCATTTCCACCCCCGATCACTGGCATGCACTCCAGACCATTGCGGCCGTACAGGCAGAAGCTCATGTCTTTGTAGAAAAGCCCACTGGCCACACTATCCAGGAAAGCCGAGCCATGCTCAACGCGGCCACGCGCGCGGGGAAGACAGTCCAGGTCGGACTCCACCGCAGAATTGGACCGCACCACGTCTCAGGCATGGACTTTCTCCGGAGCGGAAAGGTAGGGAAAGTGGGCATGGTCCGCATGTTTGTTGCAGGGCGAGGAGGCAAGGAACAACCCCGAGCCAACGAGGAACCCCCGAAGGGAATGGATTGGGATATGTATTGTGGCCCAGCACCGCTTCGCCCCTTCAACAGCAGGATCCACCCCGGAGGGTTCAGGCATTTTCTCGATTTTGCCAATGGGATTCTGGGGGACTGGGGAGTGCACTGGCTCGACCAGGTCCTCTGGTGGACAGAGGAAAAGTATCCAAAAAGAGTCTACTCCACGGGCGGACGGCCCGTCCGGGGCACCCCTGTTCTAAATGAATCTGAACAGACTACTGATGCTCCGGATACTCAGGTCGCCGTTTATGAGTTCGAATCCTTCACTGCCACCTGGGAACATCGACGCTACGCGGAAAACCCCTCGGAAAAACATAAGATCGGTTGCTATTTCTACGGAGAGAACGGGGTCTTCCACATGGGGTGGCGTGATGGGTGGACCTTTTATCCTGCGAACTCCCGGGACAAGATCATCCATCAGGATTCACAGCTCCAACAACCTGATGGGCACAATCTCAAGTTGCTCTGGCAGAACTTCATCGATGGGATCGAAAGCGGGAAGGAGACTGTGTGCGGGCTGGAATCCTCCCACCGATCCTCGGTCCTGCCGATGCTTGGCATGATGTCCCTGAAACTTGGGCGCAGCATCCAGTGGGACGGCGCAGCGGAGAAGGTCCTCAACGACCCTGCGGCCAACAAGCTCCTCAAACGGGATTACCGCGGGCCCTGGGTTTATCCCGAAGCCTGACTTAAAGGCTAAATTTGATCATGGCACTCACCCCCGAGGACATCTTTGCAGAGATTGGCGGACAACCCAACAGCTGCACTCTCAGGGAATACTGTGCCTTTGCGGAGCGCGTGCAGAATATCGCATCCTGTCGCCTCCTCGTATTCGGGGTGGGTCGGGACTCGACTGCCTGGCGTAGGATCAATCACGGAAATCCAACACTCTTCCTCGAGAACAATGAGGAGTGGATTGATCGGATCGGGGAGGAGATCGGGAATGAGCACATTCTTGCCGTGACCTACCAGCAGCCTTTCGAGAACTGGGAAAGAACCGATTTTGCGGCTGATCAGGTAACCCTTCCTGCCCTGGAGAGCTCTCCCTTCAACGGCGAATGGGACTGCGTTTTCGTCGATGCTCCGTGGGGCCCAACCTTTGGACGCCACCAGAGCACCTACGCCGCTACGAAATCCGTCAAGCCAGGTGGATTTGTCGGTCTTCACGACTGCGAACGCGAGCGGGAGCAGATCGTTTGTAAGATCCTGCTCGAAGAAAATGGTTTCAAACTGGTTACAGAAGTCGAGCGACTCCGCATCTACCAATCTCCGAGCTAGTCACTTGG